>ERZ773133.2755-NODE-2755-length-15085-cov-3.918363_pt1 | contig 15085 bp, 15 predicted proteins | sample MGYA00580861_ERZ773133 | MGnify/ENA primary metagenome ERZ773133 (study PRJEB29015, sample SAMEA2737844) | human gut metagenome | biome: human gut; feature: human-associated habitat; material: faeces | place: China | collected 2012 ...
ACCCGAAAAACGCATCAGAAAGCCTGTCCGATGCGCAATCCAATAGAAAGCAGCCCCGCAGAAGCAACTCTGCGGGGCTTTAGACTGTCGAAAAGCCATCGTTTTTCCGACAATCTGTGTTTTTCCCGGAAGCGGACTTTATCGCCGGACTGCCAGCCGCGCGGCAGTCCTCTACTGCGGGATCAGCCAGATGCCGCGAACCTGTTTTGCGCCCTTTATCCTGCCCTCCGCGCAGCGGCGGCGCAGCTCCTCAGCCTCGATGTGCCACAGGCGCGATGCGTCGTGTATGGTCAGAAAACGCTTCTCTTCCATCGTGTCCTCCTCCCTCCTGCGTTCAGCATCTCTTTTTTTCGTATTATACACGCTCTGCCGCCGTTTATACCTGATACGGCGGCCTTGTTTTTTCGCCTGCGGCAATTCCGCTCTTTTCTTTTTCCCGTTTTTCCTTTATAATGACAGTACAAGCGTAAATACAAGGCTGTACCCGAACGGTACAGACGAATACCGGAGGGAGTAATGTTATGTCAGTGCAGGAAATTTGCCGCGTTGCGGAAAATACGCAGCTTGGCGACGGTTTATTTTTGATGGTGCTGCACGCACCGAAGATCACGGAGCTGGCGCAGTGCGGCCAGTTCGTTCACATTGCCTGCGGCGAGGGTCATCTGCTGCGCCGCCCGATCTCGATCTGTGCATGGAAGGCGCCCGAGCTTCGCATCGTCTTTCAGGTGAAGGGCGAGGGCACGAAGTGGCTCAGCGAGCGCAGAACCGGCGACGAGCTCGATGTGCTCGGCCCGCTCGGCCACGGCTTTGACGTCGGCGCGCTCGGCAGCGCTCCGGTGTTCATCGGCGGCGGCATCGGCGTGCCCCCCATGCTCGGCTGCGTGCGCGAGGCAGTAAAGCAGGGCGCAAAGCCTGCGGCTATCCTCGGCTTCCGCAATCAGAGCGCCGTTATCCTTGAGGGCGACTTCCGTGACGAATGCGAGACCTTCGTCACGACCGACGACGGCTCCTATGCCCGCCACGGCTTTGTCACCGATGTGCTGAAGGAGCAGATCGCCTCCGCTTCCGGCGTCGCGGCCTGCGGCCCGAAGCCCATGCTGAAGGCCATCGCCGCCATCGCGAAGCAGGCCGGCGTTCCCTGCCAGGTTTCCATGGAGGAGCGCATGGGCTGCGGCATCGGCGCGTGCCTCGTCTGTGCGTGCGCGCTCAAAGCGAAGGACGGCGAAACCCGTTACGGTCACGTCTGCAAGGACGGTCCGGTATTCAATGCTGAGGAGGTCGAGTGGTAATGGCTGATTTAAGAGTAAATTTCTGCGGCGTGGAGCTGAAAAACCCCATCACGACCGCATCCGGCACGTTCGGCTTCGGCCATGAATACGGCGAGTTCTTCGACCTGTCCCAACTCGGCGGCATCGGCGTCAAGGGTCTGACCCCGACCGAGCGCCTCGGCAACCCCGCGCCGCGCATCGCGGAGACCCCGCAGGGCATCCTCAACTGCGTCGGCCTGCAGAACCCGGGCATCGACCGCTTCATCAAGGAGCAGATCCCGTTCCTGCGTCAGTACGACACGAAGATCATCGCCAACGTCTCGGGCAACACGGTCGAGGAATACGAGGGCATGGTCGAAAAGATCTCGGACGCGGACGTCGATCTCATCGAGATGAACATCTCCTGCCCGAACGTAAAATGCGGTGGCATGGCCTTCGGCACGCAGCCGAAAATGGTCGAGGAGGTCGTTTCGGCGGCAAAGGCCAAGGCGAAAAAGCCGCTCATCGTCAAGCTCTCCCCGAACGTGACCGACATTGCCGAGATCGCACGCGCGGCCGAGTCTGCCGGCGCGGACGCGCTCTCGCTCATCAACACCCTGCTCGGCATGCGCATCGACATCGAAAAGCGCCGTCCGATCCTGTCCAATGTCATGGGCGGCCTGTCCGGCCCGGCGGTGTTCCCGGTCGCGGTCCGCATGGTCTATCAGGTGCGCCGCGCGGTCTCCGTGCCCATCCTCGGCATGGGCGGCATCCGCACCGGCCGCGACATCGTGGAAATGCTGCTCGCGGGCGCGGACGCGGTCGCCATGGGCACCGTGATGTTCAACGACCCCACCGCTCCCGTCAAGGCGCTGCGCGAGCTTGAGGAATGGATGGACGCACACGGCGTCAAGAGCGTTTCCGAGCTGTCCGGCGCGGTCGAGGTCGGCTGATGGCGGCGACGGTCTACATCATCCGTCACGCCGAGGCCGAGGGCAACATCTACCGCCGCTGCCACGGACTGTATGACAGCCTGCTCACGCCGCGCGCATATCAGCAGCTCCCCTGCCTTGCGAAGCGCTTTGAAAGCGTTCCCCTCGCGGCGGTCTACGCCTCCCCCCTGTTCCGCGCACGCACAACCGCGCAGGCGGTCGCAGCGCCGCACGGTCTGACAGTCGAGCTGCGGAATGCTCTGCACGAGATCGACATGGGCGACTGGGAGGATCTCCCGTGGGCCGAGCTGCCGCACGGCTGGCCTGACCAGTACGCGAAATGGTGCGCCCGTCCGTGGGAAGCTGCGCCGCCGCACGGCGAGACCGTCATGCAGGCAGGCGCGCGCATGCTGAACGAGGTGCGCCGCCTTGCGCAGGAAAACGACGGCAAAGCCATCGCGGTCGTCACGCACGGCTCCGCCATCCGCGGCGCGCTGACCATCGCGCACGGCTTTCCGCCCGAAAAGATGAACGAGATCGGCTGGGGCGACAACACCTGCGTGGCACGGCTCGATTTTGCCGACGACGACAGTATCGACGTTGTATACGAAAACGACGCCTCTCATCTGCCGCAGGAGCTTTCGACCTTCGCCTGCATCGGCTGGAAGAACGCCAAAGGCATCCCGGTCTCGCCGCAGATTTGGTTCCGCCGCGCCGACCCGAACAATCCACAGGATGTGGATAAGATCGTGGAATTCATGCGCGAGCTGCACCGCAATGCCTACGGCACGGACGAGGGACTTGACCCGGCCGCGCTCCTCCGCGATGTGGAGCGCGCGCAGCAGGTATCGCCGCGCTCGTGCACGTTCGGTCTGCTCGAGGACGGAACGCCCGCCGCGCTCGTCTACCTCAAGACCTGGTACGACGAGGAGCCGGACGTCGGTCTGCTCGGCGGCTTCTGCATCAGCAGCGAATACCGCGGCTGCGGTCTGAGCGCACAGATCCTCGGTCAGGCCATCAGCGTATACCGCTCGCTCGGAAAGACCTGGCTGTGTGCCCATGTAGCCGAAAAAAACCTGCGCGCGCAGGGCTTTTATCACAAATTCGCCTTCGAGCAGCGCGGCGAGCACCGCGATGCGAACGGCCTGCACTACCGCATGTTCAAGCGCCTGACGGCGGAATAATCCGCCTTGACAAAGCCGCCTCGCCGTTATACACTTTATCTGAATAAAATTAGCAACAGGGGGGCACCCACTCATGTTTGATACCGTACTCGTTGCCGGACTCGGTCTGATGGGCGGCTCGATGGCGAAAACCATCAAGGCGCGCACGCTCAGCCGCGTTCTCGGCTGGAACCGCACCCGCGCGACCGCAGAACAGGCTCTCGCTGACGGCTCGATCGACGCCATCGCGACCGACGCACTGTTCCGCGAGGTCGATCTTGTCATTATCGGCCTTTATCCGCAGGCAACCGTGGACTGGCTGCTTGAAAATATGCCGAAAATGAAAAAGGGCTGCGTGATCGTCGATATGGTCGGTGTCAAGCAGTTCATGGTCGAGCATCTCGAGCAGGCCGCGCTCGACGCAGGCGTGCACTACGTCGGCGGACATCCGATGGCCGGTCGCGAGTTCTCCGGCCTTGACTACGCCCTTCCCACGCTGTTCGACGGCGCAAGCATGATCTTTGTGCCGACAAGGAGCAGCAGCGAGCGCATCCTGTCGCAGCTCGAGGCGTATTTCATGTCGCTCGGCTTCGGCCAGACCGTGCGCTGCACGGCCGAGCAGCATGACCACATGATCGCCTTCACCTCGCAGCTCGCGCACGTCGTTTCCTCGGCCTACATCAAGAGCCCCGAGGCCGACAAGCACAACGGCTACTCCGCCGGCAGCTACAAGGACCTCACGCGCGTCGCGAAGCTGAACGAAACCATGTGGAGCGAGCTGTTCCTGTGCAATGCCGAGCCGCTCGCGTGCGAGATCGACGAGATCATCAGGCACCTTGACGAATACCGCCGCGTCATCCGCGCCGGCGACCGTCAAACGCTCACCGAGCTGCTGCGCGAGGGACGCATTCGAAAAGAGAATCTCGGCTGATTTGTCGCAAAACTCTGTTTTGCGACAAGATGTGTTTTGACTTCGCAAAACACGAACGGATAAAAGTTCCTGTTCGAAACTTTTATCTCTCTCAAAGTATAAAAACCGTGATACATGCTCCCGGTTTTTATCAATCTGCTCCGCAGATTGTATTTTATACGCGCTGCCGCGCGGTAATCGAAAACTCCTTCGTATTTTCTGCGGGGGAGTTTGCTTTTTTGCACGGATTTTCCCGGTTTTGCCGTGTAAATCTTTACATGACAAACCGTCTGTTATGGTGTATACTATATTAAGCATAATCATAATATAAATATCTGTCGATTTATCATAAAAAGGAGTATTTCATGCCGAAATTAGGACTTATTTCGCTCGGCTGCGCCAAAAATCTGGTGGACAGCGAGCATATGCTCTCCCTGATGCGCGACGGGGGCTGGGAGATCACGGAGGATATGAGCGAGGCGGACGTCGGCGTGGTCAACACCTGCGGCTTCATCGAAGCGGCAAAGACCGAAGCCATCGAGACCATCCTCGAGACCGCGCAGTACAAGCAGACCGGCAGCATGAAGGGTCTGGTCGTGACCGGCTGTCTGGTGCAGCGCTACGCGGACGAAATGCGCAGCGAGCTGCCCGAAATCGACGTTCTCTGCGGCACCGGCAGCTACGACAACATCGTAGACGCGGCGAACGCGGCGCTCAAGGGTCAGCAGGCGGCCTACATGGCCGATATGACCGCAGCGGCGCTCGACGGCGGCCGCAGCCGTCTGACCCCGTCCTACACCGCTTATTTCAAAATCGCAGAGGGCTGCTCGAACACCTGCGCCTACTGCATCATCCCCAAGCTGCGCGGACGCTACCGCAGCCGCGAGATGGCGTCTCTGCTCGAGGAGGCGCGTGCGCTGAGCGATGCAGGCGTAAAGGAGCTCATCGTCATCGCGCAGGACATCACCAAGTACGGCATGGACCTGCCGGAGCACAAGCGCCTGCTCCCCGAGCTGCTGCGCGAGCTGTGCAAAATGGATTTCACATGGATCCGTCTGCACTACCTCTACCCCGACCAGATCACCGACGAGCTCATCGACGTCATCGCTGAGGAGCCGAAGATCGTAAAATACCTCGATATTCCGCTCCAGCACGTTTCTAAGCGCATCCTGCGCGCGATGCACCGTCCGGGCGACGGTGCGGAGTTCACCGCCCTCATCGAGGATATGCGCCGCCGCATCCCGGGTCTCGTGCTGCGCACGAGCCTGATCGTCGGCCTGCCCGGCGAGACCGATGATGAATTCGCTGAGCTGTGCGAATTTCTCCAGAATGCCGCCATCGAGCGCGTCGGCGTGTTCGAATACTCGCCCGAGGAGGGCACGGAAGCCGCCGAAATGCCCGACCAGATCGACGCCGAGACCAAGCAGAACCGCCGTCTCATCGTCGAGGAGCTTCAGTCCGGCGTACTCGACGACTATAACACCTCGCGTCACGGCGAGGTCATGCAGGTGCTCGTCGAGGGCTTCGACGATGAGCAGCAGCTGTGGTACGGCCGCACCTATGCGGACTCGGTCGAGGTAGACGGCCACGTTTACTTCGACGCGATGGACACCGAGCCCGGCGAAGGTGAATTCGTTTCCGTTCTCATCACCGAGAGCCTTGGCCCCGACCTGCTCGGCGTCCGCCAGAAGGAGGCATAACATATGACTACCGCTAACAAGATCACGCTCACCCGCATCGCGATGATCCCGTTTTTCATCTATTTCGCGGCGCAGCCCATGCTGATCATCGACAGGGGGAACTATATCGTTTCGTTCCCGACCTGCACAGTCATCGCACTCGTGCTGTTCTGCGTCGCGTCGTTTACCGACTTTCTGGACGGCTATGTCGCCCGAAAGTACAATCAGGTAACGGATTTCGGCAAGTTTGTCGATCCGCTCGCGGACAAGCTGCTCGTCGCCTCCGCGCTCATCCTGTTCGTTGAGCAGAAGGCCATGGCAGGCTGGATGGTGTGCGTCATCCTCGCGCGCGAGCTGATCATCACCTCGCTTCGCGTGGTTGCAGCCAACAAGGGCGTTGTTATGGCGGCGACCTGGACCGGCAAGGTCAAGACCTGCGTGCAGATCGGCGGCATCATCGTCATTTACCTGCACTATATCATTTTCGGCGCGCTGGCAAGCCAGCCTAACACCTCCTTCAGCGCGGTTTTTGCTATTCGCACGGATGGCGCCGACCTCATCCTGACCATCGTCGGCTGGGTGGTAACGCTCGTCACCATCTACTCCGGCTATGATTACCTCAGGAAGAACTGGGACCTCATCAAGGACGGCGCAGTAAAGGCAAAGTGAACACGTTTTTCGGGGACGGCTTCGGCCGTCCCTTTTGCTTTTCGGCGCTTTTGTGACAGAACTTTCCTCGCGTTCCTCTTTTCGAGTGATTGACTTTCACCGCACGATATGGTAAATTAAATATATATACCATTCGGATATAATAACAGGGCGGCTGTGAACGTTTTTCGCGCGCTGCGCGACGCCGCGCCGCATCACCTTTTGAGAGGAAGTGGATACCGTGAAAAATTCTACCAAGCTGAAAGCGGGTCTGCTGCTGACCAGTCTGGCCTGTGCCGCTGGTGCAACGGCTGCCCTGGTTTTGCTTCAGAAGAAGCGTGAAGAAGAGGTTTATCATGAGGCCGAGCTCAAGGCCATGGACGAGCTGGAGGAAATGATGCGCAGCGAGTCCGACTGTGCTTCCTGCGCCTGCGCGGAGGAATGCCCGGCGCCCGAGACCTATGCCGCTGCGAAGAACGACGCCGCTGCCGCCGAAACGCCGGAGGAGGAATCTGACGGCAAGCCGGACATCGAGATCGAAATCGTGGACGGCGACGAGGAAACGGACGAAGATGACGACGAGCCGGAAACCGCCGGTCTCGAGGATTGAGACATAAACGCAGACGGGCAGAGTACGCTCTGCCCGTTTTATTTCAGGAGGAAACACTATGTTTGAATATGAGGGCCGCGTATTCCGTCCGCCTTCCGAGGCGTACAGCCTGATCGTTCAGGTCACGATCGGATGCAGCCACAATAAATGCACATTCTGCGATATGTACAAGGAAAAGCGCTTCCGCGTGCGCAAGCTCGAGGACGTCAAGGCGGATTTCGACGAGGCGCGCCGCATGTACCGCCGCGTTGACCGCATTTTCCTTGCCGACGGCGACGCGCTGATGTGCCGCCCCGAGCATATGGCGGAGATCCTGCGCTATATCAAAAAGCTGTTCCCCGAGTGCGAGCGCGTCACGAGCTACGGCTCCCCAGCGTCCATCCTGTGCAAAAAGCAGGAGGATCTTAACCTGCTGCACGAGCTCGGCCTCGAGATGATCTATTTGGGACTGGAATCCGGCTCGGACGAGGTACTGCGCCGCGTCAACAAGGGCGAGACCGCCGACGAGATCGTCCGCGCCGGTCTGATGGTCAAGGAGGCCGGCATGAAGCTGTCCGTCACCTGCATCGCCGGTCTCGGCTCGCTCGAGCTCTCCGAGGAGCACGCCGTCAAGACCGCCGAGGCGCTCTCCCGCATGAAGCCGGAGTACATCGGCCTGCTGACGCTGCTGTTCGAGCTGCCGACACCGCTCATGCGCGACTGGCAGGAAGGCCGCTTCTATCTGATGAACCCGATCGAGATCGCGCACGAAACGCTCATCCTTCTCGAGCATATCGACTCCGAGGGCAGCATTTTCCGTGCAAACCACGCCTCCAACTACGTCAACCTCGCCGGCACGCTCAACCGCGACCGCGACGCGATGTGTCAGCGCCTGCGGCAGGCGCTCGAGGGCAAGGTCAAGTTCCGCAGCGAATCCTTCCGTGCAAGATAACCAACCGAAAACGTTTTCGTTTGTGTGATTCGTGTAAATTGTGAATCTTTTGTGTTTTTTGTGTTACAATTTCAGAAAAAGCAGGACAGGATAGCTTTTTTATGCTATACTGTTCCTGTTGTAAAGTTCAAGTCTGTACACGCACTGCGCGTTAAGAATTTGTTAAGGCGTTCGCCTTAGGAACCGTTCCGTCTGGAGGATTGTTGATGGATTCCGTATCTCATATTCGTGTCGCAAATCTGCTTATGGATTATGTCGAGCAGACTTGCGGCGTAACCTTTGACCCGAGCGGCTTCGTCTACGGTAATTTGAAGCCCGACCTCACCGGCACCTACCTCACCAAGCGCCACAATCCGTCGATCATGATGGACGAAGTGATGGATAAAATCCGTGCCTTTGCAGAAAAGTACACGATCGCTCCCACGAACGGCCGCGAGCTGTCGGTCGATCTCGGCGAGATCTGCCACTACATGACCGATTTCTTTACCTATCCGCACAACGATGACATCTACACGCACAACCTGTTCGCGCACTATGTCTACGAAAAGCGTGTCGCGTTCGTGATCCGCCGCCGCATGACCGAGGCGAAGTTCGAGCAGTGGGTCAACCCGATCATCCCGCCGACGAGCGTGGATGCTCTGCTGAACCGCATCACCGATATGCACGACGCTTACCGCGCTGCGGGCCGCCATCACGGCATTGACGACGATCTGGTGCATATCTGCCGCGCGACTGCAACCGTCGTGCTCTCCATCATCAGCATCGTTTACGAGCAGGTCGAGGAGACCGCTCCCGCGCTCGCATAAAGCTCCTCTGCGCCCTGTAAAAGACCGCAAAAATGCGGTCTTTTTTTCGTTTTGACACGGCCTTTCTTGCCCTTTTGCACAAATTTATCATTTTATCAAGAAAAACTGCATCGGGGTCTTGTCAAGCCAGCGAATACCAGATAAAATAGTATATAATTGCAGGCTCAAAAATCCAATCCTGCATAACTGGGGGAAAATAAATATGGATATCACGGCAACTGTATGGACGCTTCTGCCTCCGATCATCGCGATCGCGCTGGCGCTCATCACCAAAGAGGTCTACTCCTCACTGCTGATCGGTATTCTGGCAGGCGCACTGCTGTATACCGGCTTCAATCCGCTCCATGCGGTCGAAACGACCTTCGAGATCATGGGCGGCAAACTCGGCGGCAACATCAACATCTGCATCTTCCTGGTGCTGCTTGGCATTCTGGTGTCGCTCGTCACAAAATCGGGCGCGTCACGCGCCTACGGCGAATGGGCGGTCAAGACCATCAAATCGCGCCGCGGCGCCTCCTTCGCAACGTCCTTTCTCGGCATCTTCATCTTTGTCGACGACTATTTCAACTGCCTGACCGTCGGCACGGTCATGCGTCCTGTCACCGACAAATACAACATCACCCGCGCAAAGCTCGCCTACATCATCGACGCGACGGCGGCTCCGGTCTGTATCATCGCCCCGATCTCCTCGTGGGCGGCGGCGGTCGGCTCCTCCCTGCCTGAGTCGAGCACGATGGACGGCTTCTCGCTGTTCATGAAGACCATTCCGATGAACCTTTACGCCATCCTGACGCTGATTTTCCTCGTCTGGCTGATGGCGGCGGACTTCGATTTTTCCGCTATGGGCAAGTATGAGCGCGAGCACAAGAACGACGACCTGTCTCAGCTCGAGGAGAACTACGTTGTCGGCGGCGCAGGCAAGGTCTACGACCTTATCCTCCCGATCGCGGTGCTGATCGTGCTGTGCATCGGCGCGATGCTGTACACCGGCGGCATTCTCGAGGGCGCGAACATCATCGACGCTTTCGCGAACTGCTCGTCCTCGACCGCTCTGGTTCTCGGCTCGTTCTTCACGCTCGTATTCACCTTCCTGCTGTACATTCCGCGCAAGGTCCTGTCCTTCGGCCAGTTCTGCGAGGCGTTCACCGAGGGCTTCAAGTCCATGGTGCCGGCCATCCTGATCCTGACGCTCGCGTGGACGCTGTCCGGCGTATGCTCGGCTGACTACCTCAACATCGGCGGCTTCGTTTCCTCGATCGTCAGCGCGGACTCGGTTATCTCCATGCTGATGCCGGCGATCTTCTTCCTCATCGCGCTCGGTCTCGCGTTCGCGACCGGCACGAGCTGGGGCACGTTCGGCATCCTTATCCCGATCGCCGTCGCGGTATTCGGCGACAGCGCGACCACCATGCTTGTCATGACCGTTGCGGCCTGCCTGTCCGGCGCAGTCTGCGGCGACCACATCTCCCCGATTTCGGACACCACGATCCTGGCGTCCGCAGGCGCACAGTGCCACCACATCGACCACGTTTCCACGCAGCTTCCCTATGCGCTGCTCGTTGCGGCGATGAGCTTCGTCGGCTTCCTTGTCGGCGGCGTCACCGGCAGCGGCGTGATCGCTCTCATTGTCGGTCTGGTCCTGCTCGCGCTCACTATCTCCGTCATCTCCGCCAAGCACAAAAAGGCGGCGAACTAAAAAGTCTGCGGCTTTTGGCTGCACAACAAACCCAAACGGCTCTCTCCTGTCACAGGAGGGAGCCTGTTGTCTGAAAAGCGAAAGAAGGCATCCCATTTTGATCACTGATTTGACCGAAGGCAGTCCATCGAAAAAGCTGTTCTGGTTCTCCATGCCGCTCCTGCTGAGCGTTGCATTCCAGCAGCTGTACCAGATGGCGGACTCCATGATCGTCGGCCGTTTTGCCGAGTCGGCACAGGCCGGTGAGCTTGCGCTCGCCGCCGTCGGCGCAAGTTATCCGATCACGCAGCTGTTCGTTGCTGTTGCGACAGGCATCAACATCGGCACCTCCGTCCTCGTCTCGCAGTTGTTCGGCGCGAAGCGCTACCTGCGCATGAAGACCGCGATCTCGACCGCCCTGATCACCACGACCGTCGTCTCGCTGCTGCTGACGCTGTTCGGCGCGGTCTGCACCAACGGTCTGATGAGTGCGCTCAACACCTCGGCGGATATTTTCGCGGACGCCTCGCTCTATCTGCGCGTGTATGTGTTCGGTCTGCTGTTCCTGTTCATCTACAACGTGTGCACCGGCATTTTCAACGCCATGGGCGACAGCCGGACGCCGCTGTTCCTGCTCATCCTGTCCTCGGTCGGCAACGTCATTCTCGACGTCGTATTCGTTGCCATACTGCACTGGGGCGTTGCAGGCGTTGCCTGGGCGACCTTTATCGCGCAGGGCGCATCGGGCGTGTTCGCCTTCTTCCTGCTCATGTGCCGCGTGCGCACCTTTGACACCGGTCATCATTTCATCCTGTTCGCACCCGAAATGCTGCGCCGTCTGACCAACTACGCTATCCCCTCCATCGCGCAGCAGAGCTTCGTCTCGGTCGGCAACCTCATCATTCAGTATTACGTCAACCTGTGCGGCCCGACTGTCATCGCCGGTTTCTCGGTCGCAAACCGCATCAATATGTTTGCGCTGACCTGCTGCATGTCGTTTGCGTCCGGTCTGTCGAGCTACGTCGCACAGAACATCGGCGCGCGCAAGCTCGACCGTGTCGGCCCCGGCCTCAAGGCCGGCGGAACGTTCTCGGTCGGTCTCGGCATCGTGTTCATGATGATCTATCTGCCGCTCGCAAACCGTATCATCAGCCTGTTCCTGCCTGCCGGCAGCGCATCGGGGGTTGTGGATGTCGCCCGCGGCTATCTGTTCACCGTCGTGCCGTTCTACGTCGTCGTCTGCATCAAATTCGTCTGCGACAGCGTGCTGCGCGGCGCAGGCGCGATGCGTCCGTTCATGATAACGACGTTCTCCGACCTTATCCTGCGCGTTGTCCTGTCCATCGCCCTGTTCTACGTCATCGGCAACGAGCACGGCATCTGGATGAGCTGGCCGATCGGCTGGTTCCTCGGCTCGGGTCTGTCCGTGTTCTTCTACAAGACCGGCGCATGGCGCAAGGATCTGCCCACGCTGTAACTGTCGAAAAACGCTTTATCCTCCATCGAAAGATGGAGGATTTTTTTGTCGGTAATATCCATCTTTGCGCTGGCAGCGCGTTAGTTTCGCGACAGTCTCTTGCATCACAGAGCAAAAAAGGGTATACTGATACTATCTGAACATCTGGAGGAAATCCGAATATGCGAGATGGATTTATCAAAATCGCCGCCGCGACGCCCGACCTGCACGTTGCGGACTGCGAATATAACGCCGCGGAGATCGTAAAGCTGGCCAAGCAGGCCGCTGCCAAGGGCGCGAAGCTCATCACGTTCCCCGAGCTGTGCCTGACCGGTTACACCTGCGGCGACCTGTTTTTGCAGGAAACGCTGCTCGAGGGTGCGATGCAGGCGCTCGGTACCGTCTGCCGCGAGACCGCAGAGCTTGCGGCTGTCATCGTAGTCGGTCTGCCGCTGCGCGTCAAGGGCAAGCTGTATAACGTTGCGGCTGTTGTGAACGCAGGCGACGTTCTGGCGTTCGTCCCGAAAACCTACATTCCGAACTATTCCGAATTCTACGAGCAGCGCCATTTTGTCTCCGCCGATACGCTCAGCGGTATGGAAAACGTGCTGATCAAGGCTGCGGACGGCGAGCCGTGCTGGGTTCCGCTCGTCACCGATACCATTTTTCAGTGCGATGAGCAGCCGCTGTTCACCTTCGGCGTAGAAATTTGCGAGGATCTGTGGGTGCCGAATCCGCCGTCTACTACGCTGGCGCAGATGGGCGCGCATATTATCGTCAACCTGTCCGCATCGGATGAGATCATCGGCAAGGCGGGCTATCGCCGCGACCTTGTTCGTCAGCAGTCCGGCCGACTGCTGTGCGCGTACCTGTATGCGGACGCCGGCTTCGGCGAGTCCACGCAGGACCTTGTTTTCGCGGGTCACGACCTCATCGCGGAGAACGGTGCACTGCTTGCCGAGAGCAAAATGTTTGAGCAGGGCATCATTTACGCGGATATCGACCTTCAGCGCCTCGCCCACGAGCGTCAGCGCATGAACACGTTCACCGCAGTTGAGGGCGGCGAGTTCTCGTTCTCGCTTGAGCCGGTCGAAAACGACCTCGCCGACCGCAGTTTCCCGCATACCCCGTTCGTTCCGGCAAACAAGGCGCTGCGCGACGAGCGCTGCGAGGAGATCCTGACGCTTCAGGCAACCGGTCTTGCGACCCGTCTGCGCCATACGCACGCCAAGACCGCAGTCGTCGGCCTGTCCGGCGGCCTGGATTCCACGCTGGCTCTCATCGTGCTAGTACACGCATTTGATATGCTGTCGCTCGACCGCAAGGGCATTCTGGCCGTCACGATGCCGTGCTTCGGCACGACCGCGCGCACCAAGGGCAACGCCGAGAAACTGGCGGAGGCCTACGGCGTGACACTCAAGACCGTAGACATCAAGGCGGCTGTCGACCAGCATTTTGAGGACATCGGCCAGTCCAAGGATGACCTGTCCGTCACCTTCGAGAACGGTCAGGCGCGCATGCGCACCCTCGTTCTGATGAACCTCGCCAACAAGACCGGCGGCATGGTCGTCGGCACGGGCGACCTGTCCGAGCTGGCGCTCGGCTGGGCGACCTACAACGGCGATCATATGAGTATGTACGGCGTCAACGGCTCGATCCCCAAGACGCTCGTGCGCTACCTTGTCGCATACGAGGCTGACCGCGTGCAGGGCGAGCTGTCCGATGTGCTGCGCGACGTACTCGACACGCCGGTCTCGCCCGAGCTGCTGCCCCCCAAGGACGGCGAGATCAGCCAGAAGACCGAGGATCTGGTCGGCCCCTACGAGCTGCACGACTTCTTCCTGTACTATATGCTGCGCTTCGGCTATCCGCCGCGCAAGATCTACCGCGCCGCAAGGAAAACCTTTGCGGGCGTGTACGATGACGCGACCATCAAAAAATGGCTGACGACCTTCGTGCGCCGCTTCTTCACGCAGCAGTTCAAGCGCTCCTGCCTGCCCGACGGCCCCAAGGTCGGCACGGTCACGCTCTCGCCGCGCGGCGACTGGAGAATGCCGTCTGACGCGGTCTCTGCGCTGTGGCTGCGCGAGGCGGAAAATCTCTGACAGCAAAAGGAGAGACTGTCCTTTTGAAAAGCTTACTTCGCGGCGCAGCGACGCTGCTCACGGCGGCGCTGCTGTGCTTCAACCTGTTCTACGAGCTTGCGCCGAACCTCGTTGTCGGTCCGGAAAAGAAGCTCGTGTTCGCGGCGGCGTTTGCGGTCCTGCTGCGCATTGCGCTGTTCTGCGGCATCCCGGAGGCGCAGCGGCAACGCCGCAGACGGCTGTATATGCAGCTGCTGCTCTACTATTATATGTGGGTGCTCGCAAATGTGCTGTTCTTCGACAACGCCTTCGGCCGCGGCTTTACGGCGCACGCAACGCTCGAGGCGGTCAATCTGGAGCCGCTGCGCACCATCAGGAATTATCTGCTGGCCTACGGCTACGGGAATATCTCGCTGCGGCTGGTCATTCTCAACCTCGCCGGAAACCTCATCGCGTTCGCGCCGATGGGCGTGTTCCTGCCCGCCGTATTCCGCTGGCAGCGCAGCATCTTCTTCTTCACCGCGACGCTGACGCTCGCCATCACAGCGGTCGAGGTCGCGCAGGTCTACACGGGCACCGGCTCGTGCGACATCGACGACCTCATCCTCAACCTCGCCGGCGCGCTCATCGTCTATATCATCTGCCGCGTGACGCCGCTCTGGAAGCGCATATGCAGCGTGACGCCGCGCCCCAAAAAGGAATAAAAACGCAAAAAGACCATCGTCCCGGTTTCGCGCCGGTAAACGATGGTCTTTTCCTGTCGGTCTCGCGACAAATTAAAAAAAAAGAGATGCAGAGCGTTTCCACTCTGCATCTTTTAAAATTCAAGCGATAAAACTCAAATTACTTGAGCTCAACCTTAGCGCCTGCAGCCTCGAGCTTCTCCTTGATCTCGTTAGCCTCAGCCTCCGGAGCAGCCTCCTTGATGGTCTGCGGAGCGGAGT
>ERZ773133.2765-NODE-2765-length-15053-cov-5.188558_pt1 | contig 15053 bp, 12 predicted proteins | sample MGYA00580861_ERZ773133 | MGnify/ENA primary metagenome ERZ773133 (study PRJEB29015, sample SAMEA2737844) | human gut metagenome | biome: human gut; feature: human-associated habitat; material: faeces | place: China | collected 2012 ...
GCCCACAGGCCATATACACAGGGCAGTGGCTTTGCGCAGCAAGGTCGCTGCCCTGCCGCCTTTTATAAGCCATGTTGGACAGGAGGCTTGTTTATGACCTATCTGCTCTATATGAAGCGCTCATTCACGCGCAGCCCCCGCCGTCATGCGGTGCTGTTTGCGGTGCTGACCTGCGCGTTTCTGCTGCCGCTGCTAATTTCCATTTACCGGGACAGCAATGTGTTCAATACGATCTCCACGAATATCAGCCTGCGCCGCCGGGAATTTGCCATGCTGAAATCGGTGGGCATGACGCAGAAGGGCTTTCGCAGGATGATGAACTACGAGTGCCTGCTGTACGGCTCCAAGGCACTGCTTCTCGGTTTGCCGGTGTCCTGCGGCATTACATAAAACGGAAAATGCGCGCCCGTGACACCCGGCCCGGGGTTCTTTGGCAACGCGAAGCACAGCCCACGGGTAGGGACACCTCCCCGTCGCAGCCGTACCAGTTTTACCGCCCCTAAAGCCGCTGCGCGCGGCTTTAGGGGCGGTGGCGGCATCCCCACACCCTGGACAGGCATCGGCACTGTTTGCCCCGCCTTTCCCCCCAGCTGTGGGGGATGAGCCGGAGATCTCCCTGTTCGATAATATAACAAGATAAAGAGAGGTGGTCGCAAAGCGACCCCTCTCGCCCACAACACCCACACCACCGGCGATATGCAAAAGAGGGCGGCAGAGATCGTAGATGAATTTTTGACCGATATTTTCGGAGAGGAGCTGAAGCCGTGGCAAGAAAATGAAAAAACGGAGAAGGAACTGTCCGCCTGAGAAAGGACGGCCGATGGGAAGGACGCGTGGTCATCGGCTACGATGACAAGGGTCTGCCGAAAACGAAAAATGTGCTGGCTAAAACAAAATCTGAGTGTGTGGAGAAGCTGAAAACGCTGAAGGACGCCCTTGCGCCGCCTGCACCGCCGAGGACCAGGGCAGATATGCCCTTCGGGGACTGGATGGAGCACTGGTATGAGACGCACAGCAGACCCGCCGCCCGTCCCGGCACACGGCGGATCTACGAAGGCTACCTCCGGCTGTACATCAGACCGGGGCTGGGTCATATCCCGCTGAACAGGCTGACCGCGAAGGATATGCAGCAGTTCTTCGTCTGGCTGAAAACAGAGGGGCGTGCGGACCAATCGGACGGTGAAACGGGGCTGGCGGACTCCCAGCTCCGCAACATCCACAGCCTGTGTTGGCGGGCACTGGAAAAGGCAGTATCGGGAAACCTGATTCCACAGAACCCGGCGTCCGGCTGCAAGCTGCCGCCCGCCCGAAAAGGGGAAATGAATGTCCTCTCGCGGGAGTCCATGCAGAAGCTGCTGATCCAGGCGAAGGAGGAAAAGTACTACGAGTTGTTCCTGCTGGAATTTGCCACAGGACTGCGGCTGGGCGAGCTGACGGCCCTGCAATGGGAGGACCTGAATTTGACCACGGGCGAACTGCGAATCAGCAAGCAGGCGGTGGTCATAGGCTCGGGGGTGGTGGTCACCGAGCCGAAAACAAAGGCGGCGGTACGCACCCTGCTCCTGCCGCCCAAAGTGCTGGAGGTGTTCAGAGAGTACCGGAAAAGGAATGTTTCCAGATGGCTGTTTCCGTCCCCCAAGAAGGAGGACTCTCCTCTGCTCCCATCGGTGGTGCGCCAGCGGCTGCACCGGCTGTTGGACCACGCGGGCTGTGAACGGGTACGCTTCCATGATCTGCGGCACCCGTATGTCAAGCACACGATAAAAATTTTTAGCTTGCGCTTGATGGATTCTCAAGCGCAGGCTTATCCTGATGCTCGGCGAAAAACTCGCGGAGCTTGTCAGCTTCATCGGGGAGGACAAAACCGAAGCCCAGTCCGCCCATTCTGCAATAGAACGCAATTTCCATGTCTGCCACCTCAACTAAAAATATCTTGAATTTTGTACGCGATCTCCATGCGCTTATCGGGGTACACCAGCACCCGGTCGATCAGCAGCTCGGCCAGCACGGTGGTCAGCGTGTCCGCATCGAAAATCGCCTTGGACGCTTCCTTGCGGCTGTCCTGCCGTGCCTGTTCGTCTTGCTTTTGCTTCGCCTGTGCCAATACTGCGGCATAGGCGTTTTTCGTTTTCAGCAGCAGCTCGTCACATGCGGCCTTTTCTGCCTTGTAGGTGTTCAGGTCAATCTCGCCCATGAGATAGCGTTCATACAAGGTGCGCTTGCCGTCTTGCAGTGTCTCGATTTGCTGCTCATATTCGGTGCGTTCCGGCACGGAGCTATCTGCCCGAAGCGTACCGTCCGGGGCAAGCGGCGCGGCGGCTTCCATCTGCTTTTTCAGCGTCAGGAATGCCGCTTGCTCCAGCTCTGCGGCATTGATTCGCATTTTGTGACAGCGGCTTTCTATGTCCGCCTCGGAATGGCGGCCATCGTCATGGCAGGCCCCATCGCCAAGGAGGTGGCGGAGGAATACGGCATCAGCCCCAAGCGCTCCGCCTCCCTACTGGACACCTTCTCCAGCATCTGGGCGCCATCCCCTACGGTGCCCAGATGCTGGTGGCCATTTCCACCTGTGCAACCCTCGGCTACGCCATCAGCGCCTTTGACATCATCCCCCTGCTGTTCTAGCCCTTCCTGCCGTGCCTGTCCAGCCCGCTGTTCATTCTGTTCGACAAAAAGTAAGGCGTCCTGTTTCGCACATTTATTTACGCCGAGAGCCCCCCTTCTCAAGAAGGCGGGCTCTCGGCGTAATGCTTCCGCGATACCTGTATGACGCGGCGCTGTGGCCGCTATCCGCTGAAATCGCCATGTAAAAAAGACAGCTTCCAAGGGATGCAGCTTTAAGCGCGGCAAATGCTCCGGCACACACTCTGCCAGAACCCGCCGGTTGGCGCTCCCTTATTCTTCCTTCAGGTGCTCATCCATCCAGCGCAGGATCTCGCTGAGTCGGCTGATGCGGTTGGAGGGCTTTCCCTCTCGGCTCAGGCCGTGGTTCTCACCGTAGAACATGCACAGCTTGCTCTCCACACCATGGAGCTTGAGCGCTGCGAACATTTCCAGACCGTTGGCCAGCGTACAGCGGTAATCCTTATCTGCGTGAATAAAGAGTGTGGGCGTCTTAACACGGTCGGCATAGGTAAGGGGCGACGCCTTCCACAAACGCTCCGGATGCTCCCAAATGGTGCCAAGCTGCTGGTCAGGCACATAATAGTAGCCGATATCCGAGAGGAGATAATCCCCCACATAGTTGGCAATGCTCCGCTGGGACACGGCACAGCGGAAACGATCCGTGTGACCAATGACCCAGTTGGTCATAAAGCCGCCATAGGAACCGCCGGCAACGCCCATCCGATCTGCGTCTATTTCGGGATACCTCCGCAGAACCTCATCCGTGAACTCCATCAGATCCCGGAAGTCCACCTCTCCGTACTTACCCTGAAGATCGGCAAAGGCATTTCCCTTGCCGCAGCTTCCTCTGGGGTTGCAGTAGCATACGAAAAAGCCGGAGGCCGCCCAAAGCTGCATCTCATGGTGGAAGCCCGGGCCAAATACCATCTTCGGCCCGCCGTGAATATGAAGGATGCCCGGATATCGTTTGCCCGGCTCGTATCCCACCGGCTTCATCACGAAGCCGTCGATATCCACGCCGTCGGTATTGGTAAAGGTAAGCCGCTCTGGTACGGAAATGGTCACGCCCTCCAGTGCAGACCCGTTGAAATCCGTCAGCTGCTCCAGTTGGCCGCCATCCCAAAGGTACACCTCCGGGAGCTTCAGACCCACAGCCGCAGAGAAGAGAAACCTCTTTCCGTCCTTGGTATCGAAATCAATAAGGTAGTCGTCGCCGCCGAAGAGCGTCTGCACACCGGTCTCCCGCGTCCACATACACAAGCCAGAACCCACGCCGTCCGTGTTGAGGAAATACAGCGTCTCACCCACCATTCTCTGTCCTGTGACGGCGCCGGAGAAGCAGTCGGTGACCACCTCGGAGTTGACCCGGCGGTCATAGCGGCCCAGATTTTCCTCGCCCTTTTCGTCCACCACAAAGAATGTGGGGTGCTCGTACACGCCGTAGTCCCGCATGACCAGTCCCAGGCAGAGCGCCTTCCGGCCCAAATGCCCCACATAGTCGATGCTGTATTTGTCGGGCGTGATCAGCGTCTCCGTCTCGTTCCGCTCCGCATCCCAGCGATACATTCCCTCGGTGACCGGCTTTACATCCCGGAAGGGAAACGCAGTGAAGAGCACCTGACCGGGGCGGACATTCACATGATTCACATCATAGTCCTCCGGCGTGATCCGGCGATATTCTCCGGCAGCCTCCAGATAGAGAAACAGCGTGTTTCTGGTCTGATTAAACATCCCGACCCCGTTTTCGCACAGGGGCAGCTCCGTCAAAACCTTATAGCCCCTGGTCTGCTGACGGCGAACGAGCTCCTTCTCCAGCGCCTCTCCCGTCAGCTCCAGAAGATTCGGCCGGTCCAAATGGGTCTCGCCCGTGAAAACATAACGGCCCTCGTCCATTTTCCAAAGCCCGGATACGGACATGGGGAGACGGAACGCCTCGCGATCTTCACCTGTACATACATTCAGGCGGTGATACACCGTCCACTCTTCCTCGAAGCCCCGCGCCCGCAGCGCTTCGTCCGGCTCCGTGGTTTTATAGAGAATATGGGTGTTATCCTCCCAAACAGCCTTCCGCTGGTCGTCTCCTTGGGTGATCTGCCGGCTCTCCCTGCGCTCCAGATCATACAGCCACAGATTCCACCGGTAGCCGTCTCCTTCCCTGTCGACATCCTTGAGTGCAAAGGTCAGATATCTGCTGTCCGGAGACAGCTCCAGTGCAGAAGGATACCGATACTTGGCAAAATCCGTCAATGCCAGCTTCTTCATACCTGAGTCCCCTCCTTCTCCATTACCTTGAACGTCTCATAAAGCATCCGCGTGCCAAATCCAATACCGCCCTTTGTATAGATCCCCTCACATTCGGTGGTCCAAGCGGTACCGCCGATATCCAAGTGGATCCAAGGCGTCTCCTCGACAAACTCCTTCACGAACATGGCGCCCACCGTGGCATATCCACCCACGCTGGAGCCCATCGCACTGTTTTTCAGATGGGCTACACGGGAGTCCAGCACCCGGCGGAGATTCTCGTCACAGGGCAGCTCCCACATCCGCTCGCAGGCGGCGGCAGCGCCCTTCTCCACCTGCGCGGTCAGGGCCCGGTTATTGGTAAAGGCTCCGCAGCGGCGATTTCCCAGCGCCGTCTGGATACCGTCGGTGAGTGTGGCAATATCCACGATGCGATCCACGCCGCAGCACTGCTTGGTATACGTCACGGCGTCGGCCAGAGTGATGCGGCCCTCGGCATCGGTGTTGTTCACCTCAATATACCGCCCGGACATGGAGCGGATCACATCGCCCGGCACATAGGCCGTGGCGGAGAGCTTATTCTCGCAAGCCGCCACCACGCCGGTAATATTGATCCGAAGGCCCCGCTTCTGCGTCGCCCACAGGGCGGCCATCACAGCGGCCGCGCCGCTCATATCATGCTGCATGGTTTCCATAAACTCAGACGACTGGAGGGAGTATCCGCCGCTGTCGTAGGTAAGGCCCTTGCCGATCAGCCCCAAGCGGCTCTCCACGTCCTGCGCGCCGGTATATTCCATGACAATGAGCTTAGGCTCGTGAATCGAGCCCTTTCCGACCTCCAGAAAAGCGGTGAGTCCGATGCGCTCTACCTCATCTCTGCCGTAAACGGTCACCTTCACAGGTGTCTCCTTAAAAAGCTCCTGTGCCGCCTGCGCCAGCTTGGCGGGGGTAAGCACCGTGGGGGGCTCATTGATCAGATCCCGTGCGATGCAGGTGGCCTCAGCAGATACCTCCGCCTCCACCAAGGCGGCCTCGTAGCGCTCCGGCGTCTCGCAGAGAAACGCAGCCGTTTCGATCCCCGGCGCCGCGGGGGTCGTCTTGTACTTGTCAAAACGGTAGCCGGTAAGAGCGGCAGCCTCTGCCGCCTTTTGGAAGAGCGCCGGCGTGAACTGCGGGCACACGCCCCGCAGATCGGTACACACCGCACGCAGATCCAGCTCCTGACACTGACGATACACCTTGGCACAGCTCTCCAGCACCTGCTCCAGGCTCCAGTCTTTCCCCAGACCCAGCAGGAAAATTTGGTTCAGCACGCCCTCTGAAAGAACAGAAAAGCGGAAAATCTCACCGGTTTTCCCTTCAAACCGCCCCGAGGCACGAACTGCGGCAAGCTCCTGCTCCCAAGGTCCCTGATAGCTGTTCAGGTTGCCTTCTCCCAGCGGGACCACCACACCGTCCCATGCTCTGGCGTCATACTTTTTCACAAGTTGCAGTTCCATTTTTTCTTCCTCCTTCTGGTCCATTCAATGATAGAGAATTAAAAAGCGGGGGCGGCTATGCCGCCCCCGCAGGGGTATGCGAGGTGATCCACCCGCGCTAAATCCCCTTTTTTACAGCAGATGACAGGCTGCGAAGTGTCCGGGCTCTACCTCTTTGAGTTCCGGGACCTCCCGTGCGCAGTCCGGGCAAGCCATAGGACAGCGGTCATGGAAGGGACAGCCGGAGGGCAGATGGATCGGGCTGGGAATCTCTCCACGCAACTCCTGAGATTCGGCAATACTGCCCTCATCAATCGTCGGTGCAGAGGAAAAAAGCGCCTTGGTATAGGGGTGTACCGGGTTGGAGAACAGCAGCCGCTTCGGGGCCCGTTCCACAATAGTTCCCAGATACATGACACCCAAACTGTCGCTGATGTGCTTGACCACGCTCAGATCGTGTGCGATGAACAGATAGGAGAAATGAAATTCATCCTTCAGATCCATAAGAATGTTCAGGATCTGAGCCTGAATGGACACATCCAAAGCAGATACCGGCTCATCCGCTATGATAAATTTAGGCTCGACCGCCAACGCCCGGGCTATGCCGATGCGCTGACGCTGACCACCGGAAAACTGATGCGGATACCGGTTGGCTTGCTCAGAGCTGAGTCCAACACGCTCCAACAGATGGATCGCCTTCTCCTGTGCCTCCGCCTTGCTGCTGCACAGCTTGTGGAACAGCATCGGATCTGTGAGGATCTCCATGATCTTCTGCCGGGGATTCAGGGAGGCATAGGGATCCTGAAAGATCATCTGTATCTCCCGACGGATGGGGCGCATCTCCTGCGGCTTGAGCCGGGTGATGTCGCGTCCGTCGAATATGATCTTGCCGGACTTTGGCTCGATCAGCTTGATGATGGTGCGGGCCGTGGTAGACTTTCCACATCCGGACTCTCCCACCAGGCTGAACACCTCACCCTGCTCCACATCAAAGCTGACATTGTTGACCGCATGGACCACCCGATTTTCCAGTGAAAAATGGCCGTTTTTGAATTTTACCTTATCCAGAAAATCCTTGGTTAGATTGAACTCCTGCACCAAATTCTCCACCTGAAGAATCTTACTCATGGCTCTCGCCTCCTGTCAGCGGAAAGTGGCAAGCCGCACAATGCCCCGGACTCACCTCATGGTTTTCAGGCGTCACGGTACGGCAAATATCCTGGCAGTATTTGCATCTGGGAGCGAAGTAACATCCTTGGGGCAGATCCAGCATACTGGGGACCATACCCGGAATGGACTCCAGGCGTTTTTGCTCCTCTCCCATTCTGGGGATGGAATTAAGAAGTCCCTCAGTATACGGATGGCTGGGACGGTGGATCACGTCATCCCGGGAGCCGCTTTCCACGATTTTGCCGCAGTACATCACGATGATACGATCCGCCATCTGGGAAACCACCGCCAAGTCATGGGTGATCAGAATGAGAGAAGCGCCCTGCTCCTTCACCAACTTATCCATGAGCTTGAGGATCTGCGCCTGTATGGTCACATCCAGGGCGGTGGTAGGCTCATCGGCGATGATGAGCTTCGGATTGGCAGCCAGAGCGATCGCAATGATGACCCGCTGCCGCATACCGCCAGAAAACTGATGGGGGTAGGATTTCAGCCGATCCTCAGGATTGGGGATACCCACCATATGCAGCAATTCCACACAGCGCGCATGCTTTTCCTGCTTGGTCATCTGCTTCTGGTGGAGGTCCAGCATCTCGGTAATCTGTTTCTCAATGGTATAGAGCGGGTTCAGGGAGGTCATCGGATCCTGGAACACCATGGAGATCGCCTTGCCTCTGATTTTCATCATTTCCCGTTCGCTCTTTTTGCTGATGTCCTCGCCTTGGAAAAGAATTTTCTCCGATTCCACCACACCGGGCGGCTCGATCAATTTCAGAATGGAAAAGCTGCTAACGGATTTGCCGCTGCCCGACTCGCCCACGATGCCCAGCACCTGTCCCTCATCCAGGGAAAAGCTAATGCCGTCCACCGCCTTGACTACACCGCGGAAAGTGTGGAAATAGGTTCGCAGGTTTTCCACCTGCAGCAGTGTTTCGCTCATCTCGCTCCCCCCTTACTTCAGCTTAGGATTGAACTCATCGCGCAGGAAATCTCCCAAAAGATTGATTCCAAACACGATCAGCATGATGTAGAGACCCGGCATCACCGCGATCCACCAGTATCCGCTGAACAGCACGTCGAAGCCGTTCTTGACCAGCATGCCCAGAGAGGGTTCCGTGACCGGAACGCCTGCGCCCAGAAAGCTCAGCGTGGCTTCCGCCAGAATAAGGCCGCCCACCTTCATCGTGGAAATAACGATGACGGTTGTCATTACGTTGGGCAGCACATGCTTGGCGATGATCAGGATATTGGGGATACCGATGACTCTGGCCGCATCTACATATTCCATCTGCTTCACCGTCAGCACCTCGGCGCGGACGGTACGGACGTATGTGACACATCCGATGATCGTAAATACGACCAGCAGCTTGCTTACACCCCGTCCAAACATGGTCATGATGAAGAGTGCCACGAGGATATCGGGAAAAGAGAGCAGGATATCTGCCAAACGCATGATGACAGCGTCTACTCTCCCGCCAAAATAGCCCGAAATCAGTCCCAGCGTGATACCTACGGCGCAGGCCAGCAGCGTACCTACAACGCCGATAAAGAGGGAGATACGGCTTCCGTAAATAAGAGAGCTGAAAATATCCCGTCCCTGACTGTCGGTACCGAAAATAAACCGGGCGTCACCTCCCGCCTCCCATGCAGGCGGCTTGTAGGAATCCGTAAGGGAGAGAGAGGCTACATCATAGGGGTTCTGCGGAGCAAACAACGGCCCGAAAAGGGCAATGAACAGTACCAGTACCACGATCACCGTACCGACGATAGCGGACGGACTGCGCTTGTAATTATGAAAGAACTCAGACTCAGCAATGCGCCGGAACAAGCTCTTGTTGGGGGCCGCGCCCTTTTTTTTCATTTCACCCATAGCGCATCACCTGAATTGGATTCTCGGGTCGATGACTGTATACAGAAGGTCGACCACAAAATTGATAAACACAAACAACACCGTAGTCAGGATCAGATAGGCCACAATGACCGGCCGATCCACCGAGTTAATGGAGTCGATGAGAAGCTTGCCGAGTCCCGGCCAGGAGAAGATGGTCTCCGTCACCGTCGTAAAGGCGATAAGGGAACCGATTTCCATACCGAACACCGTAATAACCGGGATCAAGGCATTTTTCAGGGCGTGTCCAAAGAGGACCTTCCGGGTAGACACACCTTTGGCTCGGGCAAATTTGATATAATCCTGCCGCATATTCTCCATCACACCGGCGCGGGTAAGGCGCACCAGAGACGCGATGTTGGTCACAGACAGCGTAAAGGCCGGCAGGATGATGTACTTAAGTCCACCGGGCGCAAACAGGCTGAAATTCATCCCCAGAAACGGCGCGGTCGCGCCCCGTCCCGAGGAGGGGAACCAGTGCAGCTTCAGAGAGAAGATGTAGATCAGCATGATGCCAATGAAGAAGGATGGCAGGGAAATGCCCAGAATGGAGCCTCCCATCACCAATGTGCTGGATTTTCGTTTGGGAAAAGCGCCCGCATATACGCCCAGCGGGATAGAGATAACTAGCGCCAGCACGACTGATACAAAAACCAGCTCCAGCGTAGCAGGTACCCGCTGGGCAATCAGAGAGAGCACGTCCACCTTATAGATATAGGACTTGCCGAAATCCCCCTTGAACGCATTGGTAACAAACGATACATATTGCTCCAGGATCGGTCTGTTGAGCCCCAGTTCTTCTCGAACCTGCTCTCGAACCTCGGGCGGAGCCTTGGGCGAGACCAGCATATTGACGGGATCGCCAATAAAGTTGGCCAGAACAAATACCAGAATGGACACAATGAAAAGTGTAACTAGCATTTGCGCCAGCCGCTTCAGGAAATACTTGAACACGGTAACACCTCATTTACGGGCTTACACCCTTTTGGCGGGAGGCAGAAGGGAAGATCCCCTTCTGCCTCCTCCCATTGACTGTTCTTATGTACGCTTAGAAGGTGAAGTCCCAAGCCAGAATATGGTCATCGCAACTGGGGGTGTACTGAATGCCGGCGCGCACGCCGAAGATATTGTGCTTGAAGAACAGGGGGATGTAGGCGGCCTCGTCCCGGGCGATCTGATCCACCTGCTCCACCAGCGCTGCACGCTTGGCCTGATCGGGCTCAACAGATGCCTGATCCAGCAGCGCATCCACCTCGGCATTGCTGTAATGGCCCCGGTTGCCTTCGCCCATGCCGGGCTTGCCGTCGTAGGTATAGAGCATATCGTTGAAGATGACCATGCCCTCGCCGGAGCTGTCGCCCCAGCCCGCCATGAAGAAGGAGGACTGGAGGTTCTCTGCGCTTGTCTTCTCATAGAAGGAGGCGCGAGGCAACAGGTTCACCTCGGCCTTGATGCCCACCTTCTCCAGATAGCTGGCAATGGCCTGAGACACCTGATCGGCGTTCACGTCACTGTCGTTGCGGGCATCGATGCGGAGATAGAAGCCATCGGGATAGCCAGCCTCCGCCAAAAGCTGCTTGGCAAGCTCGGGATCGTAGGCGGGACGCTCTGCGTCGGCATTATATCCCACACAGATGCTGGGCATATAGGAGTTGGCCACGGTGGCGTAGCCGTTCATGACGGTATCGACGATCGTCTGAATGTCAATGGCGTGGTAAATGGCCTGACGAACCTTCACATTGAGGAGCGGGTTGGGATCGTCGGTGCCGGCAGAGCCATGCTCATTGAGCTGATCAAAGCCCATGTAGTTGCAGGACAGGCTGGGATTGGTAATGACCTGGACGTTGGGGTCGTTCTTCAGGCGGTTCACGTCCATCACAGGGATGTTGGAGATAAAGTCCACCTCTCCGTTGATGAGAGCGGTGGTGCGGGTAGCTGCATTGGCGATCACGCGGAACTCCACGGTCTCTGCATCAGGCAGCTCGCCCCAATACTCGTCGTTGCGGACCAGCTTGATATAGGATTCCTTTACATGCTCCACCAGACGATACCGGCCGGTACCCACGGGGTTCGCGGCGATCTCCTCGCTGGTAAGTCCCTCACAGGTCTCCTTGTCAAGCATCATGATATGGACCAGGCTGCCGTCAAACACGGGATAGGGGATCTTGGTCACCAGCTGCACGGTGTAATCATCCACCTTCTTGACCTCCTGAAGACGCATGAGGTACACGCCCATCTCCAGAGTAGGATCGTTGAGGATGCGCTCAAAGCTGAAGACCACGTCATCGGCATTGAAGTCGTTTCCGTTGGAGAACTTCACGCCATGGCGGAGCTTGAACTCCCACGTCACGCCGTCATCCAGAACAGTCCAGCTCTCTGCCAGACCGGGCTTCCTGCTCAGATCTGCATTATAGTCCACCAGAGCGTCGTACAGGTGAGACGCCATCTGCATCTCGATGCCGCTGTCCTTTACCGCGGGGTCCAGCGAGACAACATCATTCAGCACCGCGATGGTCAGGCTCTTTTTGCCGTCATCAGAGGGGTTGCTCTGCTGCGATTTGTCTGCCCCACAGCCGGTCAAGGCCACCGAGAGACACAGAGCTACGGACAGGAACATTGCGATGGTTCTCTTTTTCATAGCTGTTTCTCCTTTAAAAAATTTCTTATCTCACAAGGTGCGTCGTTTACAGGTATCACTGAAGCGACAGACCGTTGATCGCCTTTTCCATCTGCTCCAGAGCCTTTGTCAGGGTACACCTGGGACAGGCTACGTTCATGCGCAGGAAGGCCTCTCCCTGCTCGCCGAACTCATAGCCGGCGCAGAACGCCACCTTGGCCTCGTTGATCATGAAGTGCTCCAGGGCCATGCCCCGGTAGGGCAGCTGGGAGCAGTCCAGCCAGACCAGATATGTACCCTCAGAGGGGATCATGCGGATCTGAGGAATGCGCTCCCGCAGGAACTGCTCCAGATACGCCTTGTTGTCGGACACATAGGCGATGGCCTGATCCAGCCACTCCTCGCCGTCGTTGTAGGCGGCTATGAGGGCTGCCATGCCGAAGATGTTGTCCAGCCGTGTCTGGGCAATGGACATCTCCTCGTTGAACTTGCACCGCAGGTCGTCGTCTGCCAGCACGAGAGTGGCCATACCCAGTCCGCCCAGATTGAAGCCCTTGTTGGAGGAGTAGCAGACCATGGAATGGCGCAGTACCTCCTCGCCCAGCAGGCCAAAGGTGGTGTGAGGATGCTCCGGCGGCACGAAGTCGCAGTGGATCTCGTCCACCAGCATGAAAATGTTGTGCCGCAGACAGATCTCCGCCACGCCCTCCAACTCCTGACGGGTCCATACCCGGCCGGTGGGGTTGTGGGGGCTGGAGAGCACCAGTACCTTCACGCCGGAGGCAGCCTTGGCCTCCATGTCGGCGAAGTCGAAGGTGTAGCGTCCATCCTTCCAGACCAGCGGCGTCTCTACCAGCTTCCGGCCGCCCCGGGTGACCATGTCAAACAGCGGGTCGTAGTTGGGCATGGGTACCATGACCCTGTCGCCGGGCTTGGTGAGGATGCGCAGCACCACGTTCATGGCGTAGATCACGCCGGGAGGTGCAAAGGCCAGATGCTCATAGTTGACCTCAAAGCCGTGGCGCTTTTTCAGCCAGCCCATCACCGCGTCATAATAGGGCTGCTGGCGCACGCCGTAGCCGTAAACCGGGTGGGCGGCGCGCTTCTGTACGGCCTCTACGATGCAGGGGGCGCAGGCAAAATCCATGTCCGCCACCCACATGGGGATCACATCGTCCCGGCCGAAATAATCCATATCGCAGTCCCACTTAAAGGAGAAGGTATTTCTGCGATTGATGGGGGTATCAAAATCGTATCTCATGCAGCGCCACCAACCATTGCAACGACGACCCACAGAATCATGGACACTGCCGCCGCCAGCAGCGCATAGGGGAGCTGGGTGCGGACGTGGTCAATGTGGTCGCAGGCGGCGCCCAGAGAGGAGAGCACCGTGGTGTCGGAAACGGGGGAGCAATGGTCGCCGAACAGACCGCCGCTGACAACGGCGCCCACAGCGGCGTAGACCAGCGTACCCAGCTGACCGCCGGTGAAGGAGTAAGCCATGGGAACAGCGATGGGAATGCAGATGGCGAAGGTGCCCCAGGAGGAGCCAGTGAAGAAAGAGATCACGGCGCCCGCGACGAAGGCCACAGACAGGAACAGGGCGGGGGTCATCCAGCTCTCGCAGACACCCAGCAGGAAGTCGGCTGCGCCCATGGACTTGGTGATGGTGTTGATGCAGTAGGCCAGGGCCAGGATCAGCGTGGCGGACATGACACTCTTCATGCCCTGCACGGCGGTGTTCACCAGATCGGTCACGCTCTTGAACACCTTACGGATGCTCAGCTCGATGGCCATGTAGATCACGGTGATGATGAAGCACTCCAGGATCTTCACGCCGCCCTTGGCGATGTACGTCCAGATGGCGGTGGCTACCAGGATCATGATGGGGACCAGGAAGTCCAGCATGACGTTGGGCTTCACATCGCTGTCGTTGCCCTTCTGCAGCTCCTCCAGCTCGGTGCCCATCATGGGGACGGCACCGTCACGCAGCAGCTTGCCGGTGGTGCGGGCGCGCTGCTCCGCCTTGCGCATAGGCCCGAAGTCGGGGAAGATCTCCAGTGCGGAGAGCAGCGTGATGAGCACCATCAGAATCGCGTAGAAGTTAAAGGGGATGGCGCTGATGTAGACGCTTACGCCCTGCTCATTGGAGGTCACAGGGCCGCCCAGATCCGCCACCAGACCGGCTACGTAGGCGCCCCATGCCATAAAGGGCATCAGGGTGCACACGGAGGCGCAGGTGGAGTCGAGGATGAAGGCCAGCTTCTCTCTGGGCACGCGCATCTCATCCGTCAAGGGACGCATGACCACGCCGCGCAGCAGGGGGCTCATGTAGTCGTCGATGGTGAACAGACCGATGAACCAGGTGGCCAGCTTCACGCTGCGGGGGGATTTCACCTTTCCGGCGATCATTTCCGCGAACGCCTTGACCACGCCCGCCTTCATGAAGAACGCGATCATAATGCCGATGAATACCTGGATCAGCAGGATCCAGATGAAGTCCTCGTTGCCCAGAGCCTCCTTCGCCAGAGCGGAGAAGCCGAAGGCGGGGTCATGCCCCAGCAGCAAAACGCCGGAGAGACAGCCCATGAACAGGGCAAAGACCGCGTCCTTCTTCCAAAATGCCAGCAGCAGGGTAAGCGCAAGGGGAATCAATGACAAGATACCGTAGTTTGCAGCTTCCAATACAAATACCTCCTTAAGAATAGAATGCGGGGGTGACCTTGAGCCTCCCTTCTGATAACTTTGTTACACTCCTGATTATAATTTATCACACCGCCCTTGTCAATCCCGCATAAGTGCCAAGAAGTCTGATAAATTTTTGTCTAAATCGCTGTCTTGAAGGCTCTTTTCGCCTCGCCCTGCAAAAAAAAAGTTATATCCCCGCCGCTTTCCAGCATATTAGGTGTTGATTTATCCATTTATCTTTGATATACTGATTTTCAGCAGCGCCATGTAACAGTTTTTTATCAGGCAAGGATTATTGTTGAGAAAGTAGGGATACAGTGAGCAACTACGCCAGTCTTGAGCGATA
>ERZ773133.2768-NODE-2768-length-15039-cov-12.684063_pt1 | contig 15039 bp, 10 predicted proteins | sample MGYA00580861_ERZ773133 | MGnify/ENA primary metagenome ERZ773133 (study PRJEB29015, sample SAMEA2737844) | human gut metagenome | biome: human gut; feature: human-associated habitat; material: faeces | place: China | collected 2012 ...
CAGCGTCTCCCGCTCGGGCGCGCCGACGCCGAGCGCCTGCGTCAGGAATGCATCCACGCTGCCGTACCGCGCCGCGATCGCATCGCGCGCCGCCGTCAGGAACGCCGCGTCCGCGCGGTCAAACGTGCGGATGACCTCCCGCTCCGCCTCACTCAGGTCATAGTCCGCGACCGCCGTCAGCAGGCAGTCGGTCGAGGCGGCCATACGCTCGTTGGTGACCAGATAGTTTTCCACAATGACCGGCCAGTCCACGCCCAACGCCGTGAGCAGCAGCATTGTGCCGACGCCGACGCGGTCCTTCCCCGCCGTGCAGTGATAGAGCAGCGCGCCGTCCGTCTGCGCGAGCAGGAGTGCAAAAAACTGCCGGTAATGCGCGATGGCAAATTCCTGCGTGACGAGACTGCAGTACAGCTCACACATGAACGCCCGCTCCCGGCCGGCCATCGCTTTTGCATGCGCGACAACGGCCGCATAGGGGTCGGCGTGCTCCTCCCGCGTCAGGCCGGCCGCCGCCTGCTGCACGATCGGACAGTGGACATACTGCACGTCCGGCAGGACACGGTCCGGCTTCTGCTCCCGCTCGAGGTCGGTGCGAAAGTCCACGACCGTGCGCAGCGGATATTGGCTGAGCGTCTGCGCATCCGGCTCCGTAATACCGGCGAGCTCGCCGCTGCGCAGCAGCAGGCCCGGACGGACCGTGCGGCCGTCCGTGGTGGGCAGGCCGCCGAGGTCACGCGCGTTCGGCGCGCCGCGCAGCAGCCAGCGCTCAGAGTTTGAAAAGTTGTTTTCCATTTTGCAGTGTCACCTCCGCGACTTGGTCTGTCGTCATGTCCTTGATCTCCGCGATGCGCGCGGCAATATACGGCAGGTTGCGCGAATCGTTGCGCTTGCCGCGGTTCGGCACCGGGGCCAGATAGGGCGAATCCGTTTCAAGCAGCATCCGGTCGGCCGGGCAGGCGGCGATCACATCCAGCGCCTTGACGGCATTCTTACACGTGATCGGCCCGTCAAAGCCGAGATACCAGCCGCGGCGCAGCAGCTCGCGCGCCATCTCCACGCTGCCGGAAAAGCAGTGGAACACGCCGCGCAGGCCCGGATAGTCGCACACGATGCGCAGGCTGTCGCCGTGCGCCTCCCGGTCGTGGATGATGACCGGGAGATCCAGCTCCAGCGCAAGCTCCAGCTGAGCGCGCAGCATGATCTCCTGCGTCGCCTTCGTGGAGGTGTCCCAGTAATAGTCCAGACCGATCTCGCCGATGGCGCAGACTTTCGGCTGCGCCGCCAGCGCTCGGATCTGCTCCAGACTGTCATCCGTCCAGCCGGCGGCCTCCTCCGGGTGCCAGCCAACAGCGGCATAAACGAAATCATATTCTTGCGCGATGGCAACGGCGCGCGCGGACGTCACGGCGCAGTCGCCGGGGTCCACGATGAGCGCGACACCGCTCTCATGCACGGCGCGCAGCACCTCGTCACGGTCGGCGTTGAACTTTCCGCTGTCGTAGTGCGCGTGGGTATCGAAATACTGCGTCATTCGGCGTGATAGGTCGCGGCCGGGCGGCGCTTGTGCTCGCTGCGGCTATGATAGCGGTCGATGATGGCCTTGTCGTGCTCGTTGGCCTCGCCGGTGAGGATGTACTTATCAATGGCGGCGTAGGTCACGCCCATCTCCTGCTCGTCCGTCTGGCCCTCGAAGAGGCCGGCGGACGGCGCCTTGCGGATGATGTTCTCCGGCGCGTGCAGCCAGGTCAGAAACTCGTAAATTTCCGTCACGGTCAGGTCGGCGATGGGGTTGAAGTCATACGCGCCGTCGCCCCACTTCGTGAAATAGCCCATGTATGCCTCGCTGCGGTTGCCGGTGCCGGCGACGAGACGGCCCTCGGCCGCGCCAATGGTATAGAGCGTGAGCATGCGCAGACGCGGGGCGATGTTCGACGTCGCCATCTGGTTGAGCGTCGTGACGGCGGAGACCGTCTGCATGACGAGCTCCTTTTCCGCCGTGAGGTCGACCGTGCGCGTTTCGATATTGAACTGCTCAGCCACGGCCAGACCGTCGGTCATGTCCTCGCCGAAGTTGCGCTTGGAGGCGCACGGCATCATGATGCCGACCGTGTTGTCGCACGCAGCCTTGCAGAGGATGCCGACGAGCGCGCTGTCCTTGCCGCCGCTGTTGCCGTAGATGACGCCATTGGCGCCGCTGCTTTTGAGCAGGTCGCGGATAAAGGCGACGCGGTTTTCAAATTCTTTTGCATAATCTCGCATGATTTCCACTCCGTTTCTTTCGTTACTCCTGGATCATAGCCAGAAATTCAGCTTCCGTAATAATGGGTGTGCCGAGCGTGAGCGCCTTTTGATACTTCGAGCCAGTGTTTTCCCCGGCGAGCAGATAGGACGTCTTTTTTGACACGGAGGAACTCGTCTTGCCGCCGAAGCGCTCGATGATGGCGCTGGCCTCGTCGCGGCTGAAATGCTCGAGCGCACCGGTGAGCACGAACGTCTTACCGGCAAAGCGGCGGTCCACCACCTGCTCCTTGGAATCGAAGCTGACGCCCGCGTCGCGCAGCAGCCGGATCTGGTGCTGCGACTGCGGATTATCGAACCACGCGCGCAGGTACGCCGCCGTCGTCGGGCCGACGTCCGGGATGGCCATGAGCTCCTCCTCCGTCGCCGCCATGAGCTTGTCCAGCGTGCCGAAGTGCATGGCCAGCACCTTGGCTGCCTTCTGCCCCACCTGCCGGATACCGAACGCGCACAGCAGGCGCGCCATGCCGGCGTCCTTACTCTTTTCGATGGCTGCCATGAGGTTCTCGGCCGATTTTTTTCCCATATGGTCCAGCGCCGCGACCGACTGCGGCTCGAGCGCATACAGCTCCGCCGGGGAGTGCACGAGCCCCGCCTCGATCAGCGACTGGCACAGCGAGATGCCGAGGCCGTCGATGTCCATTGCCTCGCGGGAGGCAAAATGCGCAATGTTGCGCAGCCGCTGCGCCGGGCACTCCGCGCCCGTGCAGCGCAGGGCCGCCCCGTCCGGATCGCGCACGACGGGCGCGCCGCACTCCGGGCAGGTGTCCGGCATATGAAACGGCACCGTGCCCTCCGGCCGCTTGTCGCGCACGACGGAGAGGATCTCGGGGATGATCTCCCCCGCCTTCTGCACGAGCACCGTGTCGCCGATGCGCAGGTCAAGGTTGTCGATGAAGTCCTGATTGTGCAGCGTGGCATTTGTGACGGTCGTACCGGCCAGACGCACCGGCTCAATGACCGCCTTTGGCGTGAGCACGCCCGTGCGGCCGACCTGCACGACGATGTCGCGCACGCGGCTCTCCTTCTTCTCCGGCGGGTACTTATATGCCACCGCCCAGCGCGGGAACTTTGCCGTGCTGCCGAGATACTGTCGCTGCGCAAGGTCGTTGATCTTAATGACCGCGCCGTCGATGTCGAATGGGAACGTCTCGCGGTTGTCGCCGATCCAGTCGATGCGCGCGCAGCAGGCATCGAGCGTTTCACAGCGCTGATACGGCACGACCGGGAAACCCAGCGATGCCAGATAATCCAGCGTTTCCGTGTGCGTGGCGAACGTGCGGTCACTGTCAAACTGGAGGTTGAAGATGATGATATCCAGCTTGCGCGCCGCCGCGACCTTCGGGTCCTGCTGGCGCACGGAGCCCGCCGCCGCGTTGCGCGGATTGGCCAGCAGCGGCTGCTCGAGCAGCTCGCGCTCGGCATTGAGCGCCGCAAATACTTCGTGCGACATATAGACCTCGCCGCGCACGATGAGCTTTGCAGGCGCGTTGTCGAGCTTGAGCGGCAGATTGCGCAGCGTGCGGAGATTCTCCGTCACGTCCTCGCCGGTGATGCCGTCGCCGCGCGTGGCGCCGCGGACGAACACGCCGTTTTCATACTCGAGCGACATGGACAGACCGTCGATCTTCGGCTCGACGCAATAGTCATGCGCCTGCGTGAGCGCACCGTCCATGCGCGCGCCGAACGCGCGCAGCTCATCGAACGAAAACACATCCTGCAGGCTCTCGAGCGGCACCTGATGGCGCACCTGCGCAAAGGTATTGAGCGCGTAGCCGCCGACATGCTGCGTCGGCGAATCGGGCGAGGAATACTCCGGGTGCGCAGCCTCAAGCTCTTCGAGCCTGCGCATGAGCGTGTCATATTCAAAGTCGCTGATCTCGGGTGCGTCCTTCACGTAATAGAGAAAATTTGCGTGTTCCAGCTGACGGCGCAGCGTCAGAATCTCTTCGCGTACATCCATGTTGTTTACTCCACTTCCACATACGTCTGGGGCACCTTGCCGACGATGACCGTCTCGGCCAGCAGGACGTTCGTGCCCACGGTCTCGGTCTGGTGCTCCCAGGGCACCAGAATGTCGAGGTCCATCTTCACGTTCAGATATAGTTGATATTTGCTCTGGTTGATCGCGGCCGACACAAGCTCATTGTGGTAGCTTACATCCGACGTCGTCAGCACGAGGACGCGCACCGGCAGCGGCAGCTTCAGCCCGGGCAGAAAATTCACGCCGAAGAGCGTCTCGAGCGGAATGTCCAGCTCGACCTGTCCGTCATCGCCGTCCATCATGTGCTCGAGCACGAGCGAGGACACCTGCCCCACGTGCTCGGTATCGATGCTCACGGCCGTGATGGTCCCGTCGGCATCCGTGCGGTAGGTATAATAGCCGCCCTGCACCTGTGCCTGCACCGCCTTGACGGCAGCGTTGATCTTCAGCTGCATGAGGTCACAGGCGGAGTTGACGGCCAGCTGCGTGATCAGGTGCAACACCGACACGGTGAAATACGCCATACTGCCCAGCAGGACGAGCACCAGCAGCAGCGCCGCCAGCTTCCGCTTCGGCCGCGGCGGGCGCCGGCGGGCGGCCGGTCTCCAGCGGCGAGACGCACAAATCATAGTAGATCCCCCCTGCCATGCTATGCAGCGACGGGGCGATCCATACCATTATTTCAGAGATTCTACAATGACGCGGAAGGTATTGCCGCGCTCTTCAAAGTTTTTGAAGAAATCAAACGACGAGCAGGCCGGCGAGAGCGTCACGATATCACCCGGCTGCGCAAGGCCATAGGCCGTCTCGACCGCCGCGCGGAAGTCCGGCGCCTCGACGAGCGGCAGCTTTTCCGGGTCATAGAATTTCGATGCGCGGATGGCGGAAGCAATGCGCTGCGCCGTCTCGCCGACGACGACCGCCGCCTTTGCGTGCAGGCAGACCTCGTCGCCAAGCGTGTCAAACGGGATATGCTTGTCGTGCCCGCCAAGGATGATGACCGGCGGCTTCGGCAGCGCGTGCAGACCCGCGATCGTGCGCGTGGGGCTCGAGGCGATGGAGTCGTTGATAAACGTGATGCCGTTGAGCTCGCGGATGCGCTCCATGCGGTGCGGTACGCCGGAGAAGGTATGCGCGACCTGAACGCACGCCGCATTGCCGACCAGACCGTCGGTCGCGGCAAAGGCCGCCATATAGTTTTCCACGTTGTGCGCGCCGGGGATGCGGATCTCGGCAGCGTCAAGAATTTTCTCTGACTTGCCGTCGTGTGCGCGGTAAATGACGCCATCCGTGCAGTAAACGCCGTTTTCCACCGGGCCGATGCTGCTGAAATAGCGCACGCGCCCCGGCGCCTCGGCCGCGAAACGCGGGGTATGGGCATCCTTCGCGTTGAGTACCAAGCAGCCGTCCGGCCGCTGGCCGCGGTAAATGCTGCATTTGGCCGACACATAGTCCTCGAAATCCGGATGGACATCCAGATGGTTCGGCGAAATGTTCGTAATGATGGCCACATCCGGCGCACAGTGCATGCTGTGCAGCTGGAAGCTGCTGAGCTCGAGCACGGCAAAGTCCTCCGGCCGGATGTCCGGGATGCGGTCAAAGAGCGGCGTGCCGATGTTGCCGCCGAGGTGTACGGTATACCCCTGCGCGCGCAGGAGCTCGGCCGTAATGGTCGAGGTCGTGGTCTTGCCGTCGCTGCCGGTGATGGCGATGATGCGGCACGGGCAGAGGTTGCAGAATGCCTCCATCTCGGAGGTGAGGATCGCGCCGTTTTGCGCAGCCTTGCGCAGCTGCGGCACGATGGGCAGCACGCCCGGCGTGCGGAAGATGACATCGAAGTCCAGATGCTCCAGATAGTCCGCGCCGAGGATGAATTTTGCACCCTGAGCCGCGGCCTCGTCCCCGGCCGCGCCGAGCTGGGCCCGCTCGCGCCGGTCGCACACCGTCACGTCGCAGCCATTGCGCAGCAGCACGCGCACGAGCGGCTGATTGCTCACGCCGAAGCCGATGACACCGATGCGCTTGTCACGCAGATAGTCCATATAATCCGAAAAGGTCATGCAGACACTCCTTTTCCAAAAGGTAATCATACGAAGTGATTATACTGCTCATTCATGCCGATTACAAGAAAATAAATCTCCGCCGGACTTGACGCGGCGCGGCAGGATGTGTAAAATAGTCGGGCGAGCGGGCCGGACAGCCGCGGGCACAAGCCGAAAGGCTGTGCGTGAGGAAAGTCCGGGCTCCACAGGGCAAGGATAACGGGTAACACCCGCCAGGGGCGACCCTCGGACAAGTGCAACAGAAACAAACCGCCCGAGCGATCGGGTAAGGGTGGAAAAGTGAGGTAAGAGCTCACTCGCCGGCTGGAGACAGTGCGGCGCTGTAAACTCTATCCGGAGCAACACCGCGGAGGGACATACGGCCGGCCCGGCCGTCCCATGGAGGTGGCTGGAACGCACCGGCAACGGTGCGTCTAGATAGATGGCTGTCGATTACAGAACCCGGCTTACAGGCCCGCTCGCTACGCCTGTCAAAGGAGTCCGCACGGACTTTTTTGGCAGGCTTTCGCATAGGAGATCCTTGCAGAGACCGCAGGCGTGCCGGTATCGGACCTGCATGACGACACGCGGCTGATACAATGCATATAGAAAATGCCGGGCAGCGCAAGTCTGCCCGGCATTTTCTATTGGTCCGCCATACCGCAGGACCGTTGTGTTTTCGGGGCGCGCATGCTACAATCCATTTTGGAAGCAGCAACAGCACATGCAGTGTGAAAAGGAGAAGGTGGTATGTACTATTCGGAGCTTGTAAAAAAAGCATGTGTCCTCATGTTTGAGGCTCATAAAAATGATTTGGACAAGGGCGGGTATCCGTATGTTTTCCATCCGTTTTATCTCGCCGCACAGATGGAGGATGAGGCGTCTACGTGCGTAGCGCTGCTGCATGATGTGATTGAGGACCACGGCGATGAATACACATATACAGACCTCGAAAGCGCCGGATTTCCCAAGGAGGTTTTGGACGCGCTCCACCTTCTGACGCACGCGGATGGCGTCGCATATATGGACTATGTGAAGGCGCTGGCCGAGAATCCGATCGCGCGAAAAGTCAAACTCGCGGATCTGAAACACAACCTGGATTCCAGACGGCTCAGCGGTCAAAAGCCCGCAAAGAACGACACCTACCTCCAGGCGATCGCATATCTGCGCGCATGGAATAACGCTGATCGTGCGCGTCCATTTTGCCGGGCATGACAGAAAAAATGAGAATATGCGGCGCCGGACGGGGCTCCCCCCCTGTCCGGCGGTGTGGTTTTTGCACGGTCTTTGATAAACAAAAAATCCTGCAGCCGCAACGGTTGCAGGATTTTCTGGAGCTGCTACCCGGATTCGGACCGGGGACCTCATCCTTACCAAGGATGCGCTCTACCGACTGAGCTATAGCAGCATACAAAGCCCGCGGAGCTTTCGCTCCGCGGGTGGCGACCGAGAAGGGACTTGAACCCTCGACCTCTAGCGTGACAGGCTAGCGTTCTAACCGACTGAACTACTCGGCCTCATCGCCTTAGCGCTTGTTTAATATAACAGACGATTCGACTGCTGTCAAGTTATTTTTGAAAAAATTTTCGGCGATTTTCATTTTTCCGCTCCGGCCGGTCTCCTCCGGCGCAAAAAAGTCTCCCGGGCAAAAACCCGGGAGACACACGCGAGAAAATTACTTGGTGATCTGGAAAGCGCGCGTGATGGGCGCTGCCTGATAGTTGCCGCCCAGAGTCACGACCGTCACGACATAGCGGCCGGGCTCAGTCGGGGGCGTCGTGGTGCTCGAATACGGGCGCCACTTGCTGGTGAAGCCGGAGTACAGGTAGTGCACATTCGTCTGCTTTTCAGCGGGATTACCGTCATACATCAGCGTCACGCCGAAGTCAAAATTCTTCGCTTCCTCAACGGTCAGCTTGCCGTTGGGAATAGTCTGGTTCCACTGCAGCTTCACGCCGGAATAGTGCTTCTTCACGAGCAGCATGCCCGTGCCGACACCGGTCTCGTAGTTCTTGTTGTTCGTGATCGCGTAAACGGTGTAGATGCCCGCCTGATCCGGCGTGCCGAAGGCCACGCGGACATTGTCAAGCAGGCCGGGGAACTTGTTGAGCGTGTCGCTGATCTGGCGCAGCGTATCCAGATCAATGCCGACTTTGCTGAGCAAACCACCGAGCGCGGTGAGCGCATCGCTGTTGAGAAGATCATTCAGGTATTCTTTGAGCTTGCCAACCGTAGTGCCCTTCTGCATAATATCCGAAAGAGTCGGTTTGCCGGCCGCGCTGAGTGTGTCGTCGATCAGCTTCAGGAGCTTGTTGTTCGTGATACGCTCGGGCAGCTGCACGAACACGCTGCCGGTCACATCGCTGGTCATGCCGCCGTAGATGGTGTAGATGTCAAACTTATCGGCAGGGTCGGTGGTGACAAAGCCCTCACCCAGCTTCTCTTTGGCCTCTTCGGCATAGATGCTCGTCGAGTGCACCTTAACGGAGACTTTCGCCTTGTTCACGGTCAGATTGCCCTCAACAGGCGTGCTGGGACGGTAAGCCTCATCGCCCTTGAAGGTCACGCGGATCTGCTGCTCGCCTGCGCCCATCTGGGGGTAATTCAGAACGTTCACCGTACCGCCTTCGATCGGCATATACCGATACATTTTACCGCCGGTCGTCATGCCGTCAATCTCGACCTCGTTTTCTGCATAGTACTCAATCGTGAAGTCAGCCACGCTCAGCGTGCTCTTTTCGGGCAGCGTGGAAGCGCCCCAATCAATGAGATTTTCAAAGATCGCCTGCAGCATGGCATTGGCGTCCATGTTGTAGGTGATGGAGGCACCGGTCTTGAGCATGACCTTGCTCACGATGCGTGTATCGGTCATCTTGACGGTGACTTCCAGCGTATAAGCCTGATAATCTGCATTGCCGCCCCAAGTAAAGCGGATGGTCTGCTCACCAAGGCCAAAGTTGTTGGAGCTGATCGTCGCTTTGTAGTCAAGCGGCTCAAAGATGCCGAGGCCGGCCTTGTACTTCACCGTCACGTCGTTGATGGAAACATTCGCATCGGAGCTCTCGAGCAGCGCCTCGCGCAGGGCCTGCGCGGTCGCCTCATAGTTGATGCTCTGATCGCGTTTGTAGACCATCGCGACCGTCATGCCCTCGGTCACGCCCTCTTTGAGCTGGAACGGAGCTGCCGCGCGGCCGGTTACCACCACATCACCTTCCCACGACCAGGGGGCATAGTTCTTGCTGCCGCTCCAGGAGATACGCACCTTCTGGGTGCCCTCGTCAATGGCGGGATAGGTCAGCAAATCTTTTGTGCCGCCTTCCAGTGGCATCCAGCTCTTGGCCACACCCGTCTTCGCCGTAGCATAGTACTCAATGGTCACATCATCCACGGTCAGAGTCGGGTTCGTGCTCACAACGACCGCATCCCAGACCTGCTGCCGGATGTTGTCGTAGATCGCCTCGCCGTCGGCGGTGAAGGCGAGCTTGAACGTCGGGGTTTCATTCGTCGTCGCTTTGATGCCCGGGCGCTCGGTGAAGGTCACCGTCGTCGTGGCCGAGGACGCCTTGTAAGTATCGTCGCCCTTGAAGCTGATCTGGATCTCATAGCTCTTCGCAGAGACGGAGGGAGCAATCTTACCGCCCGCAAGATCGACCCATGTATCCTTGCCAAACGTAAACTTGTACTTGATTTCCGTATTCTCCGTCGTCAGGGCCGGAGTGGTGTCCTCGCTCACGACCTGCTGGAGAATGGCCACGCGCAGCGCGTCGTAATCAACGGTCGTGGCATCCGTATACGGCAGCGCGACCTGCTGGTCAGGCTTAAGAACGATGTGGGAATCCGCGCGCTCGGTGAAGGTCACCGTCGTCGTGGCCGAGGACGCCTTGTAAGCGTCGTCGCCCTTGAAGCTGATCTGGATCTGCTGGTCACCCGCAGAAATGGCGGGAGCAATCTTACCGCCGTCAAGATCGACCCAAGTGTCAACAAAAGCAACAGTGTGCTTATACTTAATCTCCGTATTCTCCGTCGTCAGAGACGGGGTAGTCCCCTCGTCCACGACCTGCTGGAGAATGGCTGCACGCAGTGCGTCAAAATCCAGCGTGCCGTCTTCATTGTACGGCAGCCTCACGCTGGCGCCCTGCTTGAGCGTGATGGACGAATCGAGCATCGCTGCCTTGGTGAACTGTACTGTCTTGTCTTTGGCAGTGGTCAGGCGCACAGAATATGCTTTGCATTCCGTTTTCGCATCAGACAGAGCAAGGAAGTCATATGTGTAAGGTCTTTCCTTGACTTTGAATCCGCCAACAGAGCCCCATGCATCTTTTGTTTTGTGCGTGAGGGGAGTCTCGCCTTGGCAGTAATACTCCCACTTGCAAGTGCTCAGAAGCGTATTCTGATCTTCTTTGCTCATCTCATCAAATCCAGCCACCAATGTCCGCGTGAGGATTTGATTTACTTTTTCTTCGGACGCTCCCTCCGGGATAATCGCCGTACCGTCTTGCAGTGTGTAGCCACTGGCATCCGCCGCGAACACGGCCGGCGAGAACGCACCGACCTGCGACAGAAGCAGGACCGCCAGCAGGCACGCCAGCAGACGCTGCAGTTTCTTCCACGTCATATTGTTTTCCTCCTGATCATTCATTTTGCTGCGCCGGACACTGTCTACGTGCAGCGTACACAGTATGCAGCGCAGATATTAAAATCAAATTAACAAATTGCCAGAAAAATGTCAAGTTCCTTAATTGAAATTATTGAAGTTTTTTGGAAGCATCATGCAAAATTTTGATTTCCGGCCAAAAGTGCATTTTTCCTCTTGCTTTTTCGGTTTTCGTGTGCTATATTATTTGAGCAAATGTGATATCCGGGTGTAGCGCAGTTGGTAGCGTGCTTGAATGGGGTTCAAGAGGCCGGAAGTTCGAATCTTCTCACTCGGACCAGTAAAAAGTCCTGTATTCTCAAGGAATACAGGACTTTTTATTTTTCCGTTTTTGCATGCAAATTATCGATACGGTGTGCAACGGGTGTGTAATAGAAATTATTGATCGGAAAGCTGTTTCACAGACTGGTTAAGCCCCGTCGCCGTCGGCACCAGCACGATGATTATGACGCTCGTCGCGCTGACCGGCGCCGTCAGCCACATCTCGCTGGGCGCGCAGCTCTTTCCGCTGCCCATGGCAATCGTCGTGGCTTCGTGCCTGTTGGGCGCGGTCGTCTCCGCAAAATTCGCCAACCGCTGTGAGATCCGGCGCCTGAATCGTATTGTCGGTGTCGTGCTGATCCTGCTGGGTGCCGTCACGATCCTGATCAAGCTGCTATAAACAATCCGTGCCCGCGCTCCATTATGGAGTGCGGGCACTTGCTTTTCGCCGCTTGGCACAAAGATTGTCCCATACCTGACAAAAAATTTGAACTTTATGAAGTTTTTTCGGCACCTACAGCATTCGACACGTTTCTACTCTATTCTGTGTTAAACTGCGCATCGCAGCGACCGGAAGACGCGCCGGAACCTGCAAATACGCGGAACAAAAAGGAGATCACCATGGACTTCAAGAAACTGTACTTCACCCTCTTCAACACGCTGAGCGACGCCGTGGAACACATCAACACCCACGACTACGAGGAGGCAAGGCTGCTGCTGATCCATGCGCAGCAGGAAGCCGAGGAGTGCTACATCGCAGGCGCGGCAAATCGTTGACCGCACACAGCAGACAAACCGGGCAGAACCGCTTTTGCGGCTCTGCCCGGTTTGCATGGGGAAGCATATCACTGCTTGTTCATAACGTTTTTGCAAAACTCCATCAGGATTGTTGCGACCTGCTCCCGGGACGCGCCGCCCTGCGGATCGAGATATGTCTGGCCGCCGTTGCTTGCACCGGAGATCAGACCCAGTGCCACGGCATCGGCCAGTGCGTCCTTTGCCCAGCCAGAAACACTGCCTGCATCCGGATAGCCGCTCAAATCTGCCGGTTCCCAGGTATGCTCCAGCTTGAGAATCCGATCGACATAGCCCATGAGGATGACCGCAATCTGCTCGCGCGTGACCGGCTTATCCGGGTCGAATGTCGTGTTGGACGTGCCGGCAACTACGCCGGTCTGATAGGCCCAGAGAATCGGCTTCTCCGCCCAGTGGTTGAAGACATCATCAAACGGCATAGGACCTGAAACTTCCGGCTCACCCTGCAGATTATAGAGGATCTGTACAATCTGCGCGCGCGTTGTCGTCGCCTTCGGCGCAAACCGTTCACCGTCAATGCCCCGCATGAGGCGGTGCGTGTAGCAATAATTAATGCCGTCATAGGCCCAGTTGTGGGACACGTCCGAAAACTTGTCAGCCGTGAGCAGGTTGGCAAAATGGATCTGCGCATTCACCAGCGACTCATTCCTGAATTTATCAAAGGCAACCTGATCCCAGTCGTCCTGAGAACCGGCATATTCCACTGTCTTCAGATTCGTGCAGAAAGAGAACGCGCTCTCTTCAATCGCTTTCAGGGAAAGCGGAAGCCAGACCGTCTCCAATGCGGTACAGTTCAAAAAGGCGTACTGACTAATCCATTCGACTCCCTCCGGAATAACGATAGAAGTCAACGCTGTGCACTCGAAAAAGTCATTACTTTTAATCTGCTTTACAGTACCCGGGATCGTTACGCTCGTAAGATTCTTACAGCGGTAAAACAAACCATCCGGCAGAGCCGTAACACCGTCCGGAATCGTCAGCTCTGTCAGGCCAGAGAGCATAAACGCGCCGTATCCAATTGTTTTCAGGCTACTCGGCAGCTTGATCGTTTTCAGAGCGTTGCATGCGGCAAATGCAGAATCACCGATCTCCGTTATGCTGTCCGGAAGCGAGACACGCTGCAGATTCGCGCAGCTTTGCATAACAGCTTTTTCCAATATTTCGACGCCGTCCGGAATCGTCAGCTCCTGAATACCGCAGCTAGCAAAAGCATAACTACCAATCGTTTTTACGCTGGAGGGCAATTTGAGTTCCTGCAGCTGCGTGCAGCCGGAGAAAGCCGCCTGCATGATCTCCGTCGCCGTATCCGGGATCACGACTTCGGTAAGATTCTTACAGCCGCTCATGCCACCGACCGCCTTCAGAGAGACCGGATAGACAACGCGCGTCAGGCTCTCACAGCCGGAAAACGCCCCGGCACCAAGCTCTGTCAGCGAATTGCCCAATGTCAATGTCTGCGCATTTTTGCAGTTTTTAAATGCACCGTTGCCGATACTGATAACACTGTCCGGGATCTCGATTGCCTGCAGCGACGTGCAGTCCGAAAAAGCATACGGCTCGATCGTCTCCAGTTTGTCCGGGAACGTGATGCTCTTGAGCGAAGAACAGCCAGAAAACGCGCTCTTGCCAATCCATGTCACGTTCTCCGGAATGTTCACCTCTTTCAATCTTTCGCAATGATAAAAAGTAAATTGACTGATCATCGTCATATCTTTCGGCAAACGTACGCGCTCCAAGTTGCTGCAGTCGGAAAAAGCATGGTTTTCAACCGACGGAACACCGTCACCAATCGTGACCTCTTTGAGTCTGGTACATTTATAAAATGTGTAGGATCCAACAGACTGCAGTGTGCCCGGAAGCGTGACACGCTTCAGGTTCTTGCGCTCTTGGAACGCTCTGTCGCTGATCGCCTGGATCGTGACGCCATCGACCTGCTCCGGGACGATCATCTCCGTGACAGTATCATCGCAGTCCACGACTTCGCCCTTTTCCATATCCACATAAATATTACCGCCCGTGACCGGGACGGCCTTGCGCGTGCTCTCGTCCGCGAACGCCGCCGTCGGCAGCAGCGCAGCGAGCATGAGCACAGCCAGAAGGAAGCTGAATATCCGCTTTTTCATATGTTTCTCCTTTCGCCGAAGGTCGGGAACCGATACCGTCCCGCCTCGGAATTCTCTGAGCAAGAGCATACCAGAGCGAAAAAATGCCGTCAATCCCATGATCATAAAATGATCCGCAGCATATACGGTGCAAAATTGCCCGGCACTTCCATGTGCCGGGCAATTTTCCGTGATTACCCGAGCTGACGGGTCTTTTCAAACGCCGCGTCCACGGCCGCAATGCAGCCGCCGCGAAAACCGTGCTGTTCGAGCGCGTCCACGCCGGCGATCGTGCTGCCGCCGGGGCTGCAGACATCGTCCTTGAGCTGCTCCGGGTGTTTGCCGGACTGCAGCACCATCTCCGCGCTGCCGGAGAGCATCTGCGCCGCATAGCGGATGGCTTTCGCGCGCGGCAGACCGCACTTGACACCGCCGTCGGCCAGCGCCTCGATGAACATATACGCAAACGCGGGGCCGCAGCCGGTGATGGCGCAGCCGGCATCGATCAGCCCCTCGGAAATGGGGTCGACAATGCCCGCATCCGCCATGAGCGACCGAAATGCCGCGAGATCGGCTTCCGTGACATTTCCGTTCGCGCAGTAGAGCACAACGCCCTTCCCCACGGCGCAGGCGGTGTTCGGCAGGATGCGGATGATCTTCTTATCCGCGCCGAGCAGGCGCGTGAGCCGCTCGAGCTGCACACCGGCGAGCATGGACACGAAGATGCTCTCCGACGCTGCGATGGGCGCCGCCAGCGACTGCACAACACCGTCGATCATCTGCGGCTTGACACCGAGAAACACGAATTTGCTGCTGCTGAGGATCTCCTCCGGCGCGGCCGCCTGACAGCCCAGCCGCTCGGCCGCCGCCGCGCTGCGCGCG
>ERZ773133.2795-NODE-2795-length-14877-cov-5.447645_pt1 | contig 14877 bp, 10 predicted proteins | sample MGYA00580861_ERZ773133 | MGnify/ENA primary metagenome ERZ773133 (study PRJEB29015, sample SAMEA2737844) | human gut metagenome | biome: human gut; feature: human-associated habitat; material: faeces | place: China | collected 2012 ...
TGCATTCGGTCAAGCCGTTCCTTAGCTACCTGTGCCATCCACAATTTGAAAGGTTCAGCTTTAGGAGAGGGTATGGATTGTATCAATCGGAATAATTGTTCTGTATCAGCAACATCCGTCAAACGCATTTTGCCATCTTCAGCAGGTAATTTCAAACGGTTACAATTTGTAACCGTTTCATTTCCCTCTTTGGACATCCTGTTTTTCAGTACTTTCCAATAATTTCTTGCACCTTGATGATTGGGTTGTTCTGTCAATATCTCAATAACATCTACAATAGAGAAATACCATTCCTCTTTGTCACTGTCCCATACGGTACGGACTTTCTTTTCCTCAAAGACTTTTATTGCATTCTGCTTTGTCATATCATTCTGCTTTTGATTGTTACAAATATACCTGTTAGGAATGAGTTATCCTATAATTACCGACTGTCGTTTTAGACGATTTGAGCCACCAAAAATATTCTACTGAATACTTTATCCGTTTTTAAGATTGCCTTGGCTGTACCGTTCCAATAGACGACTGTTTTTATTAATTCGATTTGATAATAATTGAAAGGGTAAGGGACGAACGTGGCAGCGTTCGGCTTTCTACCCTTTCAATTATTGTCAGGTCGAATTCTCAAATAAACTCTATAAGGAATCATATCTTTAAATACGTCTATTTATATTACACCACATTTAATCTTCCCTACTCGTTCAAAATAGAATCCCAATGTACTTCGGTACATTCTGTAATCTTATCATTAAATTCCCGAATCATATTTTCTTCTATTCCTTTATCCTCATTAAGCATTTTAGTTACCACCCTCTCCAATCTTGCAGCTTTCCTATCTCCTTTCTCACTAAATGAATCAATTATTTTTAATATATCTTGCTTCCTGCTTCTATCTTTTAATTCCCAACGTAACAAACCCATTAATGTCATTTCAAACTTAGGTTTCATGATGTCAATCTTAATAATGTCATCATATTTAAGATACCATTCAGCAATCAAATCAAGATACACAATAGGGTCTTTTGCAAATAGTTCCTTTGCCTTTATATTCCGTTTGAAATAGTGTTTCAACCAACTATGTTTATACCTGATTTCGTACCGGAGGATGTTTTTGTCCAACATTTCAGAGGTTAATAAAGGGTCTTTATGAGCCTTAGCCTCCTTTACCTTGTCATAAAAGCAAAGTTGACACCATTTTTGCTCATAATATAGTGAGTTTCTACGAATATTACGCTCAAACTTCTTTAATATACCAAAATAGGAAAAATAACTTCGAGGAGGATTATCCACTTCGACATTCATCCCGATGTCTATGCGTGTAATAATAGCCTCTCGTAAAGGTAAACCAAGGTCGGTACTCAATTTATCAATAGCATTACTTAACTCTGTACGTGGCAGTGATACTAAATTACTTCCGTAATAATATTTAGGAAGACTGCCTTGGATAAGGACAAAGGTCGGTTCAATATAGATTTGCATATTTTGGAGTGAGCCAACTATACGGTACTCATTACTACGTTTGATATCAACATTGATTTTAGCACCAACCTCAGCCATGAAGTCAATTTTGTAGTTGACAGTTGAGTGATGAAGTATTAACCAGATTGTATCGATCATTTTTTTGAACTTTTTTGGGTTATTATAGAATTAGATTTATTTCGAGCCGCCAACCGCACATCCATGCTGTTTATAAATTCCTCTGTTGTTTCCCGTCGCCGGGCTATCATCCACGCCAATATTTCTTCCCGTCGGAACATTAGTTTTCGTCCATTATTACCGGGGCGAAAATGTGGTATCTTATTTTTAGCTATCAATTTATATATCGTGTTCTTTTTATACCCTGTTATTTTACAGCATACATCTATCCCAAATACTTCCGGGTAGTCTTTCAACCCACTGTCTTTCCACATCGGGATGGGGCGAAGTATCAATTTGCCAAATGGCATTTCATTCGGCGAAGCAATCTCAATGGAAGCTCCCAGCCGCCCGCTAAACTCCGGCAGATTCCAGCCTGCCAGTTCCTTGCGGGCATCGAAACGGATATTACTTTCGGACAAACGATAATTAGGGAATGGCGCTCCTGTGTTTTCATAAGCCTGGTACACCTTGCATTGCCAGGTTTTATCGCTGACGATAGTCAAACCTGTGGACTGGGCACTGAACAGCAAAGCAGCTGTTCCACTGTTCACATGGCTGAACCCGTTCTTCCCGAAATGCCACACCAACAATGCTATAACATTCTCTCCCTTCGTCAGATAAGGGGTAATATCTATTTGGTCATAATAAGTCGCTCCGGGTGCAGGACCTCGTTTCAATCCGCCCTCAAAAACCACCATCTTTCCATTAATCCATAACCAGTATTTGGAATCGACAGCAATATTTGCCATCAACTTACCTGGAATGTCAGTAACCTCCACAGTTTTACGAAAACAAAGCCAGGAATTTGGGGTACTTTGGCAATGCTCACTACCAATCCACCTGGCTTGAGGTGGGAACTCATCGGCTGCCTTTACTTGTATGGCAGCAACAGAAATCAAAATAAGAATTAAAAGGAAAAGTTTTTTCATGCTTAAGACAGTATTCGATTGAACGGATTGGAATATCCACACTTAATTCATCACTCCTTCGCCTGCTTCCGGAGCACCTTTGCCGGATTACCTACCGCCACGCTATCAGAAGGAATATCTTTGGTCACCACACTTCCGGCACCGATGATACAACGGTCGCCAATCGTCACTCCAGGGCAGATAATGACTCCACCGCCAATCCAACAGTCCTCTCCTATTATCACGGGATAGGCATATTCTTTCGAAGTGCGGCGTTCTATATAATTCATTGGATGTTGCGGAGTATAAATCTGTACGCAGGGACCAACCAGTGTATGAGCTCCTATTGTAATATAGCCACCATCCAGAAAAGTACAGTTCGCATTCACAAACACATGTTCGCCCAGCCTGATACCATCACCATGATCGCAATGGAAAGGCGGGCACACAACGGATGTCTCCGGTATTCCCGGTATCAGGTCTTGCAACAATCCTCTGTAAGCCTCATCGTAAGTACTCAATTGCCGCATCCTTGCCAACAACTTCTTGGCATATTCAAACTTTACCTGTACTTCCGGGGCAGACATATCCGCCAGTTGCGAACTACGCATTTTCTCTACTTCATTCATACTCCTGTTGATAAAGATTATAGTTTCAAAAAGTCCATCTACCCACAAAGATAGCCATAAAAAAAAGAGATGCCAATTTAGCATCTCTTTTTTAACTTCAGACAGATATCTTATTACTTATATTCCTGCCAGTTCTTGATAGCAATATCTTCCAACTTCAGTTCACAGAATGCTTCGATGAAAGCACTTGCCAGACGAGCATTCGTAATCAACGGAATGTTATGGTCGATAGCACCACGACGGATACGGTAACCGTTCGTCAGTTCACGCTTCGTATGATTCTTCGGAATATTGACAATCAAATCGAACTTGTGTTCGGCAATCATCTTCATCACGTTGTTCTCTGCGTCAGGACGTTCATCGGGCCAGTAAACAGCTTCAGTGCCCACTCCATGAGCATTCAGGAAAGCGGCTGTACCTGCCGTTGCATAAATCTTATATCCTTTATTGAAGAGCATGCGGCTGGACTCCAGCAAATCTACTTTCGATTTCATGGCACCGGAAGAGAACATCACTCCCTTTTGAGGAATCTGGAAGCCGGTAGCAATCATGGCGCTCAGCAATGCTTCGGAGAAATCATCACCGATACAGCCTACTTCACCGGTAGAAGACATATCCACACCCAGTACCGGGTCTGCCTTGTGCAGACGGGAGAAAGAGAACTGAGAAGCTTTCACACCAATCCAGTCGATATCGAATGCCGACTTGTCAGGACGAGTATAAGGAGCATCCAACATGATGCGGGTAGCAGTTTCAATAAAGTTACGCTTCAGCACCTTAGACACGAACGGGAAACTACGTGAAGCACGAAGGTTACATTCGATTACCTTCACCTCATTGTTACGTGCCAGGAACTGAATATTGAACGGACCGGAGATATTGAGTTCCTTTGCAATCTGACGGCTGATTTTCTTGATACGACGTGCCGTAGCAAAGTAAATCTTCTGTGCAGGGAATACCAATGTAGCGTCACCGGAGTGTACACCGGCAAACTCCACATGCTCGGAAATAGCATATTCCACTACTTCACCATTCTGAGCAACAGCATCAAATTCGATTTCTTTTGTATTCTGCAAGAACTGAGAAATTACCACCGGATATTCTTTAGATACTTCAGCGGCCATTTTCAGGAAGTTCTCCAATTCTTCTTCATCGTAGCATACGTTCATCGCAGCACCCGAAAGTACATAAGACGGACGAACCAGTACCGGATAACCCACTTTCTCTACGAAACCTTTCACATCTTCCAGACTGGTAAGCTCTTGCCAAGCCGGCTGGTCGATACCCAGTTGGTCGAGCATAGCAGAGAACTTATTACGGTTTTCAGCACGGTCAATAGAAAGAGGAGAAGTTCCTAGGATGGGCACTGACTGACGATGCAGTTTCATTGCCAGGTTGTTCGGGATCTGTCCGCCTACAGATACGATTACGCCGCGCGGCTGTTCCAGGTCAATAACATCGAGTACACGCTCAAAAGACAGCTCATCGAAGTAAAGACGATCGCACATATCATAGTCAGTAGATACGGTTTCAGGGTTATAGTTAATCATGATGGACTTGTAACCCAGCTTACGTGCAGTCTGCACGGCATTTACCGAACACCAGTCGAACTCTACGGAAGACCCGATACGGTAAGCACCGGAACCCAGTACAACCACTGACTTTTCATTCTTGTAATAGTTTACGTCATAACCCTCAACGGCGTACGTCATGTACAGGTAATTAGTCAGTTCAGGATGCTCGGAAGCAATCGTATTGATACGTTTTACAGCCGGCAGGATGCCCAACTCTTTACGACGTGCACGCACCATCAGATTTTCTTTCTCCATATTGCCTTGCGGTTCGAGTACGAAACGCGCAATCTGGAAGTCAGAGAAGCCCAGCACTTTTGCCTGACGCAATACGTCGGCCGGAATATCTTCCACCTTATTATATTGGGAAAGCTTCAACTTATAGTCAACAATGTTCTTCAACTTGCCAAGGAACCAGGGATCAATCTTGGTCAGGTCAAAGATGCGGTCTATCGTATAGCCATTCTCCAAAGCTTCAGCAATAGCAAATACACGCAAGTCGGTAGGACGTGAAAGCTCACGATCCAGATCATCGAAGTGCAGGTCGTTGCCTACAAATCCGTGCATACCCTGACCGATCATACGCAAACCTTTCTGGATGATTTCTTCGAAAGAACGTCCGATAGACATGATTTCACCTACAGACTTCATGCTGGAACCGATTTCACGGGATACACCTACGAACTTCGTCAAGTCCCAACGAGGAATCTTACAAATCAGATAATCCAGTTGCGGAGCTACATACGCTGAATACGGAGTACCCATTTCGCCAATCTGATCGAGCGTATAGCCCAATGCGATCTTAGCGGCTACGAATGCCAACGGATAACCCGTAGCCTTAGAAGCCAAAGCAGAAGAACGCGACAGACGGGCATTCACCTCAATCACACGGTAGTCGTTAGTTTCCGCATTAAATGCATACTGAATGTTACATTCGCCCACAATGCCCAGATGACGGATACACTTCGTAGAAAGATCTTGCAACATCTTCACCTGCTCGTCAGTCAGCGAACAAGTCGGAGCCACTACAATAGACTCTCCCGTATGGATACCCAGCGGGTCGAAATTTTCCATGCTTGCCCCCGTGAAGCAGTGGTCGTTAGCATCGCGGATTACTTCGAACTCAATTTCTTTCCAACCTTTCAGAGACTCTTCTACAAGAATTTGTTTAGAGAAAGCGAAAGAGCTTTCGGCCAACTTCAGGAATTCTTCTTTATCCTGGCAGATGCCGCTACCCAAACCGCCCAGTGCATAAGCGGAACGAACCATAACCGGAAAACCGATGCGTTCAGCAGCAGCAATTGCATCTTCCATACTTTCTACAGCCTGGCTGACGGGAGTTTTCATATCGATCTCGTCCAGCTTCTTCACGAAGAGGTCACGGTCTTCCGTATACATGATAGCTTCCACCGAAGTTCCTAATACGCGCACACCGTACTTAGCCAGCACACCGCTTGTGTACAACTCGGCACCGCAGTTCAGAGCCGTCTGACCACCGAAGGCCAACAGAATACCATCGGGACGTTCTTTCTTGATGATTTCTTCTACGAAATAAGTGGTTACAGGCAAGAAATAAACCTGATCTGCAATACCTTCCGATGTTTGGATAGTAGCAATATTCGGGTTCACCAACACTGAACTGATACCTTCTTCACGCAGAGCCTTCAATGCCTGCGAACCGGAATAGTCGAACTCCCCGGCCTGACCGATCTTGAGTGCACCTGAGCCCAAGACCAACACTTTCTTCAAATTCTTTTCCATATATTCTCTTGTTGTCTATTAAGTTTCTTCCTATACATTCGGGCACAAAAAAAATGCGTTACCCAACAAAGGATTAACGCATTACCAAAGAACTAACAATATCTTCTCAGAGAAAGAGAAATCATCGACTAACGAATGAAATTCATTCGAATACAGATTATATGTATCTCTTTTTCCGTGTTGTTGCATCGTTGTTTTAAAATTTGTGCAAAGTAACGACTTATTTCGATAATAAACAAATTTAGAGCCTGTCTTTATTCTCTATATTTATTTAAAATAGCAATTGCCTCCTATTAAGCTATTTAAAAGCATGATATAGTACCGCCATTAGTTTCATCAGCTGAAACTTGTAGTTTCATGCCTTGAAACTATCAGTTTCTCGGTGTGAAACTACAGATTTCAAGGCATGAAACCGCCAGTTCCACACCGAGAAACTAATCACCACTTATAGACTTCCGAATAAGACTCAAACTGAAGTGCGTCGGTAATGCCGTTCTGAGTAAATATATGCCTGATATATCGTTGACCTTCAGGCGTAATGAAACGCTCTTTACGGTAGATCCGATAATAATGTGTCTTGCCGAAGTAGGAAACAATCTGGTGCCGCATATCGGCTGCCAAGCTAAGAGGAACATCGTCAAATAAGTTTCTTACCCCCCATGCCACACGTATCTTCTGGATAGGCAGGAAATAGGAACACTGAGAAGAATCGGCAGGAACAGCTGCCGGACTGAGAATTGTAATCAAAGGTTTATCAGCCGTGCAATGCCGCGCAGCCAAACGGCGCAAGCAAGTATCTGACCTGGAACAATCGTCCTTGAAACAATGAATAAACCCTTGAGGGACCGCTTGATAATCAAAATCTGTTTTCATCGCGTTTTATATTAAGTATATTTCCACAAAGGTAAACTCTTTTTTCAGGAAAAGCAACAAGAGTATAGTTTCTCTTTCGCTTCTCTAAAGAATTATGAAGCTAAAGTCAGAGAAAAGCGTTACCTTTGTATTCATTTTCAAAGAAAAACATAATAAATAGAATAATATAAATATGTCTAAAGAGAAAATCATCCTCACGGGCGACCGCCCTACAGGACGCCTGCACATAGGACATTATGTGGGCTCATTGAGAAGAAGAGTGGAGTTGCAGAACTCCGGTTTGTATGACAAGATATTCGTTTTCATTGCCGATGCACAAGCATTGACTGACAATGTGGACAACCCGGAAAAGGTACGTCAGAATGTTATCGAAGTGGCGCTTGACTATCTGGCATGCGGACTGGACCCGGCAAAAAGCACTATCTTCATTCAATCTCAGATTGCCGAACTGTGCGAATTGAGTTTTTACTTCATGAATATGGTGACCGTAAGCCGCCTGCAACGTAATCCTACAGTAAAGGCAGAAATTCAGTTGCGCAACTTCGACGCCAGCATCCCAGTAGGTTTCTTCACCTACCCCATCAGCCAGACTGCGGACATTGCCGCTTTCAAGGCAACAACTGTCCCTGTGGGCGAAGATCAGGAACCAATGTTGGAACAGGCACGCGAAATCGTTCGTCGCTTCAACTATATCTATGGCGAAACACTGGTTGAGCCGGAAATCCTCCTGCCCGAAAACGCCGCCTGTCTGCGCCTGCCCGGAACAGACGGAAAAGCCAAGATGAGTAAGAGCCTGGGCAACTGTATCTACCTCTCCGACTCTGCCGACGAAGTACAGAAGAAAGTGAAAGGTATGTATACCGATCCCGACCACTTGCGTGTACAAGACCCGGGTAAAGTAGAAGGTAACCCTGTATTTACTTATCTGGATGCTTTCTGCCGCCCCGAACACTTCGGCCTTTACCTGCCCGAATATCCGAACCTCGATGAACTGAAAGCACATTATCAGCGTGGCGGTCTGGGTGATATGAAGGTGAAAGGATTCCTTAACTCCATCATGCAGGAAACGCTGGAACCGATTCGCAATCGTCGCAAAGAATTTGAAAAAGACATTCCTGCCATCTATGACATGCTGAAGAAAGGTTGCGACGCAGCACGCGAAGTTGCCGCCGCTACATTGGATGATGTACGCAAAGCAATGAAGATCAACTATTTCGACGATGCGGAACTGATAGCAGAACAAGTGAAGAAATTCAGCGGAGAATAAAAAACAATATCCTCTGTTACGAGTAACGCCCTGGCCTCCCGTAGAATCTACGAGAGAACAGGGCGTTCCCTTTTTAATGGAAAGACTATATTTAGTTAGCAGATTTCACTAATACCACACGGTTCAGGATCGGTTGACCAAATTTGTCTACACCACCACCGGCTTCCACATTCAAGCGATCGGCAGCAATACCGTAATTCTTAACCAATGCATTCTTAACAGCTTGTGCACGTTTCAAGCTCAACTCCTTGTTGAATGCCGGAGTACCGGTTGCAGAGTCAGCATAACCGTTTACGGTGTACGTTGCATTCGGGAACTGTTTCATTTGTTCTGCCAGATAAGACAGGTTCATGATTTCACGCGGAGACAATTCAGCAGAACCAATCTGGAAGAATACGGTACGCGGTGCGATATCCGGATCCGGAACAATCACCTGTGTTTCTGTTACTTCAGCCACCGGCTGGTTTTCAGCCTGTACCAGTGCATTCTTCAATTCTGCATTCTGTGCACCTATCATAGCCAACTTATCCTGCATGGCGGCCAGTTCGATCTGAGAGATCAACTGCGGCATCGGGCGACGGAAACCACGGGCGGGGAAACGATAAGTCAGACCAACCGTAGCGCTCAATACGCCATCATATCCGTGATCACCACCTACTTCACCATCAAATTTATCTTCAGCAGCCATTGCGCTCAATTCCAGGTTAATATCTACCGCATTCGAAATACGGAATTTATTGATAATACCTGCATTTACAGACAAAGCTTCGCGATGAGGTTTGGAGTAATTGTGAGTGAAACCGGCACCTACATAAGGAATAATCTCATAAACACGATGCTGATTATAACCTCCGAAAAGAGCATTCAGATTGAACATCACGTCACCGTGCAAGTTCATATAGTCAAAACGTTGTTTATAGTAACCGTCTTTCAGCTCGGCACCCTTCACGTAGTCGGCACCTTTATCATAAGTAAAGCCTCTAGCCTGCAAACCGCTATATTGCAGACGCAATCCCAAACCGGGAGTAAACCATTTACCGACAGAGATATTCAATGTAGGACTGATACGCTTACCAAAACTTCCTGCACTATCATTATCACCAAAAGTAGCTTCAGCACCGCCGCCGATAGAGAAGAACCAATTGCTCCAGAAAGGATTGGTGATTACCTGATATTTATCCTGTACCTGGATAATTTCGTATTCGACTACTTCAGTCTTCTGTTGCGCCATAGCAGCAGAAGACAAACCGGCCAAAGCCAGTAACATTAGAATCTTTTTCATATACCTTAAATAGTTAAGTGGTTAATTTAAATTCATTATTGTAACTGTTTAAATAACACCATCCGAACTAAAAGGTTTTACGAAGATAGTTTTTTTTGTTCCGACCGCGCCACAAGCCGGGCAGGAAGGCTTCTATACAGATAAATAAATAATGATTCGCCCCTACAAGCACCTTAATCAGTCCTGTAGGGGCGAATATCATTCACACGTATGTGCGAAATTGTTTTAACAAATAGATTATACTACTTTAACGAGCAAATAGTTTTTCAATATCTTCTTCTTTAATCGTTGACAATACGGTACGTCCATCCGGTGTATAATTCGGAGTAGGACAAGCAAACAGATTATCTACCAGATTAGCCATTTCTTCATTGCTCAACACCTGGCCGTAAACAATGGCAGCAGCCTTCGCCAGTGTCAGAGCCAACATCGTTTGCACTTCTTCCTTCACGTCATTTCCCTTTTCCATTGCCGTATGCACCATATTACGCACCAGCTCCACCGGATTCAACCCTTCAATGCCGGACGGAATGCCATTGATCGCATAACTTCCTCCTCCCAGAGGTGTCAGTTCAAACCCAACTGCCGAGAAGTCTTCCATGATGCTTTCCAACACCGCAGCTTCCGAAGCGGGCAATTGCACGATTTCAGGAAACAAAACTCCTTGAGAAACCCCTTGTTTCTGACGTATTTGATTCATATAACGTTCAAACAACACCCGGATATGCGCCCGGTGCTGGTCTATCAGCATCAAACCGGATTTTACCGAAGTCAGAATAAAGCGCCCTTTGAATTGAAAATGCTGCGCACCTTTCTCCACTGCCGGTTCGTTGGTATACAACGATGCAGATGGAGAGGATACAGTTTCCGTCTCCTGAACATACGGAGTACGCTCTTCGGACATATCTACCGATGCAGGTGCAGAAGTCCAGTCCGTTTCGTCTACAAAAGGTTCTTCTTCCATAGGCGTATTCATCTTGCTGGCTTTCTCCAGACCATCATACAGTCCTTCCCAATCCACTTTCGGCCGGGAATAGCTGCCCCCACCACTATAAGAGGAAGCGGAAGAAGTCTTGAACGGATTGAAGTCTGAATTATAATGCACCTTCGGAGGCTCTATCGGACGAGTCTGATCGAATGCGGGAATATCCAGCATACCTTCCGTATCGAAATCAATGGACGGCACAGCATTGAATTTACCCAATGACTCTTTCACCGCTGCGGAAACGATCTGCCAAATTGCCTGCTCGTTCTCAAACTTAATCTCGGTCTTGGTAGGATGTATATTCACATCAATGTTGGCCGGGTCCACATCAAAGTAAATGAAATAGGAAATCTGTTCGCCTGCCGGAATCAATTGTTCATAAGCATCCATCACCGCTTTATGGAAATATGGATGACGCATATAACGCCCATTCACAAAGAAATACTGATGAGCTCCTTTCTTACGCGCCGTCTCCGGTTTGGCAACAAAGCCAGATACCTTCACCATAGTAGTATCTACATCTACCGACAGCAGATGCTGGTTCAACTTCTTGCCAAATACGGCAAGAATGCGTTGGCGAAGTGGCATCGCAGGCAGGTTGAATAATTCGGTATCATTACTATATAAGTAGAAAGCCACTTCGGGATGTACCAGAGCTATGCGTTCAAATTCAGTAAGGATATTGCTCAATTCCGTCGAGTTCGCTTTCAGGAACTTGCGGCGGGCAGGTATATTAAAGAATAAGTTCTTAATGGAAAAGTTACTTCCTTTAGGACACGAAACGGCTTCCTGACTTTCGACTTTAGAGCCAGCTATCACAATCCGTGTACCCAGTTCCTCATTCGCCATACGGGTTTTGAGTTCTACTTCCGCCACCGCAGCAACAGAAGCCAACGCCTCTCCACGGAATCCCATCGTGCGCAAGGCAAATAAATCGGCAGCCTGCCTTATCTTAGAGGTGGCATGGCGTTCGAAAGCAAGGCGCGCATCCGTTTCGGACATGCCTTTACCATCGTCAATCACCTGTATACAGGTTTTCCCTGCATCCGTCACCAATACGTGTATTTCTTGTGCTTCGGCATCAATCGCATTCTCTACCAATTCCTTAATGACGGACGCCGGACGCTGAATCACCTCTCCGGCAGCAATCTGATTGGCAACCGAATCGGGCAGCAAATGAATTATGTCGCTCATGATAATTACAAATTATGAATTATGAATTATGAATTACAAATAACGAATAACAACAGGTTCCATGATGCTACATTATAATTCGTAATTTGTAACTCGTAATTAAATTAAATGATTCCGGTGCTTATGGCATACCACAAGTATATCAGCAAAGCAATAATCACCATTATCACCCCCAGGTGTACCGGTTTACGCCCGCTTTCCTTGCGTCGTTTCAAGTGGGTAGTGCCTTCTACGAACTTTCCCCGGATATCTTCCGGCGAAAACTCCTTCTCAGGCAACATTCCCAATTCACGTTTGGCGCTTTCTTCCATCTTCGCCAACTTCTCTTTCCGCTCATCCACATATATATATGGATGATTAAAGCCACGAGGCTTTCTCATTGTGAACATTCCCATAGCGCTTATTTATTTCTTTTTATATTCATATTCCTTGGTGAAACTATAGGCTTACGATCTGATTTCTGCAATTGTTCGCCAGCCCTTTTACCTCTCCACTCAAATATATCTTCCTTATTCCTCGGACGGATATAGTCAAACCAGACAAAAGGCGGCAACTTATATTTGTCAGCCGGAATCTGATCCATCGGATAGAGCGTACCATTCGCTTTCCCTATAAAGGCTCCTTGCTCCATACGCCTTTCTTTCAGTAACATACGCAGGAAACTGCCCTCAGAATAGTTCAATCCTATCATGGTACTGTCTTTATCGTCTATCGGATAGAAGACAACCAGCACATTACCGTTCACATCCACCTGACGCATATCTCCGCCAACAAAAAAGCCTTTCATCTCCTTGCCCGTCACCTGGTTGTAGTGAACAGAATCTTTCTGCTCCACAGCCAAAGCCTGATTGATTATGTGCGCCCAGTCTATGGTACTGTCATTCATATAGACTTTAATTTCCTCACCCAACAATTGTTGTGAGCCATGCCATAAGATAGGATCAGTATACATAGTCATGCAAGAGTCTTTAGAATTATACACCAAAGAATCGCATACTGCCTGAACATCCGTACGATAAGCACGTACTTTATGATACACCCTCATCTCACGAAACATGGAGTCCGTATTTATATGATAGGTAATCAGCCGCAGTGTATCACCGTGCATAAACAAACTGTCACCTTGTGAATAATCAATAGCAACTGCACGTTGAGTAGCGAGTGCACTTCCCGTAATCTCATTGTAGAAACAATAGTTACCTGTGAGCATATTCCTGTTAATGGTATCATTCATCTGCACATTGTCAAATGCTTCACCATATCCCAAAACACGATCATAGAAAATACTGTCACCCGTCAGTTTCTTGCCTTCGTTGGTCAACACGGAACGATCCAGCAGTTCAGCCTGCTCTGTAGTGGTGTTATAAATACCTCGTTCGGAATAGATGTGGTTCTTATCACTCACAATATCCGAAGGGCCCAGAATCGTAGCAATCTTCGTATCGGTGCTATATTTCAAGGTATCCGAAGTCAATACAAATTTCGGATTAACCAACTTCACATCATGGTTGAATACGGATATTTTCGTGGCCGGACTATATTCTCCCCACTCGGAAGTCAGCACATTCTCTTCATCGGTCAGTGTACCGCCATCGAAGTAATAACCCAGATTATACAAACGGTCGTAGTTTAAACTATCCGTTGTCAATACCGTATTCCGGTTAATCATGCGGACATTCTCACGAAGCATTGCCAACTGCGACATACCGTCATAATACAGATAATCTCCATAAATAAAGAGCGTATCCCCCTGTTCCATACGGACATTACCGAAAGCTTCCACCGAATTTGTCTTCTCGTAAATCAACGCACTGTCACAGTACATATACATACTGTCATGACGCAACTTTACCGACCGGATCAGAATCTGAACATCCGGAAGCAGAATTTTATCCGCCTGCGCCTCCTCAGCGTAAAGCAAATCAACCCGGGTTTTCTTCTTTTCCGGCTGTTTCGGCTTATCCTGGGCACTCAGCAAACAGATGCCAAACAGGCATAGAAGGCCTGTGAGAAGGAATCTATGCCTGTTCAGAAAATTATTTCTTGTATTTTTCTTCTGCATACAAAAAGTTAGTGTATCACCCGGGATCAGTCTTTAATCCAACCCGGATACTTAAATGTACAGTTCTTCCAATTTTCGTTGATACGCACGTACGTATGCTTTTGTTTTTCACGAATCCATTTATCCAGCATCTCGTCACGACGTTTCTCCAATACAATTTCCTTCAGGTTCTGATAGTCTTCCGAAATAGTTGCTTTGTGTCCGTTGATGCGGCTTTTCAGTTTTACGATTACACATTCTTCTTTACCAGTCTTCTGCGGAATCATAGTGAATGCCTCGGAGATTTCTCCTACTTTCATCTTATCCACCACTTTAGCAATCTCGGGCGGAAGTTCCTGCATCTCAAACTTTGACGTATTGGTTTGAGGGTTAGGTAACAGACCGTGATTGTTACGTGTATCCTTATCCTGTGAAAGTACGGAAGCAGCTTCTTCAAAAGTAAACTTACCGTTACGGATGTCATCGGCAATAGAGTCCAGACGGGCAGTACCTGCCATCAGCGCTTCTTCCGGTACGTGGGGCTTCAACAAGATATGGCGTACTTTGATACGGTCACCACGTTTTTCCATCAACTGGATAATATGGAAGCCATATTCAGACTCTACAATCTTGGAAACCTTATTGGGGTCTTGCAGGTTGAAAGCCACATTGGCAAATGCAGGATCCAGATAACCGCGTCCTGTAAATGGCATTTCACCACCATTGATAGC
>ERZ773133.2799-NODE-2799-length-14854-cov-17.992905_pt1 | contig 14854 bp, 16 predicted proteins | sample MGYA00580861_ERZ773133 | MGnify/ENA primary metagenome ERZ773133 (study PRJEB29015, sample SAMEA2737844) | human gut metagenome | biome: human gut; feature: human-associated habitat; material: faeces | place: China | collected 2012 ...
AAAACACTGGCAGAAGATGAGATGACCAAGGCGTTTGAAAGCGGTATTTCACAGATGCAGGGCTATAAGCAGACAATTTCCCTTGCTAATGCAGATGTCGGTAACAGACTGACAAGACTGGAACTGACACAGGGAAGACTTACAGAACAGTTTACCAACGTCACTGAGAGCAAATCTGCCAATGAGGATATTGATCTGGAAGATGTTGTCGTAAGCTACACATCAGCACAGCTTGTATACAATGCATCGCTTCAGGCAGCCAGTAAGGTTGTACAGCAGACACTGTTAGATTTCTTAGGATAAAATAAAAGCAAAATAAAAGACTGCTTGTGAGGACGTGCGCAGGCAGTCTTTATTAGAAAATGCAGATAGTGTGAAACATATGCTTGATAGCATATGTTTCACACGGCTATTTGTTTCTGGGCGAAAACAAATAGCCATTATGGCAGATGAGAAATCGCCTACGCGAATTTCTCATCGCCTCTTCGCAACAAGTCGCTCAGAAATGGAGTAAATATGCAGATTAATACAAAATGGTTTGGCACGGTGGAAATTGACGATGCCAAGGTGATTACATTTGAAAAAGGGCTGATTGGGTTTGAGGACTGCAGCCGGTTTGCAATTGTATATGAAACAGAAGATAAGAAAGAAAAACCAATTATGTGGCTGCAGTCGTTAGATGAACAGGCACTGGCACTGCCGATTATTAAGCCGGAATATATTGTGGATGAATATGCACCGGATGTTGAAGATGAACTTGTTTATAAACTGGGAGAAAATGTAAAAAGTGATGATCTGATGATATTTGTGACAATGACAGTACCGTCTGATCTTACAAAGATGACCTGCAATTTAAAAGCGCCGATTATTATTAATACGGCGACGATGAAAGCAGTTCAGGCAGTTGCAGCCAATGAAGACTATGTTGTTCGCTTTCCGGTTTATAATCTTTTAAAAGAAAGAAAAGAAAAGGCGGGTGAGTAGAAATGCTGGCGTTATCGCGGAAAAAAGACGAAGCAATCATTATTAATGATAATATTGAAGTGAAAATTCTTGAAATTAAGGGCGACCAGATTAAAATCGGTGTTTCTGCACCGAAGTCCGTTCCAATCTACCGGAAAGAAGTCTTTACACAGATACAGGAAGCTAATAAAGAGGCTTCTCAGTCTGTAGATATGGAAAAATTAAAGAAGTTATTCTAAAGATTCAGGTCCAAAAAACCGATAATACTAATAAGAAATGAGATAAACTGCGGTTACAGTGCAGTTTAAAAAAGGCGAAAAAGGATATTCGCCGAGGAACAAGGAAACAAAGTATGCGTTATCACACGGAGGTGGATAAAAGTGGGATTAGAATCGATTAACAAAGCATCGGCAGCAACACAGGGTGTGCAGACGACGGCACCCGTAACGGCAAATGTCCAGGCAGCAGGCAGCAGCACACAGACAGCAGATTATACAGCGGCACAGGCAGTACAGCTTTCGTTGGGACAGGACAGTGCATCTCCTGAAAGCCAGGAAAGCAAAGCAACCCTTGCAGATGTCAAAGACATCAGCAAAGTCTTAAACAGCAATACGGTTGCTGAGTTTGGTGTGTATGAGCCGATGAACCGGATCACCATTAAGATTAAAGACAAGGAAACAGGAGAAGTATTAAAAGAGATTCCTTCTGAGAAAATGCTTAAAATGTTTACAAAGGCCTGTGAACTGGCAGGGCTTCTTGTCGATGAAAAGATGTAGTAAATACAGGTACAAAACATACAGACATATAGAAAGGGGTAGATGATATGCCAATTCGTTTATCAGGTATGCAGTCCGGTTTGGATACAGAAGCTTTAGTATCTGCACTGGTCATGGGTTACCGTACTAAAAAAGAAGATTATGAAAAAGCACAGACAAAGCTTTCATGGAAGCAGGATAAGTGGAAGAGTATCAATACAAAGATTACGAACTTTTACACGGGTACGCTTGCAAGCAATAAGCTGACAAGTGCGTATAATTTAAAGAAAGCAACGATTAATAATTCATCTTATGCAACCGTATCAGCTTCTACATCTGCGGTCAGCGGAACACAGAGTTTAAAGGTGACAAAGCTTGCTTCTACAGGTTATCTGACCGGTGGAAAGATTAGCGGCAGCAATAAGGCTAAGCTGACAGGCAGCAGCAAGCTCAGTGAAGTGAAGGGTATGGGTTCTGTTGCAGATGGCGCCAGCATTTCTGTTACAGCAGATGGAAAGACATCAACGATTGATTTGTCTTCTGATATGACAATCAATGAATTTGTTGTAAAATTAAAGAACGCAGGACTGACAGCAAGTTTTGATGAGAATAATCAGAGATTCTTTATCAGTTCAAAATCTTCTGGTGCAGATAATGATTTCTCACTGACAGCAGCAAACGGTAATGGTAAGAGCGCATTAAGTGCATTGAAGCTTGAAGCTACAACGTTAGATACGGTGGCAGCAGATATTACAAAGTACCAGAATATTGTAGGTGCAAAAGATACTTATGTAGCAACAACGGCTGAAAGCAATTATAATGCTACAATTAAAGAATATAATACTGCAATATCTTCATTAAAGGATACCAATACAAAGCTGGACTATGAAAAGAGTTATCTGAATACATTTATCAACAGTCTGGCTTATGAAGAAAAGACAGCCGAGGATGGTACTGTAACAAGTGAACCAACATCAGATTCTTTAAAGACAGCAAGAGAAACGCTGTCTTCAAAAGCCGAAGAACTGACAGAAAAGTTAAAAGACAGTTCATTAGATGATTCAACAAAAGCCGCAACACAGCTGGAACTGGATGCTGTTAATGCTGTGATAAAGACGGTCAGCACAGACAGTGCATTAAGCAGAGCGCAAAAGACGTCCGATGACGGCACAACATCATTTGACAGCAGTACGGCAGATACGACACTTGCTGGCTTTGATACGACCATTACTGAAAATGAAAATAAAATCGAAGGATATTATACCAAGGCGGGAATATCAAAAGGTTCAGATGGCAAGTATGATGCATCTCAGGTCAGTGATACAACCGGATTGATTCTTGAAAGCTATACATATGAAAACGCTATTAAAGATGGCAATTCCCTGGCAACAGGATATCAGACAGCTGCACAGGAACAGTTGGATTATGCAGAGACAATGGTTGCTGCATATAAAGTAGTGACAGAGTATCAGAACGGCGGAAAAGATGAAAGTGGGAATACGATAGGCGAAGATGCATATAAAGCGGCGCTTACGACACTGGGTATCTCTACTTCATCTGCAGATTCCACCTCGGCAGTCCGTATTGCCGGAAGCAATGCGCAGATTGAACTTAATGGTGCAGTATTTGAAAATACGACCAACAACTTCTCAATCAATGGTTTAACGATTCAGGCAACTGCACTGACAGGCAACGAAGCGGTAACGATTACGACAGATACAGATGTCGATGGTATTTATGATACGATTAAAGATATGCTCTCAGAGTATAATGAACTGATTAAGACGTTAGATACTGCTTATAATGCGGAAAGTGCAAAGGGCTATGAGCCATTGACAGATGATGAAAAAGAGTCCATGTCTGATGATGAGGTCGAAAAGTGGGAAACAAAGATTAAGGATTCACTGCTTCGCCGTGACGGTACATTGGACAGCGTTATTTCATCCATGAAGAATACAATGCTTGCGGGAATTACAATTGATGGTAAATCTTACAATTTATCGACATTCGGTATTTCTACAGGAAGTTATTTCTCCAGCGGAACGAATGAAAAAGGTGTTTACCACATTGACGGCGATGAAGACGATTCAACATCAAAGGGAAATGAAGATAAATTAAAAGCGGCGATTGCCAATGACTCGGATACAGTCATTAAATTCTTTTCACAGCTGGCAAATAACCTGTATAGCACACTGAACAAAAAGCTGGGAACATCAAACAGCATGAGCAGCTATATGTCCATTTACAATGACAAGGAGATGGCAACACAGTATTCAGAATATAAGACGAAGATTTCAGACCAGGAAACAAAGATTTCAACATGGGAAGATTATTATTATAAGAAGTTCTCAAGAATGGAATCTGCACTGGCTTCATTAAATTCACAGGCATCTTCTATTTCTGGATTATTTGGCTGATAAATACAGCATGCAGGAGGAAAAATCGTGGCAGTAAATAATGTATATGCACAATACAATAACAATAAAGTCCTCACCGCATCCCCGGCAGAACTGACATTGCTCCTTTACGAAGGGGCAATCAAGTTCTGCAACATTGCGATGATGGGACTGGAAGAAAATAATATTCAAAAGACACATGATAACATCAAAAAGGCTCAGGCAATTATCGAAGAATTACAGTCCACGCTGAATCATTCTTATAAGGTGGCTGAGGACTTTGATAACGTATATCATTATATTTATAGTCTGCTTACAGATGCCAATATCCATAAGGATAAAGAAACGTTAGAGCGGGCTTTGAACGAGATTCGTGGTATGCGTGATACATGGAAAGAAGTCATGAAAAAGGCAAAGAGTGTTTAACTCATTTTAAGTGGGAATAGTACACATAAAAATGAGGAGCAGATATGGATACAGAAAATTATCTTCAGATTATGATTGACAGTCTGGTTCAAAAAGAAGAATTGCTAAAGCAGATTGTAGATTATAATGAAAAGCAGCAGACAATTATTACGGCGGCAGAATTTGATGATCAGGCTTTTGAGCAGAATTTAAGCGATAAAGGCGAACTGGTAGAAAAAATTCTTAAGCTGGATGAGGGTTTTAATTCCGTCTTTAACCGTGTAAAAGACGAAGTACAGCACAATAAAGCAAAGTTTAAGCAGCCATTACAGCGGTTAAAAGAACTGGTGTCGGCGGTTACGGACTTGGGTGTCCGGATACAGGCACAGGAGCTGCGGAATAAACAGCTGGTCGAAAAGCGGTTTGCGCAGATGCGCAAGGAATTAAGTAATGCCAAGCGTACAACCAGCAAGGCGAATGCGTATTATAAGAATGCCAACAAGCTGAATAATTACGAATCGCATTTTTTAGACAAAAAAAAATAAAAAAAGTTTATATCCGGGCTAAAGTATTCTAAAATACACCCGATATAATAAATGTAAGTAATCAAGAAGATTACTAAAAAATAATAACGGCGGCATGGAAGCCGCTACATATTCAAGGAGGAAGAATATTATGGTAGTACAGCACAATTTGACAGCCATGAACACTAACAGACAGTTAGGTATCACAACAAACGGACTTCAGAAGTCTACAGAAAAGTTATCATCAGGTTATAAGATTAACCGTGCAGCAGATGATGCAGCAGGTCTTGCTATTTCTGAAAAGATGAGAAATCAGATTAGAGGTCTTAATAAGGCATCTGACAATGCGCAGGATGGTATCTCTTTAGTACAGACAGCTGAAGGTGCTTTAAATGAAGTACATTCTATGCTTCAGAGAATGAGCGAACTTGCAGTTCAGTCTGCTAATGGAACAAACCAGACAACAGATAGACAAGCTATTGATTTGGAAGTTCAGCAGTTAAAATCTGAAATTACTAGAGTTTCTACAACCACTCAGTTCAATAAGATGAATATTCTTGATGGTACTCAGTTCGGTAACGGCAAGCAGTTACAGGTTGGTGCTAATGCTAAGCAGGTAATCACAGTTAAGATTACATCTCTTATAACAGTTATTTCTGATGCAACAGCTGTTGATGTTAAGACAGCAGATGCAGCACAGATAGCTATTTCAAACATCCAGAAGGCTATTACAAAGTTATCAACACAGCGTTCTACATTAGGTGCTGTTCAGAACAGATTAGAGCACACAGTAGCTAACCTTGATAACATTAGCGAAAATACACAGGCTTCTGAATCACGTATTAGAGATACTGACATGGCTGAAGAGATGGTTTCTTACTCAAAGAACAATATTTTACAGCAGGCTGGCCAGTCTATGCTTGCACAGGCAAATCAGGCAAATCAGGGTGTTCTTTCATTACTTCAGTAATCGTAAGTACTATTGTAAAAAAGAGAGTCAGTTTCGACTGGCTCTTTTTTTTGTCCAAACAACAGGTAGGAGAGAGTAGATGAATTCTAATAATTGTAAAATATTAAAAGAGCAATTGATAAATTTGTACTGTAATGCAGAGGGGGCAATTTCTCGTTTTATAGAATTTGTACCACAATTGCAGCATATAATTGATGAAATTATAGAAAATATACCGGAGGAGCTGGAAAATATTCAAAAATATGCAGGCGATTTGGAAAATGCGGTTTCAGCAGGGGATATTTTAAGATGTGCAGATGATGTATACTGTATTTATGAAACATATTTGAGAACTTCAAACGTACAAAACTGTGAAATTGAAAGTAGTCAGGGACAGTTAGAAAATGTAGATGAACAGGTACAGATAGAAAATTATTATGAAAAAAATATTAGTGCAATGGAAAATGCCAAAATGAATATTTATAATCATGTAATAGAAGAGTGTAGCAATTTATCAGAGAAAGATAGTAAAGATATTGTAATAGATAAAAATGGAAATATAGGAGTTTATAGAGAAGAAGTATTGTGGCGTTTAAATAGTTATAAGAATCGGTATGAAGTGTCAGAGTTTGTATGTGATTATTTTGAAAAAAAAGGGTATATTAGTCAATTATATATATTAGGAATAGCAAATATGGATTATATTAATGCAATATTAAAAGTAATACCACAAGATACGGTAGTATATATATACGAGCCGAATAGTAATATTTTTAATAAAAATTTACACTATAGAGATATGTCCAAAATTTTCACAAGAAAATATACGTTTTTGTTTGTTGAAGGAATTAATGATAGATTGATGACCTCATACGTTGATAGTTTTGCAAATAGTGTTCAAACTGAATATTTGTATACGTTTGTTTCACCGAATTATAATGCATTATATTTAGAGCTGTTAAAAAAAACAGTAAGTCAGTGCAGCGAGGCAATGAATATAGCTATTATGACTGAAAATACAATTGTAGATCGAGCGGATAAAATAAATTACGCAAGAATTATGAATTTGAGAATTTTGCCGGAAACAATATTATTATCGGAATTTAAAAATGTTTGTCGACGGGAAATAGCTGTAGAACATGTTCCGGCGATTATTGTAGCGGCGGGACCATCATTGGATTATAATATTAGATATTTGAAACAAGCAGAAGGCAAAGCTTTTATAATAGCAGTTGATTCAGCAATCAGGATGCTTGATCAATATAATATTAAACCAAATATATATATAACATTAGATCCTATAAAACCAGATGTGTTATTTCATAATGAAACAGCAGAAAAAACTCCGCTATTATATTGTGAACATAGCAAATACGAAAGCATATGTAAGCTTAAGGGGAAAAAAATATTTTGTAATATTGATAATTTTGCTAATTCGGTATTAAAAGAACTGGGGAAAGAAGAAGAATTGATGAGTGCAGGAGGAAGTGTTTCTAATACTGCATATGCAGTTGCACAATATATTGGATTTAAAAATGTTATTGTGATAGGTCTGGATTTAGCATTTCAAGAAGAACGGAAACATGCTTCCGTAGTGTATGACGAAAAAAAAGTGAATCAAGAAGAATACGAAGATTATACATATGTAATGGGAAATAACGGAAAACAGCTTCTTACATACAAGAATTTTAAAGCATATAAGGAATGGTTTGAACACAGAATTAAGAAGGATTGCCTTAATTTTATTAATGCAACAGAAGGTGGGGCGTTAATAGAAGGAAGTATCTGTATGACATTAGAAGATGCTATTAATAAGTATTGTAAAACACAAATTAGTATAGAAAATGTGATAAATCAATGCCAATTAGCATTTAATCAAAGTCAAAAAGAAGCATATAAAAAATTAATAGTTCAATTGCAAAAAGATAGTGAAGAGATGGGGAAAAAGTACCAGGAATGCTTAAAACTTTATGAGAATATATCGAATTCTAAGGATATAACACTGATAAAGAAAAATATGCATCAGATCAATCAAATAGATGAATTTTTAAAGAAGTTTATTGTAAATACAATAATTAGGGATTATGCGGCAGCAAAATCAGATAGTGCTTTAAAAAAAATGTATGCAAATAGTAAACAGCAAAAAGATCAGTGGATAGAGGTTTGGGATAATATTCAGAGCGGAATTGTTGTTACAAAAGCTTTAATAGAAGGGGCGGAGATGGCAGTTAAGAATTTTGAAGAATGTTTGAAAGAAATATAAAGGTAACGGGTATATATGATAAAAAATATGCCTGTTGATAACGATTATTTTATTTTCAGAATACTGAGTGTTATTATCTTAAGGGAATACTTGAACACTTCATTAAAGAATACTGCGGTCATAGCCGATATATTACGTAAAAGCTGTATGATGCAGCGATACGATGCAGGGAGGCAGACAGATGTTAAATAACAAGACAATTCTTATTACAGGTGGTACAGGTTCTTTTGGTAATGCATTTACAGAGTATGTGTTAGAGCATTATGATCCGAAAAAGATTATCATATATTCCCGTGATGAATACAAACAGTTTATAATGTCAAACAGATTGAAAAAATATAGTTCAAAGCTGAGATTCTTTATTGGTGATGTGCGTGATAAAGAACGGTTATACAGAGCATTTGACGGTGTGGATTATGTGGTTCATGCAGCAGCATTAAAGCAGGTACCGGCATGTGAGTATAATCCGATGGAAGCAGTGAAGACCAATATTGATGGCGCAATGAATATTGTCGATGCGGCACTTGATTGTGGTGTAAAGAGAGTGGTTGCATTATCTACGGATAAAGCGGTAAATCCGATTAATCTTTACGGTGGCACAAAGCTCGTATCGGATAAATTATTTATTGCAGCCAATGCTTATGCTGGAAGCAAAGATGTGTGTTTCTCTATTGTTCGTTATGGTAATGTGGCAGGAAGCAGAGGGTCAGTTATTCCGTTTTTTAGAAATATTGTAAGCAATGGTGGAACGGAACTACCGATTACAGATTATCGTATGACAAGATTCTGGATTAGTCTTGAGGAAGGTGTGCAGTTAGTTATTAAGGCATTAAGTGAAGCAAAGGGGGGAGAAACTTTTATTTCAAAGATTCCTTCTTTTAAAATCACAGATTTGGCACAGGCAATTTTACCGGGGTGTAAGATGCCGAAGGTGGGAATCCGTGAAGGTGAAAAGCTTCATGAGGTTATGGTAACGAGAGAAGATTCCATGAATACTTATGAATATGAGAAACACTTTATTGTATATCCACACATGGACTGGTGGAATGAATCAAAAATTCAGCCGGGTGGTAAAAAGATTGAACAAGGGTTTGAATATAGTTCAGGAACTAATACAGAGTGGCTGTCCGTAGAAGATATAACAGAACGATTAAAGCTGGTAACTGAGCACTAACAGATGAAATAGGCAACAGAATTGTATTTATATTAAGAAAGCAAAATATAAGATTGAGGAAGTGTGCATATGTTTATACCGTATGGAAGACAGAGTATTAATGAACAGGATATAGAGGCTGTCGTAAATGTCTTGAAATCAGATTATTTAACGACAGGTCCTAAAATTGCAGAGTTTGAACGAAAAGTTGCGGATTATACAGGAGCAAAGTATGCAGTAGCAATTGCCAATGGAACAGCAGCACTTCATGCAGCCTGTTATGCGGCAGGAATTGGTGAAGGTGATGAAGTTATTACAACGCCGATTACATTTGCGGCATCATCTAATTGTGTATTGTATTGCGGAGGAACACCGGTTTTTGCGGATATTAATCCGGAAACATATAATATTTCTTCAGTGGATATTGAACGGAAAATAACATCGAAGACGAAAGCTATTATTGCAGTTCATTTCACAGGACAGCCATGTGAAATGGATCAGATTCATGAGATTGCAGACAAGCATAATCTGATTGTTATTGAGGACGGTGCACACGCCCTGGGTGCAGTATACAAGGGAAAACGTGTCGGCACTTTATCAGATATGACGACTTTCAGCTTCCATCCGGTAAAACATATAACAACGGGTGAAGGCGGTATGATTCTGACAGATAATCCGAAGCTGTATGAGCGGTTAAAGTTATTTCGTACACACGGAATTACAAGAGAAGAAAATCTGCTTACAAAAAATGACGGACCGTGGTATTATGAACAACGGGATTTGGGATTTAATTACCGGATTACAGATATTCAGTGTGCACTTGGCACCTCACAGATGGACAGACTTCCGGGATTCTTAGAAAAACGCAAAAAGATTGCTGAACAGTATAATGAAGCGTTTGCCGGGAATAATCAGATACAGCTTCCATATCAGAAAGAAGGCTGTGACAATGCATGGCATCTGTATGTAATACGTGTAAAGAATGGAAATAGAAAAGAAGTCTTTGAAAAACTGAGAGCGGCTGGAATTGGTGTTAATGTACATTATATTCCGGTATATCAGCACCCGTATTACAGATCACATGGATATGCACAAGTGGTTTGCCCGAATGCAGAGGAATATTATAAAGAATGTATCAGTCTTCCGATGTATCCGGATTTAAAGGAAGAAGAACAGGAATATGTGATAAAGAAGGTACTTGAATATGTCAGATAAAGCGATTGCCATTATTACAGCCAGAGGTGGAAGTAAAAGAATTCCGGGTAAAAATATCCGGGAATTTTGTGGAAAACCCATTATTGCTTATTCTATAGAAGCAGCATTGTCAAGTGGAATATTTTCTGAAGTAATGGTATCAACTGACAGTGGAAAAATAGCGGATATAGCGGAAAAGTATGGTGCCTCTGTACCGTTTATGAGAAGTGAAAAAACATCAGACGATTATGCAACGACAGCAGATGTTTTATTAGAGGTAATACATAAGTACAAAGAGCTGGGTAAAGAATTTGATTATATGTGTTGTATATATCCGACAGCGCCATTTGTTACAGTGCAAAAGCTGAAATGCGGTATGAAAATTATGAAAAAAGAGCATCCGATTGCAGTTATGCCGGTTGTTGCATTTTCATATCCGCCACAGAGGGCTTTTATAAAAAATGAAAACGAGGAATTAGAGTATAAATATGTAGAGTATCTGCGTTCAAGATCACAGGATTTAGAAAAACAATATCATGATGCGGGACAATTTTATATTTATGATATAGACAGATATTGTGCAATTAACGGAAGTGTATCTGAGGGAATCAGGCCATTAATTGTATCTGATTTAGAAGTACAGGATATTGACAATGAGGAAGATTGGAAAATAGCAGAATTAAAATATCAGTTAATGAAAGAGAGCAGGTAATGGAAAAGAAAGTCGGAATGGTAATAGGCGCCAGTCAGGATGCGGTTCATACAATAAAAAAAGCACAGCAACAGGGAATTTATGTAGTTGCATTGGATGGAAATCCGCACGCAGGAGGTCTTGATTATGCTGATGAAGGCAGAGTTGTAGATATTACCGATATGCAAAAGGTATGTCAGGAAGTAGAACGGATAAAGCCTGATTTTATATTGCCGGTTCCGATTGGAAGATATCTGATTACAATGGGCTATGTAAATGAAAAATACAAGCTTCAAGGGGCTATGTATGAAGCAACAAAGTATAGTACTGATAAATATTTGTTTCATTATAAATTAAATGAATATGGACTGAGAAGTACATATGAATATATTGTAAATAAACAGCAAGGTGTCAAAAATTTAGAACTTTTCTATCCGGCAATTATGAAGCCAAGATTTGGTTCTGGAAGCCGGGATATTTTTTATATTGAAAATGAGGAACAATTACAAAGTGCATATTGTACGATTGCTGGCAAAAACGAGGATTTTATTTTAGAACGTTTTGTTGAGGGGGTAGAATATGGTGTAGATGGTGCAGTGATAGATGGGAAATTGTATATTACGCTGCTTCGGAAGAAGAATATGACACCGTTACCGCAAAGGCAGGCAATAGCATACACGGCAGTATCAAGAAATACTGAGAATGAACATTTATTTTATAGAATTGAAAAATATTTAAAAAGTACAACAGATGCATTAGAATATAATAATTGTCATTTTCAAGTGGATTTAATTGTAAATGAAAATGAACTGTTTGCAGTAGAAATGGCGCCAAGACCAACAGGACATAGTGTACATGATATATTTGTTCCAATGGTTACAGGACTTGATTTAGCAGAAGAATATATTAAGTTTTTAATGGGCAGGGAATATACTTTTGAAGCCCAAAATATCAGATGCTTACGGATATGTTATTTTTATTTTGAGCCGGGTGTATTAAAAAAGATTCCGGAACTGCAGGATTTGAAGGAAAATGCTGACATTGTGATGTGGAAGTGTAATTTAAAAGAAAAAGATACATTGGAAAAAGTAATAAATGGACATACTATTATGGGAAGGGGCTTTTTTATCATACAGGGGAAGAACGAGCAGGAGTTGGAGGAACAGAATCAATGGATTTTGTCGAAGTTTAAGATAGAAAATGGTAGATAAAAAGTAGGAGAAGGTCAATGAAGCTATATGAAAAAATAAAAAATGGAGTGTATATTATTGCTGAAATGTCAGCAAATCATGCCGGAAAAATTGAAAATGCTTTTCGCATTATTGAAGAAGCAGCTAAAGCAGGGGCGGATTGTGTAAAAATACAAACATATACAGCAGATACACTGACAATTAACTGTACAGACGAGCCTTATATGATTAAAGGTGGTTTATGGGATGGATATAATTATTATAAATTATATCAGGAAGCGTATACACCGTGGGAGTGGCAGAAGGCATTGAAAGAAAAATGTGAAGAAGTCGGAGTGGATTTTCTATCAACACCTTTTGATAAAAGTGCAGTTGATTTTCTGGAAAATTTGGGCGTTGAATTTTATAAGATAGCTTCATTTGAACTCGTAGATATTCCGTTAATTGAATATGTGGCATCAAAAGGAAAGCCAATTGTAATGTCCTGCGGAATGGGGAGTATTGAAGAAATAGAAGAAGCATTAGCAGCGTGTAAAAGACAGCATAATGAAAATGTTATATTACTTAAATGCTGTAGTCAGTATCCGGCACAGTTTGAGGATATGAATGTTTCAGTTATTCCTGATATGCAGAAACGTTTTAAAAAACCAATTGGTTTATCGGATCACTCGTTTGGTTCGTTGGCACCGGTAGTAGCAGTGTCAATGGGAGCAAAAGTCATTGAAAAGCACGTATGTTTAAGCCGTTATATTGAAAATCCAGATTCGGGTTTCTCAATGGAGATGAGTGAATTTGCACAAATGGTACAGAATGTTAGAAATGCAGTTACGCTTATGGGGAAACCGACATATGAACTGACAGAGCATGAAAAAAACGGACTTGCAGTAAGAAGGTCTTTAGTTGCGGTTCAGCCAATCGCACAAGGGGAAGCATTTACAGAGGAAAATGTGAGAAGTATTCGTCCGGCTATTGGGATAAAGCCGAAGTATTATAATGCATTGTTACAGAAAAATGCTAAAAAATCATATCGATTTGGTGAACCGATTCAAATGGAGGAATTATTGTGATTGGTTTTCGCGTAGATGCAAATGAGAAAATTGCTACCGGGCATCTGATGAGATGTATTGCGATTGCAGCAGCTTGCCAAAAAAAAGGAAAGCAGTGTCTGTTTTTGCTGGCAGAGGGAAAGGAAACGCAGCGTCTGGCAGACAGGGGATTACCTTATCGTGTAATGGGAACAGAATGGAATGACATGGAATCAGAAAAAGAGCAATTAGCGCAGATTCTTGATGAGCAGAGATTTGAATATATGGTGGTTGATTCGTATCAGGCAACAATACCCTATTTGAAATGGCTTAACAGCAGGGTGCCGGTTCTTTATATTGATGATTTGGCACGGGAAATATATCCTGTAACAGCAGTTTTGCACTACAGCCAATGGAAGGACGATCAGTCATATTTTAATCAATATCAAAACATACCGGTTAAAGTGTTAGCGGGAATGGAATATACACCATTGCGAGAAGAATTTGCCCAAAGATATTATGAAAAACGCGAAAAAAGAATACTGATTACAACAGGAGGCACAGACCCGTTTAATATTACATATAAATTATTGAGTATCTGCCTTTGTGATGAGGTATTTGCATCATATTCCTATGATGTTATTGTGGGAAGCATGAATGTATATGAAGCCCAGCTAAAAGAAATGGAACACCAATATCCGCCAATTAAGATACATAAAAACATAACCAATATGAGTGATTATATGCGAGGTTGTGAAATGGCAGTATCGGCGGGAGGAACGACACTTTTTGAATTGTGTGCATGTGGAATTCCAACGGTGTGTTTTTCGTTTGCAGAAAATCAGATGAAATTTTCAAAAGAAATCGGAGAACATGAAATAATGTTTTATGCTGGAGATGCCCGTTACAATGATAAAATAGAAATTGACATTTGCCAGTGTCTGCATAGATTTTTAGAGAATAAAAAGTTAGAAGCAGAATATGCCAGACGTATGTTAGAACTGGTAGATGGAAAAGGGTGTGAACGGATTGTCGAGGTTTTGTGTTCCAAATAATGAAATAAAAGTATGATAAAATATAGAAGAAGGTATTATGAACGTACTTATTTTTGAATATAAAAATATAGGTATAGAAGATATTTGCGAAGCATTAAAAAATTTAGGACATTCATTTAAGTGTATTACGCATAAGGCAATTGGTGATTCCTTTAATAAAGAATTTGATGATTTGTTTGATAAAGAAATTGAATTGGCAAAGTATGATTGTGTGTTTACATTTAATTATCTGCCAAGGGAGCATCCCAAAGTTTGTGTAAACCTCCAAACTGATGTAAGATAAAATTACTC
>ERZ773133.2805-NODE-2805-length-14833-cov-6.994384_pt1 | contig 14833 bp, 19 predicted proteins | sample MGYA00580861_ERZ773133 | MGnify/ENA primary metagenome ERZ773133 (study PRJEB29015, sample SAMEA2737844) | human gut metagenome | biome: human gut; feature: human-associated habitat; material: faeces | place: China | collected 2012 ...
TATATTCTCTTGTGGAGAATTTCTGTTTACGCTGCTGTTTGATTTTCATTGCTGTCTTAGCCATGAAATTTCCCTCCTAACTATTTTGCAAACGGCATGTTGAACTGAGTTAATAATTCGCGAGCTTCTTCATCTGTCTTGGCAGTTGTTACGAAAATAACATCCATACCTCTTACCTTATCGACCTTATCATACTCGATTTCAGGGAAAATTAACTGTTCTTTGATACCCAGAGCATAGTTACCTCTGCCGTCAAATGCATTAGGATTTACACCTCTGAAGTCACGTACTCGTGGCAGTGACAGGTTGATGAGGCGGTCTACGAACTCATACATTTTTTCGCCGCGCAGTGTTACTTTGCATCCGATTGGCATGCCTTCACGGATTTTAAAGTTAGCAACGGAGTTTTTAGCTCTTGTCAGAACTGCTTTCTGACCAGTAATGGTTTCCATATCTTTTACAGCTGCTTCCAGAAGTTTAGCGTTTTCTTTTGCTTCGCCAACACCCATGTTGATAACAACTTTGTCAAGCTTCGGAACTTCCATGATGTTCTTGTATCCGAATTTTTTCATTAATGCGTCTACGATCTCGTTCTGGTATTTCTCTTTCAGTCTACTCAACTTTTGCGACCTCCTCTCTCAATTAATCAATTACGTCGCCAGTTTTCTTGGCAAAACGAACTTTTTTGTCTCCGTCCATCTTGAATCCGATTCTTGTCGGCTGACCTTTGTGCAGGTACATTACGTTTGAAACTGCGATATAAGCTTCTGTTTCAACGATTCCGCCCTGCTGGTTAGCTGCTGACGGTTTTGTGTGCTTTGTAACCATGTTTACACCTTCAACCAGAACTCTGTGGTTCTTTGTGTCAACTGCGATTACTTTGCCTTCTTTATCTTTATCTTTACCGGCGATTACTTTAACGGTATCACCTTTTTTAATTTTATAAGCTGACATCTGGTACCTCCTTATAATACTTCCGGAGCCAGTGAAACAATTTTCATAAACTGTTTTTCACGAAGCTCTCTGGCTACTGGTCCAAAAATACGGGTTCCTCTTGGAGTTTTGTCATCTTTAATAATAACTGCAGCGTTCTCATCGAATCTGATGTAGGAACCATCCTTACGGCGTGTTTCTCTAACTGTACGAACAACTACTGCTTTTACAACATCACCTTTTTTAACAACACCGCCTGGTGTTGCATCTTTAACCGTAGCTACGATTACATCACCAATGCTTGCATATCTTCTGGTAGATCCGCCCATAACTCTGATACACAGAATCTCTTTTGCACCAGTGTTATCAGCCACCTTCAGTCTACTTTCCTGCTGGATCATGCTGATATACCTCCTATATACTATTTCACTTTTTCGACGATTTCAACAAGTCTCCATCTCTTGTCCTTGGACAGCGGTCTTGTTTCCATAACCTTTACTGTATCACCAATGCTGCACTCGTTGTTTTCATCATGTGCTTTTAATTTATATGTGTCTTTCACGATCTTTTTGTAAAGCGGATGTTTTACATGCTCTTCGATAGCAACTACGATTGTTTTATCCATCTTATTGCTTACGACCTTGCCGACACGAGTTTTTCTAAGATTTCTTTCCATCTTTAACCATTGCTCCTTTCTAGCAGAATGTTACCGTTGATTATTCAGCTTTCTCTGTAATAACGGACTGGATTCTTGCAATGTTTCTGCGAACTTCTTTGATTCTGCTTGTATTGTCCAACTGATTTGTTGCGTTCTGGAATCTCAGGTTGAAGAGTTCCTTTTTAGCAGCTACTAATTCTTCATTCAATTCTGCAGCTGATTTTGTTCTTAAATCTTCTACATACTTATTAATTTTCACTGTTATCACCGCCTTCTAAATCTGCCTTGGCAACGATCTTACATCTGCAAGGTAATTTATGCATAGCAAGACGTAATGCTTCACGAGCAACTTCTTCCGGAACTCCTGCAAGTTCAAACATTACACGGCCCGGTTTAACTACTGCTACCCAGTATTCCAGAGTTCCTTTACCGGAACCCATACGGGTTTCAGCTGGTTTTGCAGTTACAGGTTTGTCTGGGAAAATTTTGATCCAAACTTTACCACCACGTTTGATGTAACGAGTCATAGCAACACGGGCTGCCTCGATCTGGTTGGATCTGATCCAGCATGGATCTAAAGCGACAAGACCATATTCACCATTTGTAATTTTATTTCCTCTAAGCGCTTTACCAGCCATGGAGCCACGGAACTGTTTACGACGCTTTACTCTTTTTGGCATTAACATTATTTATCGCTCCCTTCCTTATTGCCTTTCGTTGGAAGAACTTCGCCTTTGTAGATCCAAACTTTAACGCCAAGTTTGCCGTAAGTTGTATCTGCTTCAGCAAATCCATAGTCAATATCTGCTCTCAATGTCTGCAGTGGAATAGTACCTTCGCTGTAGAACTCTGTACGAGCCATATCAGCTCCGCCAAGACGGCCGGATACGGAAGTCTTGATACCCTTTGCTCCTGCTTTCATAGAACGTCCCATTGTAGATTTCATAGCACGTCTGAAGGAAACACGGTTTTCAAGCTGCAGAGCGATGTTCTCAGCTACCAGCTGTGCGTCTCTGTCCGGTCTCTTAACTTCTTTGATATCGATAATCAGCTTCTTAGAAGTGAGTTTCTGAGCTTCTGCTTTTACTTTTTCGATTTCAGAGCCGCCTTTACCGATAACAACACCCGGTTTAGCAGTGTAAATGATAACTTTTACTCTGTCGGAAGCTCTCTCGATTTCGATTTTTGCAACTCCTGCGCTGTACAGTTTTTTCTTGAGGTATGTTCTGATCTTATGATCTTCTACCAGATAATCAGCGAAGTCAGCTTCAGCATACCATTTAGAATTCCAGTCTTTAATAACACCGACTCTCAGGCCGTGTGGATTAACTTTCTGTCCCATGCTTTACCTCCCTATTTCTCATTAAGCACGATGGTGATGTGGCTCATTCTCTTTTCAATTCTGTAAGCTCTGCCCTGTGCTCTTGGTCTGATTCTCTTCATTGTAGGTCCTTTATTTGCGTAACATTCCTCAACATAAAGGTTTTCAACACTCATACCGTTGTTGTTTTCAGCGTTTGCAATTGCTGATTTTAATAATTTTGCAATCAGCTCAGATGCATATCTTGGATTGTAAGTTACAATACCAAGTGCTGTCTGAACATCTTTGCCTCTAATAGCATCCAATACGAAGCATGCTTTCTGAACAGAGACTCTGGCGTAAGATAACTTAGCTGACGGTCTTGTGTCCTTCTGAGCATTTCTTTCTCTCTTTATCTGGGATCTATGTCCTTTAGCCATAGATATAACCTCCTTTTCGACTGATTATCCGATTCTAGCGAACGCCAGATTTTTTCTCGTCCTTACCATGTCCTCTGTAGGTTCTGGTTGCTACGAACTCTCCGAGTTTGTGTCCAACCATATCCTCTGTAACATATACAGGAACATGTTTTCTTCCGTCATGAACAGCAATTGTATGTCCTACGAACTGTGGAAAGATTGTAGAACGGCGTGACCAGGTTTTGATAACCTGTTTGCTGCCTGCTGCGTTCATGGCATCTACCTTTTTCAGTAAGCTTGCATCAGCAAATGGTCCTTTTTTCAGTGAACGTGCCATGGATTCAACCTCCTATATCCTATTTATTATTCAGCGCTTTTCCGTCTCTTCTTCTTACGATCAGCTTGTTAGACTGTTTGTTTTTCTTTCTTGTCTTCAAGCCAAGTGCAGGTTTGCCCCAAGGTGTGCATGGACCTGGACGACCGATACCGGTCTTACCTTCTCCACCTCCGTGTGGATGGTCATTCGGGTTCATTACGGAACCACGAACAGTAGGTCTGATACCCATGTGACGTTTTCTTCCGGCTTTACCGATGTTGATCAGGTTGTGTTCTCCGTTTCCAACTACACCGATGGTTGCACGGCAGTTGATCGGAACCATTCTCATTTCACCTGAAGGCAGACGCAGTGTTGCGTATTTTCCTTCTTTAGCCATAACCTGTGCGCCGTTTCCTGCGGAACGAACCAGCTGTCCGCCTTTTCCAGGATACAGTTCGATGTTGTGTACCATAGTACCAACCGGGATAGCAGACAGAGGCAGGCAGTTACCTGGTCTTACTTCTGCTTCAGCACCACTCATAACTTTCATGCCGACTTTCAGTCCGGCCGGTGCCAGGATGTATGCTTTTTCACCGTCTGCGTAGCAGATCAGTGCGATATTAGCTGTTCTGTTCGGATCGTATTCGATACCGATAACTTTTGCTGCGATTCCGTCTTTCTTTCTCTTGAAATCTACCAGTCTGTATTTTCTTCTATTTCCGCCTCCGCGGTGTCTTACTGTGATCTTACCCTGATTGTTACGTCCGGAGTTTTTGCTCAGAGATACTACCAAGCTTTTCTCAGGAGTCGTTTTTGTAATTTCAGAGAAATCAGATCCAGTCATCTGTCTTCTGGAAGGTGTATATGGGTTATATGTTTTAATTCCCATTGTTGTTTCTCCTTTCAACTATTTATTGTCACGCTTAGCCTGCGTATATCGTTTGATTAAGTCAGATCTTAGAGTCCCTGGAAGATTTCGATATCTTTGCTGTCCTCTGTCAGAGCAACGATTGCCTTTTTGCTCTTAGCTGTTTTTCCGACTGTCATACCACGTCTTCTCTTCTTGCCGTCGATGTTCATGGTATTTACGCTTTTTACTTTTGTTCCTTCGAACATTTTTTCTACAGCTTCTTTAATCTGAGTTTTTGTTGCTTCCGGATGAACAAAAAAGGTGTATTTTTTGTCGCCCATAGCGTTCATGCTTTTTTCTGTGATAACCGGCTTTAAGATCACATCATAGTACTGTACATTTGCCATTATGCGTACACCTCCTCGATTGTTTCTACAGCTGCTTTTGTAACTACAACGGTGTTGTGTTTCAGCAGATCAAATACGTTGATGGTATTTGTCAGAGCTGTCTGAACACCTTCGATATTTCTTGCAGACAGAACTACGTTCTGGTCGTTGTCATTCAGGATAACCAGTGCTTTGTCAGCTTTCAGGTTTGCCAGAACATTTTTCATAGCTTTTGTCTTGATCTCGTCAAATTTCAGTTCATCAACAACGATGAATTTGTTTTCCTGAACTTTAGAAGTCAGAACAGATTTCAGAGCTGCTCTTTTTTCTTTTTTGTTCAGTCTGATTGTGTAATCACGTGGCACCGGAGCGAATACCATTCCGCCGCCTGTCCACTGCGGAGCTCTTGTTGAACCCTGTCTTGCATGACCGGTTCCTTTCTGTCTCCAAGGTTTTCTTCCGCCACCGGATACTTCAGAACGGGTTTTTGCTTTCTGTGTACCCTGACGTTTGTTTGCAAGCTGACTTACAACTGCCAGATGCACAAGGTGCTCATTTACTTTCGCACCGAAAATGGCATCGTTGAGCTCCATAGTGCCAACTTCATTGCCTTCCATATTAAAAACAGATACGTTTGCCATCTGTGTGTTCCTCCTTTCGAAAATGCTTACTTACCAGATTTTACAGTCTCTTTAATTGTCACTAAAGATTTTTTAGGTCCTGGTACTGCACCTTTAACCAAGAGAAGATTGTTCTCAACGTCAACTTTTACGATTTCCAGGTTCTGGATGGTGATTCTCTTATTTCCCATCTGTCCAGGCATTCCTTTTCCTTTAAATACACGGCTCGGATCGGAGCAGGCACCGTTTGAACCCTGATGACGATGGAATTTAGAACCATGAGCCATCGGTCCTCTGTGCTGACCATGTCTCTTGATCGCACCCTGGAATCCCTTACCTTTGGAAATTGCAGTAGCATCAATCTTATCACCAGCTGCAAAGATGTCAGCTTTGATCTCGTCTGCTACTTTGTAATCCTCAGCATTCTCAAATTTGAACTCTCTTACGAATCTCTTGCAGGATACACCAGCTTTGCTGAACTGACCTTTCATTGGTTTGTTTACAAGACTTTCTCTCTTGTCGCCAAAACCAACCTGTACTGCACTGTAACCGTCGTTTTCTACTGTTTTGATCTGTGTTACTACACAAGGACCTGCCTGCAGAACGGTTACCGGAGTAAGCACTCCGTCTTCATTGAAGATTTGAGTCATTCCGACTTTTGTTGCTAAAATCGCTTTCTTCATTGATTTACCTCCTGTTTTTCTACAGCGGATTACACTGTGTTGTGCAATCATCCTAGTCAAACAATCGATATAAGTGGAACTTGCGTTACTTCTATATCAACCCTTTAGGATAATTTACGGAACAAATTCATTATTTGTTTTTCATTTTGATATCGATGTAAACACCAGCCGGCATTTCCAGTCTGGAAAGTGCATCAACTGTTTTCTGAGTCGGTGCTACGATATCAATCAGTCTTTTATGAGTTCTCTGCTCAAACTGTTCTCTGGAATCTTTGTATTTGTGTACGGCTCTCAGAATTGTCACTACTTCTTTCTTTGTTGGCAGTGGCACCGGTCCGCTCACCCTAGATCCGTTCTTTTTTACAGTTTCGATGATTTTTTTTGCAGATGCATCAACCAGCTGATGGTCATATGCTTTTAATGTGATTCTCATTACTTGACTTGTTGCCATAATAAAAAAGTCGCCTCCTTTTCGCACTTTGTTTCAGTACGACAAGCGGTGACTGTACACTATGCCGTGTGTGTCTCAAATCTCACACGGTGTTTCCGGCTTACCCGGACGTTCTCTATATTGTACAGTGACTTGTCGCCAGTTTTATAACTTGACATTCGCTCCACGGAAAACCTGCGATTTGAGTCCGCAGCAACCTCACGCTTCAACGCTATCAATGTCACAACACTGGCTATTATAATAAAAAGCCCTTGTAAATGCAAGAGCTTTTTTACTGTTTTTGTTGTTTTTTTTTAAGTACAATCCGTGTTTCCACTCATAATCTTTACATCATCTGCTGAAGCAGTGCCTTGCTTTGTTCAAATGTATAGATATTCTGATAAATCTCCTCCGTCTGATCCTGATCAAAAAGTTCTTTCAGGTTCTGCTCATACTGTTCTTCTGACACATCCTCACCATTCCAGTAATAACGGTAAATCAGTTCACCGTTTTCATCCGTTTGCTGATCTTCTGTTTCCCCATAACTGCCTTTGGCAACTGTAGTGAACTTTCCGTTTTCAATCTTATAAATCTCGTCATAATATCCACCCATATGTCCACCGGTTGTATGCAGCAGATTGCTGCCAGGGATTGTATAGGCCGCTCCATGTGACAGGTAAACCTTGTCCGTCGTGCTGCCATCCGTTGTAAATACTTCTCCGCCTGCATAACCATATCCATAATCCAGCCAGAGCTCCGGCTGCCCGTCGTCGTTGATATCCAGAAACCGTACTTCTGTCATGTCTGTTGGTGCATCCTGCGAAAAGATTTCATTTAAATAGGAAGAAGTCCATCCATTTTCTGCCCGCGTCGGAAGAATCGGTGCAGCCCCGTAGATCCTTTCTGTCTTTGACGGATCCACATGAAACTTCTCCTGCTCAATACTTTCTTCTTTGGGATAAATGATAAGCGGTGTTGAATTTCCATCCTCATCATAATCATAATCCAGCACAAATTCCCCCGTCTCATCATTGTAGTTATCTGCAATTGTCAGGGAAGCCGGCATCGTTGTTTTGATATTACCATCCGCATCATACAGATACAGAAACGTATATTCATTGCCCGTATAAGAATCCTGTTCTCCGTTTCCATTGTCATAATAATCAACGGAATGAAGCGTAGTGCTGCATAATAAACCGTTATCATAATAAGCATAACTGTCGTAGTAGATCAGTTTGCCATCCGTATCATAATAATTGATTCGTGAAATCTGCTGATCCGTCCGCTGCGGCTGTATTTCAGATTGCTGCAACTGAGATTCTGTTTCTGCTGCTGTCTCAGCCGAAGATTCGGATTCTGATGCTTTACTTTCTGTGCTTTTTGTGTTTTCTGTACTTTCTGTACTATCTGGTGCTTTTGTTTCTTCAGAAATTGTGGTTGGTTCCTGCGGATCGGATGATGTTATGCCCGTTTCCTGTGCGGAGGAAGCATCACAGCCAGAAAGAAGCAGCACTCCTGCTGTTACAGCTAACATCTGATATAACTTTCTGTTTTTCATAAGCATTTCCATTTCCTTTACACCTATTTCACTTTTACAGTGCAAACTGCTTTCTTCTTGCCGGAAATCACCGTAATCTTTACTTTGCCTTTTTTCTTTGCTTTGATCTTTCCTTTTTTGCCAACTGTCGCAATTTTCTTATTGGAAGTCTTGTAAGTAATCTTATCCTGGCTGTCTGCCGGAGTTAACGTAACTTTCAATCTAAAACTTTTGCCTTTTTTCAAAGTCAATTTCCTGCGGTTCAGTTTGATTTTTCGCGTGGCTTTCTGGCTTGTCTGCGGATTCTGATCCGGATTTGTCTCTGAAGAATCTGTCGGCGAAGAATTTGTCTTTGGTATCCCCTCATAAACTATTTTTCCGCATACACTGCAAGTTTTGCTCTTCAGTCCTTTTCTTTTATTTGTCGGCTCTTTGACAACTTTATATGCTCCATAACTGTGTCCTGTTGCATTTACCTTCTTTGTATCTGTATTTCCGCAGATCGTGCAGGTAAATGTTTTTTCGCCTCGCTCTGTACAGGTCGGTTCTATTGTGATCACTCCTCCATCCCAGTTATGGTTCTTTGTTTTTGCAATCGTCTTACCGGAGGAAATTTTCACTCCGCAATCCGCACAATAAGTATCTCCACTATATCCTGCTTCCTTGCAGGTAGGATTCTTCTGATTGCGGATTTCCATATGCTGATGGTCCGTTGTGCTCACTTTTTCCGTTTTTGTATTGCCGCAGATACTGCAGGTAAATGTTTTTTCACCTTCCTCTTTACAGGTTGGTTCTTTTGTAATCTCTCCCTGATTCCAGCTATGATCCTCTGTTTTTGCAATCGCCTAACCGGATAAGATCTTCTTTCCACAATCTTTGCACCAGGTATCTCCGCTGTAGCCTGTTTCCTTACAGGTAGCTTCTTTTTTATTGCGGATTTCCGTATGCTGATGACCTGTTGCACTTACTTTTTCTGTTTTTTCATCACCGCAGATACTACAGGTGAATTTTTTTTCGCCTTCTTCTGTGCAGGTTGCTTCTGTTATGATCTCTCCCTGATCCCAATGATGTTCACACCTATACACATTTATCGTTGGCATATCTGCTGCTGTCAGTCCGTACAAAGATGCCGTCAATGTCGTGCTTCCTTCTGCTACTCCTGTAATTTTTCCATTGCTATAGGTGGCAATGGAAGGATCATTTACTGAAATAGCCGGCAGATCTGTCACGATCGTATCGCTTCCAAAAACAGTAAGCTTAGCCGTAAGCTTTACTTCTGTTGATTCTCCGGTTCGGAGGCTATAGGAAGTTTTGTCAAACGCTACTTTAAGACCCGTAACCTTGCTTTTCGGCACCGAAAGGCTCATGGTTTGCTCACTGTCATTTGCTGTTGTTTCCGTGGTATTAACAGAAGTTCTGTATGCAAATTCTTCTACCCAGTAATGACAGCCATCCAGGTAAACATGCCCAATGCCAACACAATTAAACTTAGGATTCAGCATATTCCTTCGATGTCCCTGTCCGTTATACGGCTCACCATCTTCACGCCATGCCGCATTTACTGCTTCTGCTGTACGATATCCCATTGCAATGTTCTCTCCGGCTGCACGATAAGTGATACCTTCTTCCTCATAAATACTGAAAAAGTTTTCACCGTTTGGTCTTCCATGATCGAACAATAATGCAAGTTCTGCTGCACGCTTCGTTGCAATTCTCTCCAGATCATAATCGTAAGCAAGCTCGTTCAGGTTATCATATCTGGTTTTTGTTTCATTATCCTCATTCCAACACCATGCATCGAAGCTGTCTGTTCTCATCTCATTGATCATGTCAAAGATCTTTCGGCCTTCTGTCTGACCATATTTTACCGAGATATTGACCGGAATGATTTCTGCTGCATTTACTTTTTTAGGAATCACCATAAGAAAACTCATGCAAAAGAAAAATAACAATAACTTTGAGGTCGCTTTTTTCATAGATTCACCTGTCCTTCCTATAAATAATGTTGTTGAAAAAAAATAGCCTTTTCTCCACGTTACCGAGAAAAAGCTATTTTGTCAACTGTTTTTATTTTATTCATTATGTACGCTCTGTCGTTTTACTCTCCGATCATAGCCAAGTGTTATTCATACCCGTTTCCAGTCGGTCCCTTTCCAGGATAAATAATGTACATTGCTGATTCATTCAGGGAGCTGAAATATACCTCCTGCGGAAGATGTATTTCCTGATCATCTACAAGATAGATATCGTATTTTCTTTGTTTGAAACTCACTGTATCTGTTTGCCATCCATTTCTGTATCAGGGCTACAACTTTCTGATCTGCTGATTTTGCATATTTTTTCACCATCTCTTCACTGTCTAGTATCCCAAAACTATACCTGTTCAAAAAAAGCAACCAAAACAAAGTTCTTGTTTTGATTGCTTTTTTGCATACTTCATTCTGCTACATTTACTTAATCATAAATATTTTCTCCAGTTTTAAAGCCTCCACGTCCATATCCAAGCTCTAATCTCTGCACAACTCCTGTTTTTGTATTTTTGAAATATGCATATAATCCTGTTCCCGTTCCTTTAATAGATAACGTTACTTTTGAATTATTCTTCACCTTTTTTACACCATCGAATATATTGAATACTTCTATTTTCTTTAATTTCCATCCCTTTTTCGGTTTTATGGTTATCTTTCCGGTAACGTTTTTTGTTCGCTTATTATGGTTGTAATGTCCTGATTTATTAAAACATTTAGCGTAATTCGTCTTTCCAATTTTCAATAACTTACACGGATTTTTGTATTTCCTTACCGTAATTTTCTGCGTCAGAGTTTTTCCGGCATACTGAAATGAAATTTTTGTCGTTCCTTCTCCGACCAGTTTTATTTCTAAATGTGGATAGCTGGCGTCTTCACTTGCTGTAACTTCTATTACTTTTGAATTCGAATTCTTTAAACCTGTTATTTTTGCATTTGTAACAGGATTACGAACCCAGACACTACCAAACCCTACTTGACCTTTGTATAAATTATAAGTTACACTCTTGTCTATAGACGGGCTGGCAGCCTGTACTTTCACTGATCCAATATTTGCCAATCCAAACATAAATGCCACCATTGTTAACGTCATCATGATTTTTTTGATTTTCTTCATTTCTTTCGCTCTCCTTTTTCCTTGTTATTGCTTATTTTTCACGGTTCCCATTTTTTTCAGAAACACTTGATGTATTCATTTTACTTTTTTTCTGATACTCATCTCAAGTGCGCCCATTTAGGGCTGTCCTCTGCTTTCTTTCACACTATAATCCTTCTTTCTGTAGTGTTTACAGTATATCAGATTCATTAAGAAATGTCTCTTGAAGTGTCTTAAATTACGATACTATTATAGTTGATTTCTCCGGACTGACGGAAGATGAAATTTCAGCTATTTTACATTTGATCAAAGTCATGAAACGCAATCGGAGCGGTGTAACTTAATGCTACACCGCTCCGTTTTTATCGAAATGTCAGGATCTGTGATCTGTGGCATCTCTTTTTGTAATTCATTTTTGCAGGTTCTTCATCCGCTTAGAAGGATGCAACTTTTTCTGCTGCATACTGAAGGATCAGAACTGCGTCGTTTGTATCCGCCACGTCGTCTCCGTTTACATCTGCGGCTGCTGCTGCATCTGCATCAAGGCTTGTAATTTCTGCACTTGCTGCCAGAAGTGCTACACTGTCGGCTGTTGTTACTTCACCATCGTTGTCTACGTCGCCCAGAAGTCTTGCATCTGCCACTTTGCGTGTCAGTGCACGAACTGCTACGTCTACATCATCCTGAAGAGCGTCTGTGTTGTCGTATACTGTCTGTGCTTCTGCTGCCGCTGCATCCAGTCCTGCGATGGTTGCTGCTACATAAGCGTCTGCGTTTCCAAGTACTTCATTTGCTTTGTCAAGGATTGCTTTCAGAGCTGCTTTGTTAGCTTTCATATGCAGATTCAGGATTGCATTGATCAGATCTGCATATGCGGTTCCGATCTCTGCTTCTGTTCTGTTCGGATTTGCTATAACATCTTCTGCTTTCTTGATCGCTGCTTTGAGGTCTTTCATGGAATCGCTTGTGTAATTGCCGTCCAGAAGTTTCTTTGCGGATTCAATCAGATTAACCAGAGATTTCACATCTGCTTTGTCTGCTACTTTGTTCAGTTCTGCAAGGATTGCTTCTGCTGCTGCATCTACTGCTGTCTGATCTGCATCTTTATCTTCCAGAACTGCTTTTCCGCTTTCCAGTGCTGCTTTCAGAGCTGCAATGTCTTCATAATTTTCCGGATGTGCCAGGATCTTTTCTGCTTCTTCTACTGCAACTTCCAGATGAAGTTTCTGTACGCCATACTCTAATTTGGAGTATGCTGCTACCAGCTCTTCCATTACTGCGTTGATCTGTGTGCGTGTTGCATTCTGATCTGCTGCTACTGCTTTGGCTGCTGCCAGTGCACTCTGTACTGCTGCCCAGCTGTCTGCTGTGTAGTCTTCTGCGTTCAGTGCGTTTACTTTTGCGATGACTTTTTCAAGTCCTCTGTTTGTTTTTGATTTTGTGGAGATCCACTGCCAGATGGTTACTTCTTCGCCGTCGATGTTTTCTTTGCACTCGTTGTTCAGAGTGTAGAGCCATGACCAGTGTCCGTTGTACTGATACGGTGTGCCGTCTGATCTCTTGTAGAGACCTGTGGTGTCGTGTACATCGTCAAACAGTGAGAAGTGGATATCGCTTCCGCCTGCTTCTGTCAGTCTCTCGTAAGCCTTCGGTGAGTAGTTACCGTTGGATACGAAATTGCCGTCTTCATCAATGGTACCGATTTTTACGGTCGGGTCATTCTTTGCATGTGTGAACCAGATCGGCATATCTTTGATAGATTCTACCATTTCATCTGTCAGTGCATCGTTTGTGTAAGCTTCGCATACCGGATATGCTGCTGCAAAGTATTTCGGATAATGTACGATCATGTTCATGGTCATAAATCCGCCGTTTGAGCATCCGCCGATGTATACGCGGCTTGCATCGATATCAGAGTTGCTGTTTACATAAGCTTTGATCAGTTCCATCAGAGCTGCTGTGTATTTGGAGGTTCCATCGCTTGTATACTGTCCGGAACCATTATCCATCCACATCGTCGGGCACTGTGCTGCCAGAACGTATGCTCCGCCGTCAAAGTACTGCTGTACAGTATCGGTTGCCAGGTTGACTACTTTGTTTCCTACCAGTGCTACACGTGGATCTGTTCCGCCTTCGCCTGCACCATGCAGCCAGATGATCAGAGCATTTTTCTTGCCGTCATTCTTAGCTGCTTCCGGTGTATAGGAAGCGTATGTCAGAGCGATCTGACCAAATTTTTCATCGTTGTAGCTAAATTTACCGTCAAGATCAAAGTCATCACAGATCCGTGTGGTGTCTGCTGCAAATTTATTTGCTGCAAAATTTACGCTGCTGCCGTCTGCTGCTTTGAGTTCTTTATTTAAGGTTACTTCATATGCAGTGTCTACATACTCATTGTGGCCGCTTCCGAAGAAGTTGTAGTTGAACGGAGATCCGATGGACAGATCCGGTCCTACTTCCAGTTCCAGCGTAATGTAATTGCCCGTTGCTGCTTTGTTTCCGTTTGCATCGGATACATAAGCTGCGGTTACGTTACGTGTTCCTCTGGATGGTCCAAGAAGGAATCCGCTGAGTGCTTTTCTTGTTACGTTTACTTCAAATGCAGATGCGTCAATATTTCCGCTCATTGCTTTGCCGACATTTACAACAACCTTGGAGATTGCCGGCCCCCAGTCATAACCTTCGGTGATCGTGGAGTATGTTGTGGACGGAACAACGTCATCTTTTTCATAGGAAGTGATCGTCTGCAGTGCATCTGCATACAGTTCGTTCAGTGATTTTGCTTCCAGGTCGTTTGCGTTTGCAAATTCGATGGAATTCATAATAAAGTTACAGATGTTGATGGCTGCTTTCTGAAGGTCACCAAGAGAGATAACCTGTGTAGATTCTACGCCGTCATCCATGCTCACTTTATAAGTAACAGTTGTCACACCACGGCTGTTTGTTGTAACAGATGTGATATAACCCTGTTCTTTCAGTTCTGCGACTTTTTCGTTCAGTTCTACGCCTTTTGCTACGGTTGTGGAGATTTTCAGATTGCCGTTCAGATCCAGTTTGTATCCGCCAAAGTTCGGAACCATCTTAGAAACTGTGATCGGATTTCCGCTTGCATCAACATCCTGAATGCTTCTCTCTTCCAGTTCTACATAACCATCGCTTGTCCATGCCGGCTCATTGATAAAGCCTTTCATGATCTGAGAGTAGCCTTTGCCCGGGCAAACAAGGTCGTTGCCTGCGTGCATTTCGTACATCGGTACAGACTGTCCGCCGCCCCAATCTGTCATGATCATGCCTTTGAATCCCCATTCGTCTCTTGCAAATGCGGTACAAAGATCATAGTCATCCGCTGCCGGTCTTCCGTTATTCTGGTTGTAGGAGGTCATAATCGCCATCGGCTGTGCCTGTTTTACAACCATTTCGAAACCTTTGAGGTAGATCTCACGGATTGCTCTTTCAGAAACGGTATTATTCTCTCTGTTTCTGCTTGTTTCCTGAGAATTCAGTGCGTAGTGTTTGATGGTAACGCCAACACCTTTGCTCTTCTGTACGCCGAGTGTTGCTGCTTACCGGTCACACCC
>ERZ773133.2813-NODE-2813-length-14800-cov-17.753679_pt1 | contig 14800 bp, 11 predicted proteins | sample MGYA00580861_ERZ773133 | MGnify/ENA primary metagenome ERZ773133 (study PRJEB29015, sample SAMEA2737844) | human gut metagenome | biome: human gut; feature: human-associated habitat; material: faeces | place: China | collected 2012 ...
GCTGCCGGAGCGGTGCTTAAGCCGCAAGGCGGGAATTGTGCGGTGTTGCCTAAAGTTTACTTCCCAATTATAAAAGGAGCATCCGGTTCATCATGACCCTGTTAGCCTGCCAGATTTTTTCCACCATTGCGCACGAGGGCAGCTTTGCCCGCACCGCGGAGCAACTGCACCTGACCCCCTCCGCCATCAGTCATGCGGTTTCTACCATGGAAGCGGAATGCGGTTTCCCACTGTTTACCCGCACCAAAAGTGGCGTTACCATGACCGCCGCCGCCGAAAACCTGCTGCCCGCCATCCAGCGGCTGCTGGCTTCCAGCGAATCCCTGGATCAGTCCATCGCCCAGATCAACGGCATGCACAAAGGCGTGCTGCGCCTGGGGGTGTTCAACTCTGCCTGCGTGACCTGGCTGCCGCAGCTGGTGCCGCAGTTCCAGCTGGATTTCCCCGGTATTGATGTGCAGATCTATCAGGGCAGCTATGCGGATATCTGCGCCTGGGTCAAAAACGGCACGGCGGAAATCGGCTTCCTTTCCAATTCCAGCGCGCTGGATTTGGATTTTGAACCGCTATATGATGACGAGCTGGTCTGCATCGCACCCGCGTCCTACCGCCCGGCCCGGCCCGGCTGTGTCAGCGCCGAGGAACTGCGCGGCCAGCCGTTCGTCAGCCAGCTGGCGGACGTGGATGCCGATATCCAGAGCTACTTCAAAACCAACGACCTGCGGGTGGACAGCCGCTGCTATATCGTGGATGACCAATCCATGATCGCTATGGTGGCCTGTGGCCGCGGCTTTGCCATTATGCCGGAGCTGATGTTCAAAACCGGAACCGACCCCCACGGCTGCCAGGTGCTGCGGCTGAAACCCGCTGCAACGCGCAGCATTGGGCTGGCCTGCCTGGCGCGGGGGGCGCTTTCCCCGGCTGCACGCCAGTTTGCCGCCCGCGCCCGCGCTTACGCCGCCAGCCTGCGGCAAAAGTGAGCGGCAGGGCGGGGAAGACGGACTTATGCTGACTTGGCAATGTCATATCCCTCTTTTCAAAAATATAAAAAAGGTATATAATAAAGCTTCAGCAGGAAAGGAGGAGCTCAGCCTATGCCCGGTGATCTGCATACCCATTCGTCCTGTTCGGACGGTTCTACCCCCATCGAAAAGCTGCCTTGGCTGGCGGCCTGCGCGGGGTTGGATTGGCTTGCCATCAGCGACCATGATACCAACCGCTCTGTGCGTTATGCTTACGCCCACCCGGAGCAAAACGGTGTGAAGCTGATCCCGGCGGTGGAGCTGACGGCCTATGATTATGGGCGGGAACACCGCGTGCACATCCTATGCTATTACCCGGACGATTGCGAAGCTCTGACCCGCCATACTGCAGTCATGGACAAACGCCGCTATGATGCCGTGTACCAGTCCTGCAAGGAGCTGGAGAAAATCTGCCCCCAGTTCAAGACCGAGGAAGCGTTGGAATTTGCCAAGGACAGCGGCACGCTGTACAAGGCCCATGTCATGCGTGTATTGTGGCAGTATGGGCTTTCGGATGGAATGTACAACACGGTGTACCGCAGCCTGTTCGGTCTGCGCCCGGTGCGCGGCAAGATCCTGCACACGCCGGTGTATGAAACCGTGGATACCATCCTGAACCTCATCCAAGAATGCCGCGGCGTGGCGGTACTGGCCCACCCCAGCGTTTACCACAGCATGCCTTTGGCGCGGGAGCTGATTGCAGCCGGGCGGCTGGACGGCGTGGAGATCGACCACCCCCGCAACACGGCAGAGGATAAGGCCGAGCTGGAACAGCTGGCCGCGGAGTACGGCCTGATCGTGACCGGCGGCACTGACTACCACGGCATGAACACCAACACCCCGCACCCGGTTGGCACCTGCACCACCGCGGACGAACAGATCACCCGCATCCGTGCGCTGGCCGAAGCGCGCAAAAAGTAAAGGCAATACCGCATAATTCTAAGTGCCGATACGGCGAGCGAGGTGCGGCAGATGCTAAGCCAAAAGCGCAGATAATACTGGATGTCTTATCGAGCATTTTGGCAACGCAGATGCCGTGCCGCAGCCGCCGAAGCGGTGCTTAAGCCGTCAGGCGGGAATTGTGCGGTATTGCCTAAAGCAACCAACAGCAAAAAACAAAACGGAGCAAGAAAATAAAAAGGAGCAAACGATTATGACTTACGAACGCCGCAATAAGGGCACCTGCTCGGTGATGACCAAAGTAGAACTGAACCCTGACCATACCATTGAATCTGTTGAGGTGCTGGGGGGCTGCAACGGCAACCTGAAAGGCATCTGCCAGCTGCTGAAAGGCATGAAAGCTGAGGACGCCATTGAGCGCATGAAAGGCACCCTGTGCGGCTCCAAGCCCACCAGCTGCCCGGACCAGATCGCCATTACGCTGGAAGAAGCCCTGCAGAAGCTGTAAGCCCTGAATATTATTTGTAAGGAAGCGCCGATATGGATTGTTTTAACTACCCGCTGGATACCGAAACGCTGCTGCGCAAAAAGCGCCGCCTGCGCAAGGAACTGCTGGCCCAAAACCCGCACCCGCTGCAAAAACGCATCGCCATCCTGGGTGGTTCCACCACCAATGAGGTGGCAGACCAGCTGGGCCTGTTTTTGCTGCAATACGGCATTCAGGCGGAGTTCTACCAGAGCGAGTATGGCCAATATTGGCAGGACGCCATGTTCGGCACGCCGGAGCTGGATGGGTTCCACCCCGATGTCATTTATATCCACACCAACTGGCGCAACATCATCAATTTCCCCACAACGGCCACCCCGCAGGCGGAAATTGACGCCATGCTGAATGCCGAGTACAGCCGCTTTGAGCAGATGTGGCAGGCGCTGGAAGCCAAATTCCACTGCCCCGTCATCCAGAATAACTTTGACCGCCCCAACTACCGCCTGATGGGCAACCGCGATATCTGGGACCCGCATGGCCGTTCCAACTATCTCAGCCGCCTGAACCAGCGCTTTTACGCCTATGCTGCCGCGCATGAGGATTTTTATATCAATGATATTGACTATCTCAGCGCAGATTACGGCCTGACTGCCTGGGGGGATGCGTTCTTCTGGCATATGTACAAGTACGCCATGTGCCTGGATGCAATCCCGTCTTTGGCAAACAGCGTGGCAAACATCATCAAATCCCTGTATGGCCGCAACAAAAAAGCCCTGGTGCTGGATCTGGATAACACTCTCTGGGGCGGCATTGTGGGCGATGACGGTGTGGACGGCATTGCCATTGGCCCCGAAGTGCCGGAAGGCCAGGTGTACGCTGAGTTCCAGAGCTACTGCAAAGCCCTGCAGACCATCGGCGTGGTGCTGGCGGTGGATTCCAAAAATGACGAAGCCAACGCCCTGGCCGGCCTGAACCACCCGGACAGCGTGCTGCACCCGGATGATTTTGTCTGCATCAAGGCCAACTGGGATCCTAAAGATCAGAACCTGAAAGCCATCGCCGCAGAGCTCAGCCTTGGCGCCGACAGCTTTGTGTTTGCTGATGACAACCCGGCGGAGCGTGCCATTGTGGCCGCCCAGCTGCCCGGCGTGGCCACCCCGGTACTGGATGGTGCCGAAAACTACATTAAGATGCTGGACCACGGCGGGTACTTTGAAACGACGATCCTTTCCGGCGACGACCTGAAAAAGACCGCGCAGTACCATGCCCGCGCCCAGGCCGCCCAGGCCCAGGCAGCTTTTGCCGATTACGGCCAGTATCTGGACAGCCTGGAAATGACGGCGACCATCCGCCCCTTTGAGGCGGTGTATATGCAGCGCATTGCTCAGCTGACCAACAAGAGCAACCAGTTCAACCTGACCACTCTGCGCTGCACCGAGGATGACATCCGTTCCATGGCAGAAAAGCCGGACTGGATCACCCTGTACGGCAAGCTGGTGGATAAATTTGCGGATAACGGCGTTGTTACCGTTGTGGCAGGACAGGCCCGGGGCCAAACGCTCTGCCTGCGCCTGTGGCTGATGAGCTGCCGTGTGCTCAAGCGCGGCATGGAAGACGCCATGATGGACACCCTTGCGGCCAAAGCTGCCGCTGCAGGGTATACTGCGCTGGAGGGCTATTATTACCCCACCGCCAAAAACGCTATGGTGCGGGAATTTTATGCTGGGTACGGCTTTGAAAAAACGGCCGAGGATGCCGATGGCAACACTACCTGGCGCCTGGACCTTGCCGCTTACAATCCCCGCTGCCCCCATATAAAAATTGAAACCTGAGCCGCGGCGCATACCGCGCGGCAGATGGCAAACGTAAAGGAAGCTACATGCCCCATACAACCCCAAAAACCAGCCGCATTCCCGGCCCGCTGCACAAGGCGGGCCTGTTTGTGTTGTTTGCGGCCATCACGGCGGCGCTCTGCCTGCTGCTGAACTTTTTGCTGGTGGATGACCTGCACGCCTATTCCCGTGTGACGCTGGGGGAGTATTACGCCCAAGCGGATGCGGTGGATACTGTGTTTGTGGGTTCCTCCCACAGCTACCGCAGCTTTGACCCGGATACCATTGACCCCATTCTGGGCAGCCACAGCTTTAACCTTGGCACCAGCCAGCAGCAGCCGGATGGCTCCTATTGGCTTATTCGGGAAGCCGCCGCCAACAGCCCGCTGAAAACCGTCTATCTGGAAACCTTCTATACCGGCTATAATCAGCAAAAATCCAGCAATGTTCCGCTGGCCTGCTACCTGATCACCGATTACATGCGCGCGTCCTCGCCCTACCGTTACCAGTATCTGTGGGAGATGGGCGGTGCCGCGGCGTTTGCGGATCTGGTGTTCCCGGCGCGCCATGCTATTGCTGACCCCGGTGAGCTGCCGGCCCTTTGGCGCGGCAAGCTGACAGGCGGCTATAACGCGGGGAACTATGACTGGGTCACCTACCCGGACGAGGGCGAAGCCTACCGGGACCGCGGTTTTGTCTATACCGAGGGTACCAGCATCTGGGGGTTCGGCACCCTGATGCACGTGGATGCCAGCGCGCCAATCTCACCGTTTGGCCGGGCGAACCTGGCCCGCATTGCCGAATTCTGCAAAAAGCAGAACATCCGCCTGGTGCTGGTCACCGCCCCGCTGCCCAGCGCCTATGTGCAGGATACCCAGAACTACCAGGCCTATGTGGATGCCATGCGCAGCTTTGCCGCGGCCAACGGCACCCAGTATTGGGATTTTTCGCTCTTTAAGGATACCGACCTGCTGCCCATTGGCTTTGACGATTTTTCAGATATGCACCACCTGAACGGGCAGGGGGCAGAAACGTTCAGCAAGGCGTTCGCCACGGTGGCCGCTTGCAGTGCGGCGGGCGAGGATGTAAGCAGCCTGTTCTATGATACGGTTGCCGAAAAATTGGCCATATCGCCGGACAGCACCGTGCAGCAGGGGGAGGGCAACTGATGTTTTCTGTTACATCCCTTGGCTTTTTGCCGTTTATGGCGCTGTTTGTCTGCCTGTGGTACCGCGTGCCCCAGCCTTCCCGCTGGAAGCTGGTTCTGGCAGCCAACGCAGTGTTCTGCCTTTCCATTGATATCGGCGCGTTTTTTGCGGTAGCCCTTGCCACGGCAGTGGTGTGGCAGGCCGCGCAGCATGCGCAGCCAGAGCAGCCCAGCCGCCGCGGGTGGCTGGCACTGGGGCTGGCCGCAGCCCTGCTGCCGCTGCTGGTGCTCAAATACAGCGGCATGCTGGTGCCGGGCCTGCGGGATTTGTATAAGCCCTTTGGCCTTGCGTATTACAGCTTGCAGCTGGCGGGCTACCTGCTGGATGTGTGGCATGGCCGCACGGCACCCGCGCCCAGCTATGCACGGCTGTGGTGCTATGCGGGCTTTTTCCTCTCGCTCACCCAGGGGCCGTTCAACCGCTATAATACCCTGATGCCCCAGCTGGAAGCCGCCCCCAAAACGTTTGAAACCCAGCGTTTGGTCAGCGGGTTGCAGCGCAGTGCGTGGGGGTATTTCAAAAAGTTTGCCATTGCGGACCGTGCGGCCATTGTGGTCAGCGCCGCCTTTGCGGACCCGGCGTCCTTTGACCGCAGTCAGCTGATTTTTGCCACGGTTATGTATTCGTTCCAGCTGTATGCCGATTTTTCCGGCTACACGGATATTGTGCTGGGCATGGGCGAGATCCTGGGCCTGCACCTGCCGGAAAACTTCCGCCAGCCGTTTTTTTCTGCCAGCGTCAAGGAGCTGTGGGCCCGGTGGCATATCAGCCTTTCGCAGTGGTTCCGGGATTATGTGTATATCCCACTGGGCGGCAACCGCAAGGGCATTGCCCGGCGGGATGCCAACCTGCTGCTGACCTTTTTGGTCAGCGGGCTGTGGCACGGCGCCAACTGGACCTTCCTTGTCTGGGGTGGGCTGCACGGCCTGTGCCAGGTGGCGGAGGACCACATGCCCGCTCCGCTGCGCAAGCGCAAATCTCTGCCGCTGCGCATCATGGGCGTGCCGCTGACATTTGCCATCTTTGTTACAACCTTTACTATCTTCCGCACCAGCAGTTTGGGCAATGCGGCGGCATACTTTGCCGGTATCCTGCATAACCCCGGGCACGAGGTGTTTGCCCAGTACTGGCTGCTAGGCCTGACCAGCAAGCTGGAACTGCTCTTGCTGTTGTTGGGCATTGCGTTGCTGGTGCTGGTGGATGTGCTGCATGAATGCGGCCTGCACCTGCGCGCCTGGGTCAACGCCGCGCCGCGCCCGGTGCGCTGGGCTGTGTACGAATTTGCCATTTTTGCCTTTTTGCTGATGGCAAGCTTTTATTCCAATACGGGCTTTTTGTATGCCCGGTTCTGAAAAGCAACAGCCCCGGGCAGTACCCATAAAAGGTGCCGCCTGGGGCTGTTTTTGTCTGTGTGGAAAATATAAAAAGGGGACAAAGCTTTACCAAAAGCTGCTTATTCCTCGCCCTCAAATTTCATGCCCCAGGCCATGCGGATATCATACATCAGTTGGGTCAGGGCAATGCTTTGCTGCGGGGTATAAATGCTGCTGTGGTGCCTGCCAGTGGCAGCACAACGGCTTACTTCCCGAATCTGGTATTCAAAACCGTTCACATCAAAGGGAAAATCCAGTTCCTGCGGTGGCTGGCCGTCCAGTTCCAGCGCCATATGTTCGGCGTACTGGAAGTCCGGCAGGGTAATGCGGCCCTTGGTGCCCACAATGCAGGCCATGCGGGTAAGGCGCTGGCCGATGGTTTGCACCGATTCCGCCGTGCAGCCGCTGGGGTAGGCAAGCCGCAGTTTGCTGTATTCATCGGTGCCGTATTCTGTCAGGCGCAGCTCTTCTGTCTGCACGTTCTGGGGCTGCTGGCCGGTGACCATCTGCAAAAAGCCAAGGTTATAAATGCCAATATCCAGCAAAGCGCCACCGCCCAAAGCAGAGTTGAATTTGCGCTCGCGGCGGGCGCCTTCAGTGGTAAAACCGTATTGGCAGGTGATGGTTTGCAGCGTACCGATCACCCCATCCGCCAGCATCTGCTGCAATTTGGCATACAGCGGCAAAAAGCGAATCCAGAATGCTTCCATGATAAAAAGCTGCTTTTTTCCCGCCAGGGCATACAGCTCTTTGGCCTGCTCTGCATTGATGGTGAACGGCTTTTCGCACAGAACATGCTTGCCGTGCTCCAGGCAGAGCTTGCAGTTTTCGTAATGCAGGGCGTTGGGCGTAGCAATGTAGATGGCATCTACGGCGGGATCGGCGGCAAGCTCTTCATAGCTGGCGTGCCAGTGCGGGATGTTGTACTGCGCCGCAAAGGCTTTGGCACTTTCGGCCCGGCGGGAGCCGACTGCGGCAAGCCGCTCGCCCTCGGCAGCCATCGCATTGACTGTTGTGGCAAATTTGTTGGCAATGGTGCCGGTAGCTAAAATTCCCCAATTCATAAAATTACCTCCCATTAACAAGGGCTCTTTGTGCACATCGTACCACAAGCAGGAAATTGCGGCAAGGAAACACGCGCAAAACAGCAAGAAAAAACAGACCCGGCAGGGGAACAGCAAAATCCGTTCCATCATGCCGGGTCTGAACTTATTATGGGAACAGAACAGGAAAATGCGGCACTGCCTTACGGGCGTACCTTGAACTCCTGCTCACAGTAAACGCAGCGGTAGCGTCCGCTGGGGGTCAGGGCAAAGATGTGGTCGCAGCCGGTCTCCAGGGAGGTAATGCAGCGGGGGTTGGTGCACTTGATCACGTTCACCAGGCGCTTGGGCTGGTCCGGGCGCACCTTGCGGGTCACATGACCGTTCTCAATAAAGGTCAGGCTGATCTGCGGGTCCACATAACCCAGCACATCAAAATTCAAGCCGGAAATATCGCCCTCGATTTTAATAATATCCTTTTTGCCGCTTTTCTGGCTGCGCACGTTCTGCAGCAGAGCCACGCTGGCTTCGCTTAGCTTTTCCAGCTCCAGCAGGTGATACAGCGAAAGCCCGGTCCCGGCGGTAATGTGGTCAATGACCACGCCGTTCATGATTTCATCAATATTCAGCATTCAAAAGCAACCTCCCCGGTTTTGGGGTCTTTCAGCCCCAGCAGCGTCATAATCAAAGCCATGCGCACATACACGCCGTTCTGTGCCTGCTCAAAGTAGGCGGCGCGCGGGTCATCGTCCACATCCAGCGTAATTTCGTTCACACGCGGCAGGGGATGCAGCACCGCCATGTCCGCCGGGGCAAGGTTCAGCTTTTCGGCGGTCAGGATGTAGCTGTCACGCAGGCGGATGTAATCTTCCTCATTGAAAAAGCGCTCGCGCTGCACACGGGTCATGTACAAAATATCGAGGTCCGGCAGAGCACCTTCCAGGTTGCGGGTCTCAATGTAGGGGATGCCGCGGGGCTCCAGTACTTCATTGATGATGTAATCCGGCACGCGCAGTTCTTCGGGGCTGATCAGGACAAACTTTACGTTTTCATAGCGGGCCAGGCTCTTGATGAGGGAATGTACCGTGCGGCCAAACTTCAGGTCGCCGCAGAAACCAATGGTCAGGTTGTCCAAACGGCCCTTGCGGCGGCGGATGGTCATCATGTCCAACAGGGTCTGGGTGGGGTGGCTGTGGCCGCCGTCACCGGCATTGATCACCGGGATCTTGCTGTAAAGGGAAGCGCGCAGCGGGGCCCCTTCTTTGGGGTGGCGCATGGCGGCAATATCCGCATAGCAGCTGATAATGCGGATGGTATCCGCAACGGTTTCACCCTTGGAAGCACTGGAAACACCGGCATCCGGGAAACCCAACACCTTGCCGCCCAAACGCAGCATCGCCGATTCAAACGAAAGGCGGGTGCGGGTGGAAGGCTCATAGAACAGTGTGGCCAGGCGCTTGTGGTCAGCTACATCCTGGTATGCTTCGGGGTCATCATGGATGCGGTCCGCAAGGTCCAGCAGCTTTTGGGTTTCTTCCTTTGTAAAGTCAAGGGGATCAATCAAATGTCTCATCAACAGCCATCCTTTCCTTATGGTGTATCTGAAAACAAAGAAAATGACGGATATTTTGCAAAAACAAGCAGGATGTAAGGCAAAGAGCCGCCGGAATCCTTTGTGGATTCCAAGGCTTTTTAACGCAAAATCTCGCTGTGTTTGTAAAAATAAACGATATTTTCGACTTTTCAGATACACCTTGGTCAAACGGTGCCATGCGCGGGGCAGGCACACGTTCGGGAAATACGTTCAAACTGGCAGTGCGGCAAAGCTGGCCGCAAACCTGGCTTATTATATCATACCTGCCCGGCAAATAAAACCCATTAACCCCCAAAAATGTCCGATTTTTTTGAGGCAATTTTACAAAAGCGGTCAAAATGCGCGGCAAAGCCGGTGCAGCCTTTACCGAACCTTTACATCCTGGTGGCTCAACAGCAGCTGGACCGCAAGCAAAATCAGCGCCAGCCAGCCAACACAGGCCAAAGCGAAGCCTAGGTAGCTGTCCGCCAGCATATCACTGCTCTGGTTAGCGTTCATGCCGCGCTGCATCAGGCAATAGGGCCAGGCGTACCAGTAGCCCCGGCTGGCCAGCAGCATGCCGGAAACACCCCCGGCCAGCCCCAAAAACACCGGCAAGGCAAAGCTGCGGATCACCATGGAAAATAGCAGCTGCGCCGCCACCACGGCCAGCCCGCCCAGTACACTGCGCACCAGGTAAAAGAGGGTAATGGCCGGCGGGGGCGCTGTGAACCCGGCGAACACCCGGCCGCAGAACCAGTACAATACAAACACAAATGCCTGAGTCAGCAGTACCAGCTTTGTCACCACAAGCAACTTGGCAAGGAACAGGTAAAAGGGCGGCACCGGCTCCGCCATAATCAGGTTCCAGTTGTGGCCTATGTGCTCCAGCCGCCACAGGTACGCCGCGTATACCGCCACCATGCAGGGGAAGAAAAACAGCGAGTAAAATAGTGTGTGCTGGGTCCACAGACTGTACCAGCCGTCCCGCAAAATTTCAAGGTTTTGCAGGTAGTTGAAGGTTCCGTACCCGGCGGAAATGATGGGCAGAATAAAAAACATAAACCAGATGGGCGAAGCGTGCAGTTTGCGGTTTTCTGCACGGATACAACGCAGCAGCATGGGTCACACCTCCTTGTTCCGCATGGCATACCACGCGGCAAAAAACAAAATACCGGCCAAAACCACCGTGGCAACCAGCAGCGGCCACTGGAACGGCACAATCATATAGGTGACTACTTTGCTGGCCTGGTCCCAGTCCGCAATCCGGTAGGTGTTCAGAGGGATAAAATACCCCCACGGCACAAAATAGCCGACCCATGCCGGCATAAAGGCACTGAACAGTCCCAGCAGTGTGCCAAGAATGCCCACACACAAAGCGGGCAGGGGATTGGCCAGCAGCACTGTCAAAAGCAGCTCAGAGAAAAAAATCATGCAGTCCACGGCAAAGCTGCAGCCCCAGAGATAGGCAGCCTGGCCTGCGGCGGGGTAGGGCTGCGTGTAATGCTGCAAGTGCCCGATCAGCGGGGCGCCCGCAGCTTCCAGCGTGACGATCAAAAAGATCTCCGCCAGCCCCAGCGCTGCCTTTGCGGCAAACAGGCTGCGGCGGCTTTGCAGGGTATACAGCAGTTTGGGCGTACAGCCTTTGACTTCCACATCCCAAAGCCTGCTTGCCAGAATCGCCATGGCCAACGGCATTAAAATGGTATTGATGATGGGCAGGCTGTAAAACAGGGCACTATAAGCGGACGCCAGCTCGTCAGCACCGGTCGGCGCAGCGGACTGGCACCAAAGCAGCGCCATGACCGGCACCAGCAGGCAGACAATCAGATCATGCCGGCGGCGGGCCTTTTGCAGCTCGGCGCGGATGCTTGTGTACATGTCAGCCCACCTCCTTGCCGGTTTGCGTGTTGGTCAGGCTCAGGAAAATTTCTTCCAGATTCTTGGTCTGCCGCTCCACGCCAACCACCCCGGCCCCCTCGGCGGCAAGATCCTGCACCAGCGCGGCCAGGCGGGCATCCTCCATGGTGGGCAGCAGGCAGCCGTTGTCCGCAGGCTGCGGGGTCAGGCCGTAGCGGCACAGCACGGCGGCCCCGCGGTCCGGAGCCAGCAGGCGCAGAACAACATTGCCGCGGCTGTGGCGCTGCAATTCCGCCAGCGGGCCTTCAAACAGCAGCTGGCCGTGGTTGATGATGCCCACCTGGCTCACAATCTGCTCCATCTCGCCCAGCAAATGGCTGGAAATCAGCACCGTGGCACCGCAGGCATCTGGCATATCGTGGATCAATGCACGCATTTCCTGGATGCCAGCCGGGTCAAGACCGTTGGTGGGTTCATCCAGGATCAGCAGCCTGGGGCTGCCCAGTAGAGCCATGGCAATGCCCAGGCGCTGTTTCATGCCAAGGGAATACTGCCCCACCTTGCGCTTTCGGTCTGCCTGCAGGTGTACAATTTCCAGCACGCGGTCGATGTCTTTGTAGGGCACGCCTTTCAGGTCGGCTACAATTTCAAGGTTTTCCTGCGCAGTAAGGTGCAGGTAGCCGGATGGCGACTCAATCAAACTGCCGGTCTGGCGCAGCAGCTCCAGCCGGGTACGCTCCGTCAATGTGCGGCCCAGCAGAGCCACGCTGCCCGCCGTGGGGTGAACCAGCCCTAGCAGCATTTTCATGCTGGTAGATTTACCCGCGCCATTTGGCCCAATAAAACCATACACACACCCCTGCGGAACATGCAGGTCCAGATTGTGAACCACGGTGCGGCCACCATAGGTTTTGCACAGCCGTTTTGTTTCAATTACATATTGCATGGCTAACACTCCTTTGTTCATCTTTTGGGAACAAAGGCATGGTAACACGCCGACCTTAACCTGCCACAAAGCCCAGCTTAAGTTTAGCTTAATTCTGCCCGGCGGCTCTATCGGCAGCCCGGTGCTCGTATTATAATAAAGGCAATACCGCACAATTCCCGCCTGACGGCTTAAGCACCGCTCCGGCGGCTGCGGCACGGCATCTGCGTTGCCAAAATGCTCGATAATACACAAAGTATTATCTGCGCTTTTGGCTTAGCATCTGCCGTACCTCGCTCACCGTATCGGCACTTAGAATTATGCGGTATTGCCTAAAAGTACAAAGGGGGGCGCACCCATGCAAACCATTTATGATGCTAAAATTTTGATTGTGGATGACAACCAGGATCTGCTGAACCTTGTTACCACGGCGCTACGCAGCACCGGCTACAACCAGCTGACCGCCTGCACCGGCTGCGCAGCGGCCCAAGCGGCATTTGCCGCCAACCGCCCGGACCTGATGATTTTGGACATCAACCTGCCGGATGGAGACGGCTTTACCCTGTTCCGCACGCTGCACAGCATGGCGGATATCCCGGCGCTTTTTCTTTCTGCCCGCGATGCTGACGCCGACCGGCTGTTTGGTCTGGGCCTGGGCGCGGACGACTACCTGACCAAGCCGTTTTTAACGCAGGAGCTTTTGCTGCGCATCCAGCGCATTTTGCAGCGCTGCTATCGGGGCGAACTGTGGCGGACTGCCGCAAAAACGCTCCAGCTGGGCCAGCGCACGGTGTATCTGGCCGATGCTTTGGTCCGCCTGCCGGATGGCACCGCCCAGCCCCTGACGGCCACCGAGCGCGCTCTGCTGCAAAAGCTGGCCGAAAACCGCGGCCATATCGTTACTTATGACGCAGTGTGCGAAGCCGTGTGGGGGGCAGACTATTACGGGTACGAGAACAGCCTGAATGTTCACATCCGCCACCTGCGGGAAAAGCTGGAACCCAACCCCAGCAAGCCGCAGTACCTTTTAACGGTGCGGGGCATCGGCTATAAATTGGCAGAGGAGAACGCACAATGAAAACGTTTGCAGCCCTGATCCGCCGCTATGTGCTGGCCACAGCCGCTATTGTGCTGCTGGTGGGCGGTTTGCTTGTGGGGCAGATTTTTTATGTGGGGTTCAAGTCCAACGCGGTGGATGCAACAGGCTACCGGGTCGGCGCCTTGGCTGATGCCCTAAAACAAACCGAAACCGGCCTGCAATGGGATCGGGAACATACCCCGGCGGAATGGATGCAGGGCTATGCCTGGGCCATGGTGCTGGACGATAATGGCAATGTCATCTGGCAGCAAGACCTGCCGCAAAAGCTGAATCACCGGTACACGGCATCGGAAGTTGCCGTGTTCTCCCACTGGTACCTGGCCGATTACCCCGTGCAGTGCTGGGCGGCGGATTACGGGCTGTTTGTTGTGGCGGAACCGGTTGGAACCTGCTGGAAGTATAACATCGACATGAAGCAAAAAATGATAATAATGCTGGCCAAAAGCATTCAGCCCACCATGGTGGAGCTCCTGCTGGTGGTGCTGGGGTGCTGCCTGTTCTTCAGCTGGCGCGGGAGCAAAAGCCTGCAAACCGTAACAGCCGGGCTGGATACCTTGGCGCAGGGCGGTACGGTCAGCCTGCCTGCCGCCGGCTTTGCGGGGGAGCTTGCCCAAAAGCTGAACGAAACCAGCGAGCAGCTGCGCCGCCGCAATGAGATCATTGCCCGGCGGGATACCGCCCGAACCGAGTGGATCGCCGGGGTCAGCCATGATATCCGCACTCCGCTGGCACTGATCCTGGGCTGGGCGGAACAGCTGCAGCGGGATGCCACCCTGCCCGCAGCAGCTAGACAGAAAGCGGGCGGCATCTGCACCCAGTGCGAAAAAATCCGCAGCCTGATTGAGGACCTGAACCTGACCAGCAAGCTGCAATACGGCGCTCAGCCCCTGCGCCGCCGGTCCACCCAGGCGGGGCCGTTTTTGCGCCGGGTGGTGGCGGCTTTTTGTGAGAACCCCCTGGCCGCCCGCTGCACACTGGATTGCAGCATTACCCCGGCAGTAGAAACCGCCATCCTGCACGCTGATGCCGCTCTGCTGACCCGTGCGCTGGAAAATGTGCTGCAAAACGCCGTGCGCCATAATGCGGGGCCGATCACGCTGGCTTTCCACGCGGATGCCGACGAAACAGCGCTGCACCTGACCATACAGGATGACGGCACCGGCTACCCGCAAAGCGTGCTGGCCGTGCTGAACGGCGAACCGGAAGGGGAGAACGCCCCGCATATTCTGGGCCTGCATGTAGTGGAGCAAATCATAAACGCCCACGGCGGCAGCGTGCAGTTTGTCAACCGGGACCCCCACGGTGCAAAAGTGATGATGCAGCTGCCACTGGCCAAAGACGAAAACGAAAAATAATACCCAAAAAACAAATCCCCCGCCGGGCAAAGCACTTTGCAGCACCGCCCGGTGGGGGATTGTTATGCTATGGCAATACCGCATAATTCTAAGTGCCGATACGGCGAGCGAGGTGCGGCAGAT
>ERZ773133.2820-NODE-2820-length-14753-cov-22.265750_pt1 | contig 14753 bp, 18 predicted proteins | sample MGYA00580861_ERZ773133 | MGnify/ENA primary metagenome ERZ773133 (study PRJEB29015, sample SAMEA2737844) | human gut metagenome | biome: human gut; feature: human-associated habitat; material: faeces | place: China | collected 2012 ...
TCGTCGGGCTCATAACCCGAAGGTCGCTGGTTCAAGTCCAGTCTCCGCAACCATTTATAAACGGCTTAAACACTATGTTTGAGCCGTTTTTGTATTTTCGGAATATTATTAAAATTCGTATTTTGTCCGCTATTTGTCCGCTATGGTATAAAATTAGCCTATTTTTGAATGTGTAAAAATGTCCTGCAATTTATCCGCCGCCGCTTTATCGGCTGATTTAATTGCGTGAGTATAAATATTTAAAGTGGTAGTCCTATCGGCGTGACCTAATCTTTTTGAAACCGTTGCAATATCAACACCACCTGCAATAAGCAATGTTGCGGCGGTATGTCTTAATGAATGATAATGAATATCGGGTAAGTTATGGCGGTTTATAAAGCCTTTAAACCACGTTGAAAGAGTGTCGGGGTTTATCATTCCGCCGCTTTCGGAAGTAAACACTTTACCGCTATTATTCCACATATCACCCATTAACAACTTTTTCTTTGATTGTTCGATTTTATATTCTTTCAACAACTGCACCATTGCCGACGGTATGCTTATAATACGGTTGGAGCTGTTTGTTTTTGTGGTATCTTCATAAACTCCCTTATCCGCCGAATACAGTACAGATTTATTTATTTTAACAAGCCCGTTTTCAAAATCAATATCAGACCAATCCAATCCGCACACTTCACCACGTCTTAAACCTGTGTACAATGTAAGCATAACTGCGGTGCGGTACTTTATCGGCTCGGACTGTAAGCAAGAAATCAATTCATTTGCTTGTACTTCATCAAGGCTTACCGCCTCTTTACGTTCAACCTTTGGCGGCTTAACTCTGTCGCAAGGGTTTGCAAGTATAACTTGCCACTGTACCGCCGCCGTAAGTATAGACGATATGAGACGGTGATATTCTGATATAGTCTTATCGGACAGCCTTGTTTTACCCTCTGCAACTGCGAAAATATCTTTGCGGTTTAACACTGCACTTATGTTATCGGCTGTGTTTTTAGATACGTTTTTACCGTTTATACAAGAACGTATTGCAGTAAGTGAAACACCGCTTTTTTCTGATAACATTTTTTGAGTATAGCCCGAGGCGGAAAGTATTTCTTTGAAATCACTGCAAGGTGTGTATTTTGTGTCAAATCTTATGCCGTCCTCTGAAAGATTGTTATAAAACTCCATTAAATGATGAGGTTGTAATTTACATAGTTTTATATGTCCGATTGCGGGGGTTATTCGGTTCATAAGCTCCTTGTATCGTGTTACAGTTCGGGAGCGTAATTGTTTATCTGCATAGTCATTAAACCACCTTTGAGCAAAGTCATTGAAAGTTATGTTGCCGTCAAGAAATTGTCCCGTTATACATTTTTCTTCAAATAACACTTTTTGACGTTCAAGCTCCTTATCTATTTGCTTTTTTGTCATTCCTGCCGACGGTTTCCAAGTTATTGATTTTTCAATGTGCTTGCCCGTGCAGTCATAGCCGCAAGATACTCTTATTTGATATGTGTTACCCCTTTTTCGTACTGTTGCCATTTGTTTCACCTTCCTTTTGCTTAATTGATTTTTCTAAGTCTTTATCCATTTTTTTTAGGTTTTTAAGTGTTTGGTTTGAGAGAAGTCGATATTGCTTATCCAGTTGTTGTACTTTGTCTGAAATCCATAGATTAAATAAATGTTCGCTTATTGTGTTGTTATCTCTTAAGTTTACCATTTCTTGATATTCTTCTAATGCTTTAGTCAATGTTGCGTCAAATAAAACGGCTGTACCTCTAAGGTTAGAGAAAAAAGTAACATCTTCCACAGAAAAACCGATAACTTTATCAATTTCTACTAATCTAAAAAAGGCATCTCCATATGACATAAGACGAGGTATTTCTTCATTACTTAAACCACATAACCAATCAATAGACACGTCATATCTTTCCGCAAGTTTTATAAGAAGTTCGATAGGCGGAGAAACTTTCCCTTTTTCATAATTGCTGATAGTTGCTTTAGATACTTTTACCATCTTTGCAATATCCTCTTGTGTAAGATTCTTTGAAGTCCTTAGTTCTTTTATGCGGTTACCTATTGTAACATTATTTATTTCCATTTTTTACACACCCTTTAATTGTTTTAATATTATTTATATATTAACACAACAACAGCAACAAGTCAATGAAAATTTGACAGCTTTAAAAAATATAAAAAAATATAATATTGTTAAACAAGTTAAATAATATTTGACTTGTTTAATATTTTGTGATATAATACACAACAACAAATGAAAAAGAAAGGTAGGGCAAAACTATGTCTAACATTGAAATCAGAAGAAAAGCAAAAGAAAACGGGGTGCATTTATGGCGAATAGCTGACGCACTCGGAATTACTGACGGTAATTTCTCAAGAAAATTAAGAAAAGAATTATCGGAGGCGGAAAAGGAACAGATATTCAAAATAATTGATGATTTAAAGGAGTGTGACAAAAATGATTAATACCATACCAACGAGAAAAACCGCACATATGCGAGGAATAAAGCAAGCGATAGAAGAAATCAAGCAAGCTGACCCCTACACCGCATTAACAGAAAAAGCACTCCGCCGCCTTATATTAACTAAAGAAATACCGTCGGTAAAGATTGGTGCGAAGTACCTTATTAATATGGACGTGCTTAACAATTACTTATGTACCGGAACGACTGAAAGTGAACCGATAACCGCCGTAGGTATAAGAAAAATAGCAGAGTAGGGCAATATGACAGATTATGCGGAGTACATAAAAGAACGGGTAAGTATAGTTGACGTTGCAGAGCGTGCAGGCGTGAACTTAAAGCACAACAAGGCTTGTTGTCCGTTTCATCACGAGAAAACGCCGTCATTTTCAATCCACCCTACTAAAAATATATTCAAGTGTTTCGGTTGTGGTGTGGGCGGTGATGTGATTGAATTTACAAAACTGTTTTACAAAACCGACTTTATCGGGGCGGTTAAGATTTTGAATGACGCTTTCGGTTTGGGTATAGATTTTAAACAAAAGAGCGGCAAGGAAAGCAATATGAAATCAAAAAGGGAAACGGACAGAATAGTCAAAAATGTATATAGTGCAAAATTTAAACGGTGCGAAACGGCTTTACTGCGGTATCGTCAACGATTACACAGTATTATAGTGAATTACAAGCCTACGGACGAAGTAACCGATTTTTCAGACAAATACACAGAGGCGGTAAAAAAGATTGATACGGTGGATTATTTTTGTGACGTAATGGCAAACGGAACTTTTGAGGAAAAAAGAGATTTGATATATACGAAAGAGGTGAGGAATATTGAGCGAATGTTTAAGCAATGATGATATAAAAGAAATATGTCAAAATGCCTTTAAGGATGAATATGACGCCGATATGGTCAGCAATTTGTTAAATGAAATATACAAAAGTCACGATAAGGAAATCAGAGAAAAGTGTATTAATGCAATTCTTACAGAGGCAAGGAAACTAAAGCAACTGACAAGATTTAAAGAACAGCTTAAGCAGTTTAAAAAAGAATATATTCAAAGGCAAATAGAGGCGAATGTATCGGGAGTTGCGGAACTTAGTACAGTACCAAAGGGATATGAGAATATAAAGGGCATTTACTCTTGCGGTGACTATATTTTAAATGACGAGGGAGTAAAAAAGACGGCAAAAACAAAAGACGGCGACTTTGTGCTTGTGCCTATATGCTCTCAACCGCTTTTGATTGTGGAGCGGTTAAGGAATATACAAGATAATTGTGAAAAGGTCGTACTTGCTTTTTGCGTCGGAAATAGTTGGGAAACAGTGCAAGTTGAACGTGAAGTAATTGCGAGCAATACGAAAATTATCCGATTGGCAAACTTCAGTATAGACGTAACTTCTGAAACGGCAAAAGATATTGTTAAGTATTTGCAATGCTTAATGCAGAAGAATATTAACTTGATTAAAGTATCACATACCGTAAACCGTTTGGGGTGGCAAAATGGCGAATTTGTACCGTATTCGGATAAGGTGAAATGTGACAGCATATCGGAGTTTTTGGGGATATATAGAGCGATAGAGAGCAAGGGCAATTATGAATTGTGGATAAAACACTGTTTAAAACTTCGGGAAAATATCTATTTAAGGCTTACAATGGCGGCGAGCTTTGCCGCTCCTTTGATAGAAATTATAGGCGGTTTGCCTTTTATCGTTCACCTTTGGGGCGGAACGGGAGCAGGCAAAACAGTAGCTTTGAATGTGGCGGCGAGTGTGTGGGGAAAACCGAGCGGCGGACTTGTGAGAACGCTTAACGGTACTTCATACGGCATAAGCGAAACGGCGGCTTTTATGTATTCTCTGCCTTGTATTCTTGATGAATTGCAGACGATTAAAGGCGGAAACACTTCATTTAATCAAATGATTATGACACTCACAGAGGGTATGAATAAGACACAAGGAGCGGCAAGCGGCGGCATAAGGCAAGTTAAGCAGTGGAAGAATTGCTTTATTTGTTCGGGTGAAGAAAATATCGTAAAGGATAACAGCGGCGGCGGAAGTATTAACAGAGTTATAAGCCTTGAAGTACAAGATACTGTTATTGAGGACGGCAATTATACAATGAATGTTGTAAGTAATAATTACGGCTTTGCAGGACGTGAATTTATAAGCCGTCTGAAAGAAGAAAAGGATTTGATAAACAGTTACAGAGATATTTTGAAAGAATTGCAGGCGGACACCGATACAACGGATAAGCAATGTATGGCAATGGCTTTCTTGTTGCTTGCCGATAGTTTGGCGGTTAAGTATATTTTTAAGGACGAATGTAACTTGAATGTAAATGACGTTAAGCGGTTTATGGCTACAAAATCAGAAGTTGACATTGTGGAACGTGCTTATAAATGGTTGTGCGATTGGGTGGCTCAAAATAAAAATAAATTTAATGACTCAACCAACGATACCGGCGAAGTGTGGGGAAAGGTTGAAAATGATGTTGCTACGATTAATAAGAGTGTACTTACCGAGTGTCTGCAACGTAATAGCTTTGACTACGGTTCGGTTATGAGAAAATTCGCTGAACGTGGGTATATTATGAGGAACTCACAAGGTAAGTATGTACATCAAACAAAGGTGCGAGGTTGGAAAGCGAGTTATATAAAACTTGTATGCAGAGATAACGAATATACAGAAGTATCTGATACTTCACCATTTTAATAAATAAGTCTTACTGTCTTATCTTTGGACTTACTCGATTTTTGAAAAAGGTAAGACCACCCAAAACCGCTTAAATACTTACTATTTACATATATTAATATATATATCTTACTTGTCTTACCTAATTATTATATATAGTATATAGAAACAAAAAAATATATATTATTTTTTTATAAATATATATAGATATACACTAAAAAAATCGGCAAGACAGTAAGACTTTTACTGAAAATGGCTTAGCTATGCGGTTTATCGGGCTTACCTACTACCGAAAAAACGTAAGAAAAGCGCAAGACAGACAGTAAGACACGACAAAAAAGGAGTAAAGTAATATGGACTTAGGTATAAAGAAAATAGTAGACGAAATAAAAGAGGTTTATCCAAACCTTGACGATAGCCAAGTAATAGAGCTTGCAAAAGCGGAGGTGTTGCATATGATTTATATGTATGGCTTAGATGTAAGGTTAAACGAGGGCGAAAATGTACCGCTTGATATAAGGGGTAAATTGGACTTGTGGAACAGTAACTAAAGAGGTGCATATATTGGAACATATAAAAGATATATTACCGAGTGCGATACAACAACTTACAAAGAATAAAGTTGAATATTACAAACGTCAAGCCAATCACTATGCAAAGCTATACATAAAGAACGGTAACTTTGCAAGTGAATATAAACGAGATTATTTTAATAATTTGTTTACGGCTGATGAGGCGGTTATAATCGTAAAGCTTGCGGATGTGTATATCGCTTATGCTGAAAAACTCATTGACAAGCAAGAGGGCAAAAGGCGGCAACAAGAGATATTGCAACGATTTGCGGCGGTATATAAAAATAATGAGTAATGCGAAATACTCGGAAATACTCGGAATTTACTGCGATTTGTGATTTATAAAAACCTGATAAAACTTGACATTTCCGCCGCTATAATAATTTTATCATATGGGAGGCGGAATATCAATGAGTAATGAAGAACTTGTTAAGCGTATAAAGCAAGGCGAAAAAGGTTTGATGTCCGAATTGTATCAGAATTGCAGGAGTTTTATAATAGCGATTATAAAGCATATCGGAATCGAGCAACCGGAAGATTTTGAGGACGCAATGCAAGACTCTTATTTTGGACTTTATGAGGCGGTAAAAAGATTTGATGAAAGTAAAGGGTATAAATTCCTTACATACGCAAAATATCACATTCAAACGGCAATACAACGAGGTAAACTTAAATGCTCGGACTTGCCCGAATATGTTTACAGTCAAAGGCGGCAAATACTGCGTAAGCGTTCGGAGCTTATGCAATCACTCGGAAGATACCCGACATACACAGAATTAGCCTTAAATATGAGTATGGACGTTAAGACGGTAAATTATATATTAAACGTCGCAAAGCCGATAAAGTCAATTTATGAGGACGTGAAAGGGGTTGATAATTTAACGGTAGGGGATACCATAGCGGATAATAGAATTGATTTTGAAAATGATATTGCCGCCGCTGATGAAAGACGATATATAAGCCAAGTAGTCGGCGAGGCTATAAATGAACTGCCGGAAGAAGAAAAAGAAGTTATAAGAATGTCATACCTTGAGGGGTTGCCATATACGGCAATAGCACAAAAGGTTGATAAATCTGTTGAGTGGGTGCGACAGTTGAAAAGAAAGGGGTTAAGAAAACTCCGACACCCGAGAATATCAAGACGGTTGCTTGATGAAGATATTGACCGCCGCACATTGTTTTATAACCATAGGGGAGTAAGTGCATTCAATACAACTTGGACAAGCTCCACAGAACAAACGGTTTTACAGCGTGAATACTTGAAAAAGCAACTTGAAAACAGCAAAAGCGGCGGATAAGTAAAAAAGTAAGCTGTTTTAAAACGGTTTACCGACAAAATGATAAAAATAGGAGGACTTATACAAATGGGACAGATAACATTTATGCGATTGCACGACAGATATACAGACAGTTTTGAAACAGGCGAGGTGCTGAACAACGCATATAATATCAAGGAAACAAGGATATTGAACGATACAGGAAGTATTGAGTTTGACTATCCATACGACGAAAAGGCGCGTCTAATCAGTCAAAATATGTTGGTTAGTGTAAACGGTCATATATACGAAATCAGCCGAACAACGCGAATACAAACGGTACAGACACATTGCACGTTTACGGTACACCGCATTTCGTATATGAGGCACAGAAAGCATTTATACCGACAATCGGCGACAATATCGGTAAAAGTTCAAGATATGTTCTAAAACAAGCGATTGATATTATATCAGAATTTAAAAAGTATGTCGGGGAAAGGTGCATTTTTCACATTATGACAGAGGCAGAGCTTACCGCCAAAGGAATGAAGTGGGTAGCAGATGACAAACTGTTAATTGATTTTTTCTCTACCGACAAAACGAATTTGTGGGACGTTATAAAAACGATAATAGAAAATTTGGGGCGTGGCGAAATATATCACGAAACAGGCATTGACAGCAGTAACAACGTTGTATGTAACATAGCCATTGTTGAACGTATCGGCACAGATAACGGCGTCAGACTGCGTTTAGAAAAGAATATGCGAAGCATATCAATAGAACGCAACGTAAGCGATATGATAACGCGTTTATGGGCGTTCGGAAGTGACGATTTAACGGTCAGCAGTGTAAACGGCGGCAAAGCATATATAGACAGTCCAAACATTGAAAAATACGGAGTACAAGAGGGGTACAAAGATTACAGCGACTATACGTCAGCGGAAAAGCTGTTGAGAAATGCTAAATGGGAGTTTGACGAGGACAACGAAGATAGAATAGATGCACCGCAGTTGACAATCAGCGGTAAATTGATTGACCTATCCAAATTAGCTGAATACGGTGCGGCGGAAAAGTTGGAAATAGGCGATACGGTACACGTATTTGATATTGACGGAACGGAATATGTGCAGAGGGTAATTGAGTATCAGGCATATCCGTTGGAGCCGAAAGAGAGCAATATATCAATCGGGCATATCAGACGTGATTTTTTTATCGAACTATGGCAGACGTCAGAAAAAGCAAAGAAATTTGCAAAGTGGCAGACGGCGAATAACAGCGTAAACATTCGCAAAGTACAAGGAACGGTGAACACAGACCGAAACGAAGTGCAGAGCGACAATGAGCTGTTGAAGATTGTCGGCGATTTGCTGACGATAAAGGACAGTCAAAGAGATAGAATACATATCGGTAATGATGAAGTTGACAATAAAAAACAATTTGTATTTCTGTTATATGACGTTGACGGAAACCCTGTAATATTTTTTGATGAAAAGGGTAACGGAATTTTCAGCGGTACAATAAGAGGTGCAAAGATTGAATCAGATACCGACATCAATGTAAATAAAGACGCAAGTGTAGGACAGTATTTAAGAGTTGGATATATCAGCTCATATGTGAACGACGAGGGCAAGACGATATATAAATGGTCTGATGAAAGCGGTATATTATTAAGCGGATATACAAGCATTAAGACTACAAACGGCGGTAATAACCTTGCAATCGGGGCAATGTCATCAATAGAATTAAATGCGACAAAGGTTATGCAGAACGGCAACCGTCTATTGAATACCGATGATTTAAAAGATATTATGGAAGAAATCAGACAACTAAAGGCAAAAATATCAGAGTTGGAAAATTAAAAAAACAAAGACCTGTACACAAGAATAGTACAGGTCTTTGTATTATCTCAAACTATTTATAGTGGGTATAACAGTTGAAACATAATAATCATATGGAATTAGGGAGTTAGTGTCTTCGGGGTGCGGTACATTTTCAAGAATGGCTTTGCCGTCATCACGGGTGCTATCATAAAATACAACAGATGTAAATTTGTATTGACCTAACCCGATATCTTCAAGCATTTCTTCAATATTTTCTTTGCGAACATACTGCACACCGTCAATTACTTCGATTGCCACTTCGGGTAACGGCGATAAGTCGGAAGTGGTTGACGGCTTTGCAGTCGGTGTTGGTGTTGGTTCTGCGGCGGTATCTGTATCAATCGTAATAGTGTTGTCACTGAAACCAACATTGAAACCGCCGACAGCGTCGGCAACGTCACGTAATTTGAAATATGTATTATCGTTGATGTTATAACCCTCAATCGCTGTTTCCGTACCGTTTACGGCAACAGGAAACGGGTTAGCCGTTACGACATATTCTACGGCGAAACCTGTCGCGGTCGCACAGATTATACCGCCTGTTATAAAACCTAATATAAATTTGTTTTTCATAGCTTGTAGCCTCCTTTTTTCTTTCAGTATATACCCTTAAAATGAAAAATGCAAGCGGCGGAAAATTGATTTTTGTTAAGTTTTGTTAAGGTGTTCGCGCACGCACACGCGCGCTATAATTGAAAGAAATTTAAAAACAGCAAAAATATATTAACAACTGTTATATCAAACGCTTACCGAATGGTAGGCACTTTATTTCGTTAAGCTGTATGCGTGCGAGTGTTCCAACGCTTTATAACATCCGATAGAACATCAAGCCAATCGTGAAATTTTTTTGTTATCATATCTTGACCGGTAACGGCTATAACAGTACAAGAGCGGCAATGTTCGCACTGTACTTTTACACAAGGGCTACCGTATGAACTAAGCGGAATTAAACGAGCCTTGCCGCCGCAAAAAGGACAAGCGTGTAATTTTTTGTGCTTGAATTGTTCGGTAACGGTTTCTTTATTTTTTGTTTCGTATTTAACGGTAAGAATATCATTTTCATCTTTAGAGCTTATAAAAGCAAAGAAATTATTTCGGTTCATTATTAAATCCTCCTAATAATATTGACTTTATAGAGGAAATGCACTATAATTTATTTGTGTGATAAACTTGTGTGTATTTCCTCTTCTGGTGGTAATGCACTTGCCTTGTATGAGTTGGTAGCTTATACAAGGCTTTTCTTTTATGATAATTGCAAGGTTATTACCGCCCCGTAATTCATAAAACGGGTGTAATGCCCTCTAACCTCTTTAAAGGTGGTTTTAAGCTTAATTCCTTTATCGGCTATTGCTGATATGACATAAGCTAAATTCTTTGGAATATAGCCTATTTTGTACGGCATAGAATTGTTTACACTTATCATAACCGCTACTGCGTTGTTATCGTGTAAATTCGCCTTGTCACGTTCAAGCCATACTCTTACTTGCTTTGGTTTGTAGTGTGTGAATATTCTGTGTAATGCCTTTTGTCTGTTTCCTTTTGTTACTCCGGCAATCTTGCTTTCAATGGTGTTGCCTTTTATCAGCTCCCAAGCCTTTTTAAATGCGGCGGAAAGTGTTAAGCCCATTTTCTTCAATCTGTTTGCTATTATGCAGATACGGCTCTTTATTTTCTTATCATACTTCATTGTGGTTTACTCCTTTCGTTTTTTTGTGTAGTCAACCTTGACTACGGTTATATTATACTATGTACATAGTAATAAATCAATATGCAATATGTATAAAATATGTACATAGTTTTTGTATAATGTAACTATGTACACAGTATTCAAAGTATGTTATAATAATCTTAGATTAAAGATTATATTTAATCTCCTGTAGTGTCGGGGGTGACTTGGGCGGTTGTTCTGACTTACGGGGAAAGGAACAAAATATAATGAGTGAAAGCACTTTGGTATTAATCATTTTGTTTTTGCTTGTATATGTGATAAAAAAATAAGCCGCCCACTTCTGCCAAAGTGAACGGCTTAGGGTAGAAATTCTTCTACATCTAAAAAATTCATATTAACAGAATGACCGTTAAGTCACTCCTTTATCTACTTGTATTTTATCAAAAAATATATGTATTGTCAAGGGGTGATAATATGACAGATAAAAAAAGTAAATCACAGTATGATATAGAATACGCCAAGAAAAAGCTAAAAAGAATACCTTTAGATGTCACAAAAGAAAAATATCAAGAAATAAAAACCGCCGCCGAAAATGCAAGTGAAAGTGTAAACGGCTATATAAAAAAATCGATAGAAAATAGAATGATGTCAGATAAAAATATAAAAAAATAACCGCCTACTCTGCACAGTAGACGGTTAAATTTATTTTAACAACTTGCAGAAATAACTGTTGTTATTCCTCTTGCTTACATTCTATTATAAAAATATCGGAATGTCAAGGGGGTTTTTGTATTATGCCTATAAAATATAAAATTGATATTTTAGCGGGGTTAAAAGAAAAGGGTTATTCAACATATCGCATAAGAAAAAATAAATTGATGGGTGAGGCTACTGTTCAAAAACTACGAAATAAAGAGCCTGTTTCGTGGGAAAATATATCTACTATTTGTAAATTACTTGAATGTCAACCGGGCGATATAATGGAATATGTTGAAGATGAAACTGAATAACAACGGTGCAGATGTATAATTAAAATACCACTGTACACAGTATTTAAAGTGTGTTATAATAAAATTGCAGTTAAGATATTAATTGTAGGTGATAAAGAAATTTATGTGACCTTGATATATTGGAACGGTGGCGGCTGTTCCGCCCTTTATAATGATTTTAGGAGGTGTAAACTGTACTAAAACATATAAGGGGGTGTTAAAGTGAATGATTTGATAAATACAGTGTTAGGCATAATAAACTTACTTATTTGCATAGCATTGATTGATAAACTAATTGAATTATTTAAAAACATAAAAAAATAAGCCGCCCTGTCTACCAAACTAAGCGGCTTATTTAAAGCTTATTAGAGCGGAACAGTTAAAACCGTTCCTTTTATATCTAAACTATACCACATATCAACAACAAAGTCAAGTAGAAAATAGGTGATAATATGGCAGTTTCAAAGGCTCAACAAAAGGCAGTAGCTAAATATAATTCCAAAGCATATGATGAAATTAAGGTGCGTGTTTTTAAAGGCTCTAAAGAGGTTATAAGCAATTATGCCGCCTCACAAGGCAAATCTACAAACAAGTTAATAAATGAGCTTTTAGAGGACGAAATACCACAATTAAAAGTATTGAAAGAAAATAGAACAGAATAAAAGCCGCTTTATGCGGCGGAATGCTTAACATATCCGCCGCCGTAAGCGGTTTTTTTATATATCGGAAGCATAGGCAAATTTATTAAAAGGTTAAATACGCACTCCGAAAATGAAAAAGGCTTTTATAAAAGAAGTGAACGGCTGAAAAGTCTGTATTTATGCCGATATAGCGGTAAATATACTTATGATTTTTATAAGGAACGCAAGGAGTTTTCGGAGCGGAAATGTTAATATAATTGTCATATCTTTTCATATTCATTCTTAAAGTGTCCTAACTTACAATATTGAGTTGACAAAAATCAAAAAAGTTGGTATAATATAAATACAACAAAGATATACTTAAATATAGCCTGTGATATAATAGCTTTTTCAAGGAGTTTTTTATTGAGGCTCTTAGTGGTTCTCACTTAGCCAATTCTTGAATAGGAGGGATAACCTCCGAAAGAAAAAGTGATAACAGCATATTGCGCCCCAAGATATTTGGGGCGTTTTTGTTTAGGAGATACAAATGGATTTATTAAATGAATGTATAAACAAATATAAAACTTATGCGGGGTATAACTATACTTTATTTTTGGATTGTGGTATTAATTTTACGGTGGGATTTCAGAAAAAACACTTTTATCATTTGTTAGGACTGCATAAATTGACTGATATAGTACAGCTTAAAAAAACACAATACAATAACGCTAATTCAATTTATCGAAATATTATAAAAGGGAAAATAACCTTTGATGATATTATTAAAAGTTCTCATTATGAGGATATAAGAAAAAGGTTGGAGTATTTTCCGGATATTGATAATGTTATGAATTCAAAAATTATAATAGATTTTGATTATAGAAAAGTACCGCAGACAACGCTTTTAACGCAATATATGTTGTTTAAAGACTACGGAGAAGATATAGCACATTTAGGCTTTGCGTATGACAGAAACGGTAAAGATATATATTATCCTGAAACGTTTATAGTGCAAGATAATGATTATTACATAAGAAATCAAGAAACGTATAACATTGTAGATGTTAAAATAGAAAAATATAGATGATATTGTATATAAAAATTCTGTCCGCTATTTGTCCGCTACACATATAAAAACAGCGGACAAAGTACGGTAAAGTATAAAAAGTAATAGTTATGAAAATGGCTTTGTTATGCGGTTTTGGGGTATGGTGTGAAAGCGTGAGTAAAATATAATATACTACTCATAACCCGAAGGTCGCTGGTTCAAGTCCAGTCTCCGCAACCATACCGAGTGTCCTTATTGGACTTGAACCAATAAGGACATTCTTTTTTTGTGTTCATACGAGAGTGTGAGAAAAAGTCTGTAAAAAATAATCCTTCTATGATAGAATATAAATAAATCATAGGAGGAATTTTTTTATGGCAAGACGTAGACGAGAAAGAATGAGTGAAGGAAAGAAGAATATCATTGCCGGATTGATTCAGGAATACAACATCAAGACAGCAGAAGATATTCAAGAGGCACTAAAGGATCTGTTAGGCGGTACTATTCAGGAAATGATGGAAGCTGAACTGGATGAACATTTAGGCTATGACGAATATGAACGCAGTGACAATCCGGATTATCGAAATGGAGTAAAACACAAAAAACTTCGTAGTTCTTATGGCGAGATACCTATTGATGTTCCACAAGACCGTGACGGTGATTTTGAACCGCAGATAGTCCCTAAACGAAAGAAGGACATATCAGCAATAGAACAAAAAATCATTGCTATGTCTGCAAAGGGCATGACAACAAGACAAATTTCTGATATTGTGGAAGATATATATGGTTTTGAGGTAAGCGAAAGTATGGTAACCGCAGTTACAAATAAAATATTACCTCAAATAGAAGAATGGCAACAACGCCCTTTATCAGCTGTGTATCCGATAGTTTTCATTGATGCAATCCACTTTTCGGTTCGTGATGAGCATATAGTGAAAAAGATAGCTGCATACATAATTCTTGGTGTAAATGACGAGGGTAAGAAGGAAGTTTTAAGCATAACCATTGGCGAAAATGAGAGTGCGAAATATTGGCTGGGAGTTTTAAATGAACTCAAAAATCGTGGTGTTAGAGATATATTAATATTATGTGCAGACGGTTTATCAGGGATAAAGGAATCAATAGCAGCAGCCTATCCAAATACGGAGTATCAGCGTTGCATTGTCCATCAAGTGCGCAATACATTGAAATATGTAGCGGAAAAAGACAAAAAAGCATTTGCAAATGATTTAAAGAGTATATACCATGCACCGAACGAAGAAAGCGGATACGAACGTATGCAGAGTGTCACAAAAAAATGGCAAGAAAAGTATCCTAATGCGATGAGAAGATGGGAAGAAAATTGGGATGTTTTATCACCGATGTTCAAATTTTCAGCAGAAGTCAGAAAAGTTATGTATACAACAAATGCAATAGAAAGCCTTAATAGCGTACTTCGTCGATTGAATAGCCAAAGGAGCGTATTTCCGAGCGATACAGCCCTTTTAAAGGCACTGTATTTGGCAACCTTTGAAGCAACAAAGAAGTGGACAATGCCACTTAGAAATTGGGGCAGAGTTTACG
>ERZ773133.2824-NODE-2824-length-14726-cov-7.276191_pt1 | contig 14726 bp, 12 predicted proteins | sample MGYA00580861_ERZ773133 | MGnify/ENA primary metagenome ERZ773133 (study PRJEB29015, sample SAMEA2737844) | human gut metagenome | biome: human gut; feature: human-associated habitat; material: faeces | place: China | collected 2012 ...
TGATGGACGGCGATCCGGTCCAGATTTCCATGCACAGCAACCTGATCTATTCTGCATTTGACCCCAGGTTCAATGTCGTATCCCTTCCTTATTTATTTGATTCTGTAGAGGACGCAGACACAGTCTTAGATGGTGAGGCCGGAGAAATGTTAAAAGACATCTTATCTGAGTATGGTCTCCACTGCATGGGCATTGCAGAAAATGGTTTCCGTCAGCTGACCAACAGTGTCCGGGAAGTAAAATCCGTGGACGATATGAAGAACTTAAAGCTTCGTGTCGCTGGAAGCAACCTGCTGATGGAATGCTATAAACGCTGGGGCGCTGATGCTACCAACATGAACTGGTCTGAGACCTACACCGCTCTTCAGCAGAAGACCGTTGACGGACAGGAAAACCCATTACCAGCCATCGATGCAGCAAGTGTCCAGGAGGTTCAGCCTTACACCTCCCTGTGGAACGCAAACTACGACTGCCTGTTCTTCTGCATCAACCAAAACATCTATAATGCCCTGACTCCTGAACAGCAGGCAGTGATCGATGAGTGCGGACGAAAAGCGACGGAATACGAGCGTTACATTAACCGGGCTGGTGACGAAGAGATTCTGGGACGCTGGCAGAATAAAAATGGCGTGACTGTCACCACTTACGAGGATCTGGATGTCGATTCCTTTAAACAGGCTGTAGACGGTGTTGACCAGTGGTTTGTCGAGGAATTAAAGAAACAAGGTTATGATGACGGGGAAGCGTTAGTTGCTGCTTTTCAGAAATAATTGCTGATTCATAGATACTGTTAATGTAGATCCTATTAATATAGAAGATACACGTTCACTGTACACAGATCGGCATTTTCCGGACTGGAAATGCCGTATGATACAGCAATGGCGTGTATCTTCTTTTTTTGGCTGTTCTATGGTATACTTATAAAAAAGAATCCTGCTTGCAGGATTCTCCGCCTGCGGCGGGGCGCTTTAGCGACACTCTTCCTTTCCGCCGCAGTGCGATCCTCGCGGAGCGTTTTTGATTTCATAGGACGAACTTTCCTATGAAATCAAAAACCGGAATTTTCATCCATAATTTTTGGGGAGGAACATATGAATATTTATTCCCAGCTTCTTAAACAATTAAACATGTGCGGTCATGCGATTCTGGTAACTGATTATCCGTCTTCGGATACCAGCGATGGGACTGCTGCTTCTGCTGTTTGTCATCAAACCAGCTGCAAGACCATTCTCTCTGCTGTACCTGGGCAGATGAAATCTGACAATGGAACCATTTTGCCTGTTTCTGGTTCTTCTGCTTCTTGTTCTTCTGTCTGCGGCACACTTCCTCCCATTAATACCACACTGGCCCAGACTGCCCTCTCGGAAGGCCGCCCTGTCCTGGACCGGGATCATGGGCACATCCGCCTGCTGGAACCATTTAGCCGCAAAGAACGGCTTCTGATCTTAGGAGGCGGCCATGTAGGACTGGCTCTGGCAGAATTTGCTGCTAAAACTGGTTTTTCCGTGTATGTGGCTGATGACCGCCCTTCCTTTGCAAACCAGCTGCGGTTTCCGTGGGCAGAAGAAGTCTACTGTATGGATTTTCCTGCAGCAATCCAGGCATTTCAACCGGATACCCAGGACTACATCGCTGTTCTAACCCGCGGACACCGTCATGACGCTGACTGCCTGACCGCACTCTCCCGCTGTCCTGTTCCCACTTATCTTGGCATGATCGGCTCCCGCCGCCGGGTGAAGGAGTTAAAGACACATCTGGAAGAAACAGAACATCTCTCCCACGAATGGCTGGAATCCATCCACACGCCTATCGGACTGGCAATTAAGGCTGTGACACCAGAGGAAATCGCCATCTCCATCCTGGCAGAACTAATCCTGACGAAACGTACCCTGCGCCCAGACCACATAGCTCCATCTGATGCGGATCTGGATGTGATCGCCGCCCTGGCAGATCCACCTGCCAACCGGACGGACCTAAAAAAAGCCCTGGTCACCATCGTGGAAACCAAAGGCTCAACCCCTCGGAAAGCCGGAGCAAATATGATCGTATATGAGGACGGAACCGTGTTCGGAACTATAGGAGGCGGCTGCGCCGAGGCAGGACTGATACAGACCGCAAGAGCGGTGATACGAAGTGGCTCTTACCAGTTCTGTAAGGTGGATATGACCGGAGAAGTAGCTGAAGAAGAAGGAATGGTGTGCGGAGGATGGATGATGGTAGTGATTGAAGCGCTGTCATAAATTCTTCTCATTTCTCCATAAAACACCCCAGGGTAAAGATCAAAACCTCTACCCTGGGGCTTATTGTTTGTTTTATTCTAATTTTTCTATAGCCTTTAAAAGCTCTGTTTCCGTCATACCAGTCATTACTGCAGCTTCTTTTGGTGTCAATTTCTTATATTCTCATCTAAGGGGCTGATAATTCAATGCCGAAAGCACTTCATTTATGTTAAATTCTATACTTGTTGGAACATTTAATTCTAACAGATAAGTCTCATCTTGTATCCATAAATAGTCTTGAGTCACCCCGTCGTCTGAATAGTAATACTCAAAGCTATCATTTATTTCTTTTGTTAATGCCCCCGGATTGTTTTTCACCATAAAGTCTAGTCCTTCTTTACCATTGGAAAGTCTATGTGTATATAAAGTAAAATCATTATCATATATACATGCAAAATAGCCTTCTCGGACCCGTATATTTACCAGTGCTGTATCCCAAGGATTATCATCATCTATGAGATAGATACGTTCTTTAGCAAGTGTTGAACGGACATTTGACGATGTCGCAATTTGATAGGACGTCATTAGACTATCTAAATTTGTATACGTGTCCCATTCACTAAGTGTCGATGTAATTGTTTCAGTATCAGTTATTTTTTCTTCAGTTCCTCGCTTTTGGCATCCGGCAAGAAGCAAAGTTACCACTAATAATACTATCTTATACGCTTTCATAATATTCCACACATATTCATAAGGAGTTTGAATTCGGATATTTAAAACCATTTTATCCAGCCAATCCGCTCTTGTTTTATCTGAATTATATTATTTATTTTTATTATTGGCAATAATTTATATGGTACTATATGAATTTTTTATCATATATTAATGTTTTTGTAAAATGATTATTGCTTTTATGGAAAACTCGTTATTTAAGAAAATATTTGATACTGACTTAAACCAGCGGAAAATGATTTTTCCCCCTGTGGGAAAACTTTTTCCCACTAAAAATTACTTATCCGTACTTATTCTTCCTTAACGAAAAAGAACCCCGGAAACCGTCGCAAAGTCTTATTTTACAACGATTTCCGGGGTTCTTCCCTGGAAACTTAAAAGCTCCCGGCCGGATTCGAACCGGCGACCTACGCATTACGAACGCCGATTCTATCACCCGTAAAGCCTTATAAAACCTTACTTTTTCACGGATATTATTTTTTCCCACACAAAAATATCATTTTTCCCACTGTAACCTTGGCACTGTCAAAATTGATCTTCCTGTGTATCTATAAAAAAATTATATAATTTTGTCCATTTTCTGTCAAATACCGTATTTTCTTAAATCTCCATTTTCCATATTAGTATTAAGAAGTTCTAATAAGAAAGAATATGGAGGTATCACCATGACCAAAAAGAAAACACCCGAATACATTACCGCTATGCAGGCAGCTGAAATACTGGGAGTTCCCAAAGCTTATGTATATCAATTAATTAATCAAGGACTAGTTCCGGCTTATCGCTTATCCCCACGCAAAACTGTTTTAATACGTGATGAACTTGACTCTTACATTCGTTCACAACAAATCTAATATAATGCGTTTGCCATTTATCTAATGGCAGAATACCTTTATTCTGCTTGTTTATGCCCTAAATATATCATAGAAGCCTAGTCAACGGTGCGAAGCAGGCAATGCCTTTACCGTTGACTAGGCTTCTATGATGTATTATTCATAATAATTATTCTTTACTTCTCTTTTATATTTGTAATATGTATTTCTTGATAAGCCAATAAGTTTCATTGTTTCTGTGTCGTTAAGTACACCTTCAAATTCCCGATTATACTTTCTAATAGCAACCATAGCCGGTTCTTTTTTCTTCACTCTTAGTTTTGAACCTGGCACTGTTCCAATCTGTTTTCCATTCAATCTTGCGGTTTCAATCCCCTCTTTTGTTCTCTGTCGCAAATCAAGAACCTCTTTTTCCGCCTGTTCAAAAGCAATTCTTATTTGCTCCTTTGCTAAAAGCATTAAATATTTTCTTACACCATCTAACAATATATCAACTGAGGTTCCAGTTTGTGGGATATTACTTTCCAGTGATTTTCGATATGTATTCGTATTGATGTGTGGTTCTTTTAAAAAGTATAGATTAATACCTTTGTCAAAAAGTTCTTGATAAAGTAAATATCCTTCTTCTGCGTTTCTGCTCATACGTGACACAGAATCAAAATAGATTGAATCGCCGTTATGTAATCTCTTTTCTAATTTGCCCCATTCTGGTCTATCTGTAGTAGTTCCTGTGTATATTTCTTGAACAATAATTACACTTGGACAAACTGTTCTTATATTTCTAATTTGCCGATCAATACTTTGTTTTCTGGTTGAAATTCTTACATATCCATATTCCATAAATTTTCTCCTGTCTTATATTAATTCTAACGTTCGTTATATTTACTACCTTAATTATTTTTCATTTCGGTATCATCGATACTAGTTTTAATACATTAATATCTCACGTTAGTTTTGATACATATAATATGGTAAATCAAGTCCATATAAATTAAGTCTTACGGTAAAAAATTATCCTTTACTGCCTTTTTAAGAAATTATCCTTTACTAGTAATAGTTTTTCTCATTTCCCATCAGTTTTTAATGTTCAACTCAATCACATTGTTATAACTCATAAATCAAAAGTTTTTTTATCAATTCTTCATATTTCTTATCATCACCTTGGCAAAATATAGAATCTTGATTCACACACAAATCCTCAAATCGTTTTTTTATTTCATGCCGGTTTTGCTTGCTTTTTATCTTTAAACAACCTATCTGTGAAGTTAATTCATTTATATCTAACATAAGTGGCATATTTCTTTTTATTTCAGCTTCTCTTATTTCAGTTAATACATCTCTTGTCCACGTCCTACTACATGGCTCATAGTATTTTTGTAATATTTTTTTCAATTCACGTTTACAGCCCTCGCAGTATTTCTGATAAGAAATTTCTACATTTTTTCTAATAAACTCTAAAAAATACATATTAATCTTAAAATCAGTCATATTTCTAATTAAATTGTCACCAAAAATTTTTTTGATTTTTTCCCCACTCTTCAAAGTTATCTCAAACCTTAAATATTCCTTATATATGCATATTTGAAATTTTACCCTTAGTTGCCTACTCTTATCATAAACTTTTATCATAATACCTTTATTTCCAGAGTCTCTTGTATATGTAGGAATATCTTTTTTGTATCCCCTCACACTTTTCGCGCGAAGATCAACCTTTGCCCATTCTACCTCATTTTTAAATCGTAACTGCGGTGGAAACAGACACATCATAAGTCTAATTGGTCTATAATATCGTTCAAATTGATCATCAAGCATAATTGTTTTATTTATTTCCATAGATTTAAACGTTGCTCTACTAAAATCTACGTTTATTCCATATTCCTCTTTTAAAAAAATTCTTGCCTCTTCAATTTTCTCTAAATACTGCACAACCGTATAACAATTCAAATTGTGAAATTCTTCATCACGAATAGACATTTCCATACGTCCATATGAAGATCTCTTTCCTTTACCTGTTCCAACAATAAAACTGTCAAAGAATTCCGTTTTATCAATTTGCAATTTACTAAAATATTCTCCTGTGTCTAAAACCACATATCTACTCTGTGATTCTATAACAGTCACAATTCCTGTTTTCTGTAAACCTAGCAAATTATCTATTTCTATTATTTTAAAATCACCGATACAAATTTTGTCTAAAAGTGCCATCTTGTCATTTATCAATTCCATAATCATTCTCCAGAAAAATTTAAGTATGTATTCGTTTTTACAAATCCATCTTTTTCTAATATGGAAAATGAATAATTTATTATTTTTCTGGCACAAATTTTATTTCTGTCCTTTCTATTTTCCATAATAATAGTAAGTCATTAGATTAAGGAGGTCTTTATGGAACTAATTAAAGAGATGCTTGAAATTTGTTCAGCCGGAACAAATTTTAAATCCGCTAAAGACTGCAAATTGGTAGTCGAAGTAATTAAGTCTCATTGTTCAGAAACAACTATTAATGAGCAAAATGACAATTTTTATCACCTTAGACAGTGTGTTACTCAATGTGAACGTATTTGTAATTCGACCATTTGGACAACTTCATATAAAAACCTTGTTGAAAATTTGATTCGTAACTGGGATATTTTAGGAAATTGGACATGGCCATACCGTGTACTATTAGACATTATCAAAATGGATACTGCTTTTAAAAATTATGGGCTTTAACACCCATCTTTCCATTGGAAGCCCGTAGAGGGCGACCTTTGGGGGAGTCCAGGGGGCTTTGCCCCTTGGCCGGATAAGCCGTTCTTTGGCGGTACTAGAACGCCCACCGGCGTTCTGGTATATCTGGTATACCAAACCAGAACAAAATAAAAATATAGGAGGAAAAACAAATGGCTTCAGTAGAAAAATACCAGCAGACAGCCGTTTATGCTATGCTTCGGCACAATGAACGAACAGCACAATCCCATCATAACAAAGATATTAAACAAGCCGATTCACACCTTAATTATAAACTCTCACCAGATCACGGGTGCAGTGATTATGACTACTTTAAAAAGCACTTAGACACTTATCAGTGTATGAAACGATCTGATATAGTAAAAATGGCTTCCTGGATTATCACCGCTCCAGAAGATCTTGCTCCAGAAAGTGAACAAACATTCTTCGAATGTTGCCATACCTTTTTAACTGAACGCTATGGACTTAACAATGAAATTCAGTGCATCGTTCATTATGATGAAATTCATACTTTTCAAGATACACAAACAGGACAATTAAAAAAATCACGTCCTCACCTACATTACTGCTTTATCCCTTCAATTACTGATAAAAACGGTCAACCCCATATCTGTGCCAAAAAGGTTCTTACACCCACTGATCTTAGAAATTTTCACTCAGATCTTCAAAAATATTTGAATGATAACCACATTCAAGCATCCGTTTATACTGGTGCAACTCAAAAGAGCGGGGGAAGTATTTCCGTATCAGAACTAAAAAGAAACTCTAAATCTTTAAAAAATGTACATGAAAGGGGCTTCGTCTTCTAATGATTTTTTTTAAAGAACTATATTCTTATGATTACAAATTATTGCTTTTTGTACTTTGGATTGGAGGAATGATTGCGCTTCAAATCTATCTTAAAACCAAACCACCCAATATTAATATGGATAAACCTCAACCCCCAATGACCCTAAAAAAAGGAATCTCAAACAGTGTTAATGGAATTATCTTTGGCAGAAAAAGAAAACATATATATTTCAGTCCTATAACAGATGAGGGACATGTTTTTTGCTGTGCGTCCAGTGGAGCCGGGAAAACCTCTGCCATAGCTATTCCTTCCATTCGCTCCGCTTGTAAAAATCCAGATCGAGGGACTTGTTTTTGCATTGACATTTCTGGGGATATTTCTTCTAACTGCGATATTCCCAATAAACTAATTTTTGATATAGAGGATTCTAACACGACTCCATATAATATTTTCTATTCTATTGACTCAGAACCTACATATGAAATTAAAAATGAATTACTCGAAAAGTTAGCGTATCTAATTATGCCGGAACTTAGCGAAAATGATGAAGCTGGATCGTTCTTTTTGAAAAATGGTCGTTCTATGCTTATTGGAGCCTTAATTGCTTATTATCATCAAGGACTAGATTTCATTCCTATCTGCCAAAAAATCGTATCTATGAGTTATCAAGAATTACTTTATGATATTGTCAATAGTAAAAATGATGATGCAATACAATATATTTCTAGTTTCAATGGCGCAAATGAAAAAAATTCCGCCGGATGTAAACAATGTGTTGATTCTCACATAAAACTTTATGCAACAAACTTTCGTATGAAAAAAGCCATTAGACGGCCTATAGATGATGAGATTTGTATTATTCCAAACCTTTTAAATCAATATAATCTCTTTTTCTGTATTCCAGATTCTAAAACTGACCTATATGGTCCGCTCCTTGGAATTATCACAGCTCAGACTTTTGACTTTTGTGCATCCCGCCAAAACGGAGAATCTCCAACAATTCTTTTTCTATTGGATGAGTTTGCTTCTCTCCACATCGGTACGAATGAGATTCTAAGTGCCGTTCGCAAATACAGGAAAAAGAACATCCGACTTATGCTTTTAACTCAAGCACTACTAGACCTTGATATCCTTTATGGTGAAAAGGTACGAGATTCTATTCTTAATAACGTCAAATATAAGGTTATTTTAGGAATTACCGATCCTTATAGTCAAAAATATTTTTCTGACATAATAGGGAAACATAAAGTTCCTACAACTTCGACTACCATTTCATCAACCGCAACTTCAACTTCCTATTCTTTTTCTGAAGAGTATATCGTTCCTCCAGAAGATTTTGGAAAATTAAAATCCGATCTATACGTTATCTGCGACAACGGCAGTTTCGCAAAATATCAAAAAAATTTTTATTACAAATACAAATAAAAAAGTCCCCATATCTGTCACATTATGATATGGGGCATAAGCTATTTCTTCAGTCCTTTTATAATTCCCTTTAAATTTTTCAAATTCTCAGGACTTACACAATTCAAATCATCAATAATTTCTTGATATTCCATTGGGTAACGGCTATTTTCATCAAAGAACTCACTAGGAGTAACTCCTAAGAACTCACATATATAGAAAAATACCTGCATAGATGGAAAACCACCTTTATTTTCCAGTGCATTGATATATCCCGCACTTTGTCCGATACCTAAACTCATGTCACGTGCAGATACACCCTTTTCTAGCCTTAATTCTGTCAGTCTTTTGTAAAATAAATCTTCATACATTAACCATCACCTCTTTGTATAGAATTGTATCCTACACAAATGATGTTTATATCTTATTATATCAGATATTTTTATTTACATATCTGCTTTAATCGGATATCATATAATAATATAAGCATACAAAACAATATAGAGGTCGAAAATCCATGAAATATAAATGTTTAGTGTTGTTGTTACCTATTCTTCTTTCAACGGGCTGTCAGATCAATACACCAACAGTTAAAACCATTTGTTCAATCTGTAATAATTCCATCTCCCCAGTATCTACACACTACGGTGAAAAAAATCTCGGAATTATCAACTTGAATTCCTTTAATACCATCACTATTGAGATCAATCAATACAATGAATATGGTAACATTCAAAAGAGAAGGACTGAAGATAATCCTACTCTTATAAATAATTTCACTGATTTTAGTAGTGTTATTTCTACAAATTCCAACCGTGGTTATGCGGTTGCAGATATAGTATTCAATCCTAAAGAAATTTTAGATATTTCCAATCTAAAAAAAAATATCTGTGCCGATTGCCTTGAAGAAATCAATTCAGTCAACACAGATACTTGTTATACCATTTGGTTTTTAGATTTTGAAACCATGGACTTGATTCCATTACAACAAGATGTTACATCTATATTATTTAATGACTATTTCATTTCATGTAAGTTCAGTAATACCAGTTCAACAACCGCTCAGACAAACTTACTCATTTTTTACTGTCCAGAGCGTGATTAATAGGATTTAGACGTTTAGTAAATCAAAAACTCCACAGATTTGCTCAGCGTCTTTTTTTCTACGAGCTTCGGTATAGGTTGAGTAATAAACTTGTGTTGTTGAAATCTGTTCATGTCCTAACATTTTAGAAACTGCTTCGATTGGTACACCATGATCTAAAAGATAAGTTCCTGCTGATCCCCTTAGCGAATGCGGGTGCAAATTCTTTTTGATTTCCGCTTCTTTTAGCCACCTCTTCAATTTTTTATTGCAATTTGAAGGAGAAAGGATATTTTTGCTCAAACCAGAAAAAATAAGATCATCTGGATTGAGCCCCGCACATCTCCTGTTAAAGATAGAGTATACTTCTTTGGGAACAATTATTTTTCTTTTTGATCCCACTGTTTTCAATCGCCCATCTTCATAATTACCAGTTCGTTGAATAGAGATTTCTCCCATCTCTAAATTCCAATCCCGTTTCTTCAAGCCCGCAAGTTCTCCAGGCCGGGCTCCTATTAGAAGAGCAGTAATAAACAATTCTGCATATGTACTATCAAGAGGATACTTCTGTATGTCTCTGACATATCGAAAATATTCTAACGCCGTTTTTACTTCAATTCCTACTAAAAAATCTTCTTCCGTTTTCTCTTTAACAATTTGCTTAAAAGGTTTTAAAACCCCTGTAGGCGTTTTTGCTTCTCTATGCAAATAATACTCGTCTAGTACCTGTGCTACCAATCGAATGACTCTGTTAAGCGTTGAAGCACTATACGGAACTAGTTCCGGTTCATGCTTCTTTTTGGTTTTACGTTTATCGTACCGTGCATTTCCAATTTCTTTCCGGTATTTTTCCAGATCACCCACATAGATTTCTTTTACCTTTTTCTTGGATATTGGATACGGTTTTAGTAAAGACTTTAATACATCTACATCCCGCCTTATGGAAGTATCTCTTCGGGCTTCTCGTCCTCTTTCCCGGTCATACTCCTGTTTTCTTTCTTCAATCAAATTTTTCACCGCTTCTTCAAGTGAAACGTCCCCATTATCCTGCTTCATACCATATTGAATCAACTCATTTTTTTTAGTTAAATTATTTTCAAATGCCTTTCTTGCCTCTGTCCTGTTTTTCCCATATCCCTCTATGATTTTTGTACTACCATCCAATAAAGTAACCTTTGCTCTTGCACGTATATACCTACTTCCATTCTTCACATAATCATAAAAGTTGACTTCCATCTTCGTCATAAAAATCCTCCTATTTTTCACTTTTACTAGTAATATGGAAAATCAAATGACGTACACTTGGTTTTTTGATACTAAAAATTACTTATTAGAAATTATTATAACTAAATTTCTGTAATTTTCCCGTTTTTGAGTGGGAAAGCAGTGGGAAAATGATTTTTCCCCCTGTGGGAAAACTTTTTCCCACTAAAAATCACTTATCCGTACTTATTCTTCCTTAACGAAAAAGAACCCCGGAAACCGTCGCAAAGTCTTATTTTACAACGATTTCCGGGGTTCTTCCCTGGAAACTTAAAAGCTCCCGGCCGGATTCGAACCGGCGACCTACGCATTACGAATGCGTTGCTCTACCAGCTGAGCCACGGAAGCATATGAAGTTTCAAAAAATGCTGCTGCAAAATATGCAACAGCAATGACCTCGCCGGGAATCGAACCCGGGTTTACGCCGTGAGAGGGCGTCGTCTTAACCGCTTGACCACGAGGCCAAAATCTAAGTCGAGGCGACAAGATTCGAACTTGCGACCTCTGCGTCCCGAACGCAGCGCTCTACCAAACTGAGCCACGCCTCGTCTCGACTACGTTGAATAGTATAGTATAAATTGTTTTAATTGTCAATACTTTTTTGAATTTTATTTAAAATACCCCTGCGGACCGTTTTTCCATGATCCGCAGGATATCTTCTTAATCATATCTATTTTTCTACTCTTCCACTCCCGCAAGTTTCTCCGCGCGTTCTAACGCTGCACTGATATTCGGACAGAAGTTTTCTTCGCCAGCCAGTTCTACGAATTTCGCTTTCTTCATCACCTTCATCGGCTGCTCATTGACATGGGAAAATACAACGGTCACGCCCTTGCTCTCACATGCTTTGGTTAAGTTTACCAGAGCGTTCATGGCAGTGCTGTCTAAAGCGTTGACTGCCCTCATGCGGAGTACCAGGCATTTCGCAAAATCCTCAACGACGATGTGCTCAATAATATCTGCCGCACCGAAGAATAACGGACCGGAAATCTCATATACCCGGATCTCTTTTGGCAGTTTCCGCAGAGTCTCATCTACGGTCTCGCTGTCATCATCGGCATAAACCCAGCTTTCTGCCCTGGTTTCCTCACTCATTCTCTTGATGAATAAGAGACATGCCAAAACCATACCGATCTCGATGGCCACTACCAGATCAAAGATCACAGTCAGGGCAAATGTCACAACCAGCACCAGGATATCGCTCTTTGGTGCGGTCTCTACCAGCTGCTTGAAGGTACGCCACTGGCACATATTATAAGCAACCACAAATAAGATCGCGGCAATGGTTGGCATCGGGATCATACCTGCGTATGGCATCAGAACTACTAAAACGATCACCAGTGTAATGGAATGAACCATACCAGCCACCGGAGTACGTCCTCCGTTTTTGATGTTCGCTGCTGTCCGGGCGATGGCTCCGGTTGCCGGAATTCCACCGAATAACGCGGACGCAATATTACCAGCGCCCTGTGCCACTAACTCCATATCGGAGCGGTGTTTTCCATTGATCATGCCGTCTGCCACTACACAGGAGAGGAGGGACTCGATCGCCGCTAGCACTGCAATGGTAAATGCATTTGGCACTGCTGCCTTTACTGTCTCAAAGGTAACGGATGGAAGATGGAAGGATGGAAGTGCATTGCTGATGGTGTACAGATTTCCAATGGTGGATACTTTCAATGGAAGGAACTGCACCATCAATATCCCTGCGATGACTGCGATCAGGGATCCCGGGATTTTCTTAAAGACCATCGGGGACACGATCAGAATTGCCAGACTGACAGCACCTACCAGCACTGCCGCCCAGTTGATGGTTCCGACATTCTCCGCAAATGCAGCTAATTTCTCCATCGTCTCAATAGGGCGGACTCCCTCCGGATAAGTTACACCAAAGAAATCCTTTAACTGACCGATGACAATGGTCACTGCAATACCGGAGGTAAAACCGGTGGTGATCGTATAAGGAATGAACTTGATCAGGCTTCCAAAATGGAACACCCCCATAAGGATCAGGAACACACCTGCCAAAACAGTAGCGATCACCAGACCATCCATACCGTCTCTTGCCACAATACCAGCCACGATGGTAGCAAATGCCGCCGTCGGACCGGCGATCTGTACGCTGCTTCCGCCCAGAGCGGAGATCACGAAGCCTGCCACAATGGCAGTGAAAATACCAGCCTCCGGACCGACTCCTGATGCTAAGGCCAGGGCGATGGACAGAGGAAGGGCGATAATGGCTACAATGATTCCCGCCGTGACATCCTTCACAAACTGGGAACGGTCATAGGTTTTTAACGCCGTGAATAACATTGGTTTTAAAGAACTCATGATTTACCTTTGTTTCCTTTCTTGAATGCTGTAACGATCCAGACCTGCTGAAACATTACTTGATCTGCTGCTTTGTAAAGCATCCCCCCTCACCCGCCCTTAGTGCTCCGCGCACTTGAAGCGGGGGAATGCTTATCTGCGTTCAAACACACGGTTACGAGTATAGCACCCGAAAATCCATAAGTCAAAGGCTATATACCAGCAAACCCGCGAATTATGGAAAAAAATACAAAAATCATAAATCCAACACCCAACATTATTTCACGCAAAATCAAACAGTGACAGCTGATTGGACTGCGGCAGATCCCCTAACAGACCCAGATCTCCCATGAGATCACAGATGGTCTTGCTGACCTTGGTGCGGTTGCAGAAATCCTCTCTGGACAGGAAAACACCGTCCTTCACCGCATCCACAACACCCTCAGCCGCCTTATCACCCATGCCGTCAATACTGCTTAAGGATGGCATCAGCTTTCCATCGATGATCTGAAAATCCTTCGCCTTTGCCTTGTAGATATCGATCGGGGTAAATGTAAAGCCTCTTGCATACATTTCCTGGACGATACGCATGTCACGAAGAGTGTCCTGCTCTTTCTTAGACAGGGTATCTGCCCGCTTCTTATAATCCGCCAGAAAATACTCCAGTTTATCCCGTCCCTGACACATGATCTCATAGCTGAAGGCACTGGCGCGGATACTGAAGAACGCCGCGTAATAAGCCAGCGGATAAAATACCTTACAGTAAGCAATACGCCATGCCATCATAACATACGCTGCTGCATGGGCCTTCGGGAACATATATTTGATCTTCAGGCATGAATCAATATACCACTGTGGCACATCGTGGGCCAGCATAGCCTCGATCCATTCCGGCTTTAAGCCCTTTCCTTTACGGACCGACTCCATGATGGTGAAAGAAAGTCCCTCTTCCATGCCTTTCTGGATCAGGTAAACCATGATATCATCTCGACAGCAGATAGCCGTCTGAATGGTAGCCTGGCCGCTTAAGATCAGGTCTTTGGCATTGCCCAGCCATACATCCGTACCGTGGGCCAGTCCGGCGATACGCACCAGATCAGAAAAATACTTCGGCTTCGCGTCCAGAAGCATCTGCATCGCAAAATCCGTACCAAACTCCGGCACTCCAAGGGCACCCAGCGGACATCCGCCGATATCATCCGGCGTGATGCCCAGTGCTTCTGTGCTCTGGAATAAGGACATGACCTCCTTACAATCCAGCGGAATATCCTTAACAGGGTCCAGCCCCGTCAAGTCCTGAAGCATACGGATCATGGTCGGATCATCGTGTCCCAGAATATCCAGCTTCAACAGGTTGTGGTCGA
>ERZ773133.2836-NODE-2836-length-14659-cov-15.280745_pt1 | contig 14659 bp, 9 predicted proteins | sample MGYA00580861_ERZ773133 | MGnify/ENA primary metagenome ERZ773133 (study PRJEB29015, sample SAMEA2737844) | human gut metagenome | biome: human gut; feature: human-associated habitat; material: faeces | place: China | collected 2012 ...
ACTTCTGCTGGGCCTGACGCCAGACCCGGTCGGTAAGCCCCTCCATGGGGGCGGCATAATACTGCATAAAAAACTCCCGGTTTCGGTTCCCTGCGGATCAGTTGAAGGAGCGGAAGCCCTTGCCGATGATCTCGCTGGAATTGACGATGGTGATGAAGCTGTGGGGGTCGTTCTCGCGCAGGAAGTTGCGCAGCTGCAGAGCCTGCCGACGGGTGAGCACGGTGACCAGCACGCTGAGCTCGTGGTGGGTGTAGGCACCGTAGGCCTTTTCCACCGTGGCAGAACGGTTCATCTCCTTGATGATGAAGTCCAGAATGGGCTGGGGGTTGGACGTCATGATGGTGCACACCTTGCGCAGGCGGATGTTTTCAATGGCACCGTCCACCACAAAGCTCTTGCCGATCAGGCCCAGGATGCAGTACAGGCCGGTGCCCATGCCGAAGCGCCAGGCGGCGGCCAGCACGATGAGGATGTCGCTGGCCATCAGGGCCTTGCCGATCTCCATCGAGGTATATTTGGCCAGGATCAGGGCCACAATGTCGGTGCCGCCGGTGGATGCACCGATGTCAAACACGATGGCCGCACCCAGCGCGGGCAGGAACACCGCAAACACCAGGTCCAGCATGGCATCGCCGCTCATGGACATACCCGAGGGGTACAGCCACTCGCACACCGACACGAAAAAGGACAGGGCAAAGGACGAATAAATGGTCCAGCCCATGCACTTTACGCCGAGGAACACGAACCCCAGCACCACCAGCACCAGGTTGATGATCCACATAAAGCCGCCCACATTGATCTTGGGGAACAGGTCGGCCAGCAGGATGGACAGGCCGGATGTGCCGCCAAAGGCGAAATGGTTGGGGTTCTTGAAATAGACGATGCCCACGGCGGTGAGGATCAGGCCGAGGTTGAGCTCACCAAAGAAATTTAAATTCTTCAGCAGATTCTGCATGCTGAAGGCTTCTTTTAAACTGTTCATGGGGTTCCTCCTATATGAAATGATGCAAAATTGACCGTGCACCACGCAAAAATATACTCTCCTTCACCGATACTGTCAAGGGATGCAGCCAAAGTTGCCAAAAATGCCGGCAGAAAGCGCCTTTTGATGCTTTCTCTTGAAGAAATCACGGAAATGGTGTATTATATACCATATATGAGAAGAGGGCACACTGCTGCCCTGACAGGGGGAAACTTCATGGCTGATAAAAACTTTCTGACGGATATCATTGATGCCGACCTTGCCGAGGGCAAGATCCGCGAGATCCATACCCGCTTCCCGCCCGAGCCCAACGGCTATCTGCACATCGGCAGTGCCAAGGCCATCTACATCAACTGGTCCATTGCCAACCAGTACGGCGGCAAGTTCAACCTGCGTCTGGATGACACCAACCCCGCCCGCGAAGGCGAGGAGTACGTCAACAGCATCATCGAGGACCTGCACTGGCTGGGTGCCGACCCCAACGGCGGCATCTTCTACGGCAGCGACTACTTTGACCAGTGTTACGAGTACGCCGAAAAGCTCATCAAAGAGGGCAAGGCCTATGTGGACGACCTGAGCCGTGAGGAGATGCGCGAGTACCGCGGTGCCGATGCCGGCAAGCCGTCCCGTCCGTCTCCGTACCGCGACCGCACCCCGGAGGAGAACCTGGACCTGTTCCGCCGCATGCGTGCCGGGGAGTTCCAGGAGGGCGAAAAGACCCTGCGTGCCAAGATCGACCTGGCCAGCCCCAACATGAACCTGCGCGACCCGGCCATCTACCGCATCAAGTACGCCGAGCATCATCGGCAGGGCAACAAGTGGTGCATCTACCCGATGTACGACTTTGCCCACCCCATCCAGGACGCCATCGAGGGCATCACTCACAGCATGTGCAGCCTGGAGTTCGAGAACCACCGCCCGCTGTACAACTGGGTCATTGAGAACATCTTTGGCACCGCCTTCCCCAAGCAGCGCGAGTTTGCCCGCCTGAACATGACCAACACGGTCATGAGCAAGCGCTACCTGCGTGAGCTGGTGGAAATGGGCATTGTGGACGGCTGGGACGATCCCCGCATGCCCACCCTGTGCGGCCTGCGCCGCCGCGGCTACACCCCCACCTCCATTTTCACCTTTGTGCGGGAGGCCGGCATCTCCAAGTCCGACAACCTGATCGACATGCGCCAGCTGGAGGCCTGCATCCGCAGCGAGCTGGACCTGACCGCACAGCGCCGCATCGCCGTGCTGGACCCGGTCAAGCTGATCGTGGACAACTACCCGGAGGACAAGACCGAGTACTTTGACGTGGCCAACAATCCCAACCGCGAGGCCAACGACACCACCACCCGCAAGGTGGCCTTTACCCGCGAGCTGTGGATCGAGAACGAGGACTTTGCCGAGGTGCCGCCTCCCAAGTTCAAGCGCCTGACCCTCGGCGGGGAAGTCCGCCTGATGGGTGCCTACATCGTCAAGTGCACCGGTGTGGACAAGAACCCGGACGGCAGCATCGCTGCCATCCACTGCACCGCCGACCTGGAGACCGGCAACGGCAACCCCGCCGACGGCCGCAAGGTCAAGGGCACGATCCATTGGGTCAGCGCTGCCCACTGCATCGACGCTGAGGTGCGCCTGTACGACAAGCTGTTCACCGAGGCCAACATGAACGCCATCCCCGAGGGCAGCGACTACAAGGACTACCTGAACCCGGAGAGCGTTGTGGCCTGCACCGGCTGCAAGCTGGAAGAGAGCCTGAAGGACGCCAAGCCCGGCGACAAGTTCCAGTTCGTGCGCACCGGCTTCTTCACCCCGGACAGCAAGAACCCCGGCGTGTACAACCGTGTGGTCACCCTGCGCGACAGCTTCAAACCTGCAAAGTGAAAAAAGCAACCCGTCAAGTCAAAAGGAGCATCTGATTTTTTATGAAAAAGACAATGACCCGCAACATCGTCATCATGGCCATCGTCACTGTCATCATGGCAGTGGTGCTGAGCCTGTACATCAAGAACACCGGCACCGTGCCCGCTGCCGACAACACGGCTTCTCTGGCCGACGGCACCTACACCGCCAGTGAGCAGGGCTGCCTGAGCGAGGTGGCCGTCACCGTCACCGTCACCGGCGGCAAGGTGACCAATGTGGCCATCGACGCTTCCGGTGAGACCCCGGAGCTGGGCGGTGCTGCCGCTGAGACCCTGGCAGATGAGCTGACCAAGGCCGGTTCCACTGCCGGTGTGGACGCCGTTTCCGGCGCGACCCTCACCAGCAATGCCGTGTTCACCGCCATGGACAGCTGCCTGGCACAGGCCGGCACCGGCTCTGCAGGCGCAGAGAACCTGACCGACGGCACCTATACTTCCAGCGCTAAGGGCTGCCTGAGCGATGTGGAGGTCACCGTGACTGTTTCCGGCGGCAAGGTGAGCGAGGTGGCCATTGATGCTTCCGGCGAGACCCCGGAGCTGGGCGGCGCTGCTGCCGAGACTCTGGCAGATGCCCTGACCAAGGCAGGTTCTGCCAACGGCGTGGATGCTGTTTCCGGCGCGACCCTGACCAGCGAGGCCGTGTTCACTGCCATGAACGACTGCCTGAGCCAGGCCCAGTAAGACAAGAACGCAGAATGCCCCGTGGGTGACCGCCCACGGGGCATTTTTTGATGGGCGCACGCACCCGGATGCAAAAACGCCGTCCGCAGGGAGATTCTCTGCGGGCGGCACTGGTTTTTATGGGGTCAGGGGTTCAGGCTGCATCAGACCGCACGGCCGGCGTCGTTGCCGCCGCGGATGGCCAGAGCGATGTTGAAGGGATTGGCGCAGTCGCCGATGGTGTACACTTCCTTGCAGTCGATGCCGTCCACCAGACTGGTGTTGGGCAGCATGTCGGCACCGTTGACGATGGCATCGCACTTGATGCTCATCTCCACACCGCTGTCCAGCGTGAGGGTGGCCACATTGCCGCTGACCGTCTTGATGGCGGACTGCGGATAGGACTTCACGCCCAGAGCGTACAGGGCGGTGGTCATCATGCGCATGGCGTGCTGGGACTGCTGCATGTCGAACTCGGAGGCCGGGTTCGGGGTGACGATGGTCACGTTCTTCTTGTGCACGGTCAGCCACAGGGCGGCGTCAAAGGCCTGCGCGTTGGAGCCGTAAACGATCACGTTGTCGCCCATCTCGGTGAACATGAAGTTGTCCATCTCCACCACGGGGGCGCTGCCGTCACCGTCCACGGTCAGGGTGTCGCGCAGGCCGCCGGCGGCCAGGATGACGGCATCCGGTGCTTCGGAGTTGATGAGCTCCTGGGTGACCTCGGTGCCGGTCTTGACTTCCACACCGTTCAGCTCCAGCTGACGGATCAGGTAGTTCTTCAGGTCGGCCAGATTCTCATGGGGGCCCTTGACGGAAGCAGCAAAGTCCAGCATGAAGCCCAGGGCGCCGCGCTTCTCGTACAGGGTCACGTTGTGGCCGCGGGCAGCTGCGATGCGGGCAGCCTCCATGCCGGCGGGGCCGCCGCCGATGACCATGACCTTCTTGGGGGTGGCCGCAGGCTCCAGCTCGTAGGTAGCGGGGCCGCCCTCGCGCATCACGCGCTGGGTCAGGGCGTTCACACGGCAGTAAGCCATCTGTGCGTTGGCCTCGTTGCTGCCGATGTGGCAGTGCAGGCAGCGGGTGCAGGGGGCGATCTCGTCAATGCGGCCTTCCTTGAGCTTGTTGACGTACTCCATGTCCACGGTCAGGGGGCGGGTCATCAGGAAGAAGTCGGCCTTGCCGTCCTCCAGAGCCTGCTCGAAGAAGTCGGGTGCGTGGGCAGGATCGTTGTAAGTGACCACGCCGCAGGGGATAGACAACGCCTTTTTATACTCGGCGGCAACGTTCAGGCCGATGCCGCAGCCGCTGGTGTTGCCGATCAGCATGCCCTGCCAGTTCTTGCTGAAGTCGTACTGGGTGCCGAAACCGGTGCAGCCCTCGATGCCGTTCAGGATGAAGTACAGGTCGGCACCGAACTGGGCAACGTGGTGGCCCAGGGGTCCCAGACGCAGGTGCATGGAGTCGCAGCCGGCCTGCTCGAACAGCTTGGCGGCGGCAATGCCTTCTTCCATGGTCATGGCCAGGGTGTGCGGGGTGGTGACGGCGGAATCCAGCGTCATCATGGTGGGGTTGTTGGAGATGTTGTCGTTCTCCTCAATGCAGTTGATCAGGATCTGCATGTTGAAGTCCGGGCCGCACTCCTTTTTCACACCCTCAATGATCTCGGTGATGAAGCGGGCACGGTTTTCGATGGAGCCGATGCCGTACTCGTCGGTGCGGGTGTTGTGGAAGCGGGACAGGAAGTGTGCGGGCATATTGAAGCCGGCGCAGTTCAGTTCCACGCAGTCAAAGCCCATCTGCTGCAGACCCTTGGCGACCTCCACAAAGTGTGCCTGCTTGGCATGGATGTCGTCAATGGTCATGTCATTCTCGCCCATGCCGAAGCCGGACATCTGGTAACCCATCTTGGCACCGTACTTGTGGCACTCGTCCACCAGCTTCTGGCCAAAGGCCAGGGTGTCGGCGTCGTAGGAGCCGCCTTCCGGGACCTCCAGCGCTGCGATGGTCTCCACATAGATCAGGGCCACGCCGCCCTTGGCCAGGTTGACGTAGTAGGTGAGCAGCTCATCGGTCAGACCGGCCAGATAGGTGGCGGAACCGGCAGCGGATTTGACCATGCGGTTGGAAATTTCCATAGAGCCGATGGTCAGGGGGCTGAACAGGGTAGTCAGCTCCTTGGTGTTGGAGCGGAACTCGCTCTCGTCCAGCTGAGGGTTGATGGAGGCGGTGTAGAGCTTGTCGGTCGCCGGAGCGGCGGCAGCGGGGGTGGTGCCTTCGGCGGCGGACCCGGCCGCAGAGGCAGCAGCGGAGGAGGCGGGGGTTTCGGTCTTGGAACAGCCATTCAGCAGGCCCAGACCGGCGATGCCGGCGGCACCGGCAGCAACCTTCATGAAGTTGCGGCGAGAGATGTTTGCCATGATGTGTTCTCCATTCTTTTTCGTTCTTCTGTGTTTGGTACTTCTTCTTTCGCGGCACATTGATTGTGTTTTCACAAACGATGTGGTATAATTATAAACCCTGTAGCAAATACATGGTCAATACAGAAATGGTGACAAAAAGGTGACGAAATATCTATGAAAATCCACGAACTGGCGCGCCTGTCCGGCGTCAACCCGGAAACCATCCGCATGTACCGGCAAAAAGGCCTGCTGCACCCGGCAAAGCTTGCCAACGGATACTTTGATTATTCGGCCTGCAACCTCTATGAGCTGATGTTTGTGCGCAAGCTGCGGGGCGCAAATCTGGGGCTGGAGACCATTGCGTCCTTTTATGCGGAGGATGGGCAGGCCGGTGCGCTGCGGAACATGAAGCAGGAGATCCGTGCACTGGAGGAAGCCATCCGGGAGCTGGAGCAGCGCAAGAAGCAGCTCATGTCCACACTGGGACACTATGTGCTGTTCTCCAACCAGCCGCAGCAGGTGCAAGAATTGACCCTGCGTTCGGAGTGCTGGTTCGTGCCGCTGGAGCTGGAACCGGCGGACAGCGTGTGCCGACTGTGGATGGAACACGCGGATGCTTTGTTCACCGGCATCCGCATCGACCCGGCGTATCTGGAACAGCCGACGCAGCAGGTGCCTTATACGATGGAGCTGGGAGCCTACACCGAGGACCTGAAGCGTCTGAAGCTGCCCTTGCCGCCGCAGGCCCGCCGGATGCCCGGCGGCACCTACCTGAGCAGCTTTCTGGAAGCGGAGACCGACGGCACCCTCCGGGGCGGTCAGCTGCAGCCGGTGATCGACTATGCAGCGGCCCACCACTACCGGTTCTGCCCGGAGCAGGGAGCCTTCCTCTACTGCCTGAATGGTGGGGAGGAGGCACTGCAGCTGGTGTTCTGCTTTCAGGTTCGGGTGGAACCGGAAAATGGATAAAACAAAAGCGCCGCCCGCAGGGAATGCTCTCTGCGGGCGGCGCTGGTTGTTCAATGGGGAGAAACTGCGGACAGGATCTGCTGAATGAGTTCACGCTGCAAGGAGGTGATACGGTGGCTGCGTTTGCCATAAATGAAAAATTCCCATTGGAGCTGCAGGTCCGACAAAGGCCGAAAACACTCATTTTCGGCCAGAGAGCTTTCTTTGCCGGCATAAAAAGAAACAAAGCCTTTTTGCAGAAGATCGGAAGCAAGTTCTCCATCGGCATCGCCCAGAAAGCTGTCAATCGTCAGGCCTTTTGCTTGCAGGCATTCCAGCAGACGGGCCTGTGAGCGATTTTCCGTGTTCAATGTAATAAGCGGAACGGTTTTCAGATCCTCTGTAGTCAGAACGTTCTTTTTTGCGAGGGAATGATCGCAGGACAGGATCACGCCAATGGAACTTTCTGAATGAGCCAATTCAATGAAGTCACTGCTGGTCAAGGGCGAAGTTGTGATGACAAGGTCACAGTCGTAATTACGATAACAGCGGCTGTGTTCGGTATCGGTATAACTGTGGTAATGTAGCTGGACTTCTGGATGGAATTCCTGGAATTGCGGGAAGAAATGCGGAGGGAGCTCCTGCAGGAATCCCATGAAATATCCGATGTGAAGCTGCTGCTTGGAGTGAAAGCTGCGCATCTGCCGTAAAATTTCGTCCCGCTGGTTCAGATGCGGCCGTGCCAGTTTTTCAAGCTGCTGACCGGCTTCGGTAAGGGACACGCCGTTTTGATTCCGCACGAATAATTGAACACCAAGCTCTTGCTCCAGGTTGGAAAGCGACTTACTGATCGCCTGCTGGCTGACGTAACATCTGGCGGCAGCATTCCGGAAACTTTGTGCTTCGCACACGGCAAGAAAGAACTGTAGCTGTTTGTAATCCATAAAGACCTGCCTACAACTGAAATTTGGAACGGGTAAAATGATTGATGTTTGCCAAAATCTTAACAATAGATTAAACTATACATAGTATAATGCTTTTGTGCATACGACACAAGAGCGGATAAGCTGTTGGGAAGAGAAAGGAAGTACAATACGATGAAAAAAATCTCTCGTTCCGGTTTTTTGAAGCTGGCCGCCACGGCTGCTATGAGCGGTGTGACTGCGGGTGCATTGACTGCCTGCGGGAATTCGGCAAGTTCCTCTTCGGCTGCCGCTTCGGGCGCTGCTGTTTATACGCCGGGCACTTATACCGCCAAGGCTACCGGTATGGGTGAGGTGACGGTCAGCATGACCTTTACCGAGAATGCTATTACCGACGTGACGGTGGACACCGCCAACGAGACCATCGACCTGGCCCGCAACTCGGCTGAGGATTTCCAGAAGGCTCTGATGGAGGCCCAGAGCGCAGAGATCGACGGCGTTTCCGGTGCGACCTACACTTCGGGTGCCGTGCGGGAGGCAGCTGCTTCCTGCATCCAGCAAGCAATGGGTGTGGCCGTCGAAGCGCCTGCCGAAGCTCCGGCTGCTGCAGAAGTGAAGAGCGGTTTCCCTGCCTGTGAGGAAAACCTGGGCGGTGCCACAGCTGCCGGTCAGGGCGAGATCGCTTTTGTGGCAGACCCCATCGCGGACAGCGAGATCAAAGAAACCGTCAATGTGGATGTACTGGTCTGTGGTCAGGGGCCTGCCGGTATGGCTGCCGCCCTTGCCTGTGCAGAACAGGGCCTGAAAACAGTCGCCGTGGAGAAGGGCGCTTCGCCCACCTGGCGCAGTGCCACCATGGGCGCTTTCCACGACCGTGTGCACCAGAAGTTCGGCGTGGAATTTGATACCAAGCAGTGGCTGGATGATGCCATGGTCAACTGTGCGTACCGCGGTGAGCAGACTGTGTATCAGAAGTGGATCGATACCTGCGACGAAGCGGTCAACTGGTTATTGGATCAGCTGGAGATCCCGGTGGAAAACTATTCTCTGACCTTCAACGCCGGTGATTTCCCGGAGTTCACCGCTGCCTATGATGAGCTGAGCCTGTCCCGCAGCTGGAACACCTCCCTCAACATCCCGATGGCAGCCGATGAGATCGCCGCAAAGCTGCAGGAAAAAATCACTGCTGCCGGTGCGGAAGTGCTGTTCAACACCCCGGTCGTCCAGCTGGTGACCGAGGGCGCAAAGGTAGTAGGTGCTATCGTCAAGGGGGAGAACGGTTATGTGAAGTATCTGACCGCTAAGGGCGTCGTTCTGGCCACCGGCGGCTATGAGTTCAACCCGGAAAAACTGGCTGCCTGCTGCCGCCCGCGTGACCTGGCACTGGGCCACTGGATGAACGGCACCAAGACCAACACCGGTGACGGCCACGAGATGGCAAAAGCCATCGGTGCAATGGAGGACGAATATCCGCACCCGCTGATGTTGGATCCGGAGCAGCTGATGCCGTATTTGCGCGTCAATAAGCGCGGCGTGCGTTTTACGGCTGAGTACGAGGCCTATAACCATCTGGCAAACGCCATTCAGGCACAGCCGGGCGCATACAATTACTACATTGTAGACGCAAACGTGATGGACATCGTCACCAGTATCTGGACGCCGTCCTCCAGCTGCTACGGCCCCAAGGAGGTCTGGGCTGGCGCTGCTACCAGCGACAAGGCACTGAAGGCTGATACGCTGGAGGAACTTGCAGAGAAGATGGGCGTGCCCGCTGATGCCTTTGTGGCGACCATCAACCACTGGAACGAGATGTGCGATGCCGGTGAGGACACCGATTTCCATTTCCCTGGCAAGATGATGCACAAGATCGACACCGCGCCCTTCTATGCAACCAAAGAGATGGCGTCTGCCCTGTGCACTTGCGGCGGCCTGCAGATCACGGATAAGAGCGAGGTGCTGAACACCGAGGCACAGCCCATTGAGGGCCTGTACGCCATCGGCAATGTGTCCGGCAGCATGTTCTCTGGTACCTATCCCCACAATGAGAACTGCCTGAGCCACAGCCGTTGCGTTACCTTTGGCTACAATGTTGCCAAGACCCTGGCTGCCCTGTAAAATTCAATAAGCAACAAAAGCGCCGCCCGCAGGGAATGCTCTCTGCGGGCGGCGCTGTCGGTTCCGTTCAGGAAATGGGAGAAGTGCTTACAGGGCGAAGTAACGCTTTGCGTTGTCGAAGCAGATACCCTTGACGATCTTCTCCAGAGCCTTTTCGTCGTTGGGGTACTCGCCATCCTCGACCCACTGGCCGATCAGGTTGCACAGGATGCGGCGGAAGTAGTCGTGGCGGGTGTAGCTCAGGAAGCTGCGGCTGTCGGTGAGCATGCCCACGAAGTTGCCCAGCAGGCCCAGGTTGGCCAGGCTCTTCATCTGGTTCTCCATGCCGATCTTCTGGTCGTTGAACCACCAGGCAGAACCGTGCTGGATCTTGCCGGGCACCTCGCTGCTCTGGAAGCAGCCCAGGATGGTGCCGATCTGCTCGTTGTCGGCGGGGTTCAGGCTGTAGATGATGGTCTTGGGGCACTCGTCGGTGTCGTTCAGGGCGCTGAGCAGGGCTGCGATCTGGCCGCCGCAGGTGGCGGTGTTGATCATGTCAAAGCCGGTGTCGGGGCCCAGCAGGCTGTTCATCTTGCGGTTCACGCCGCGCAGGCAGTTGTAGTGGATCTGCATGGCAATGCCCAGACGATGGTACTGCTTGCCCAGATGGATCAGGATGTAGGTCTGGTACTTCTCAGCCTCTTCCACGGTGCAGCTCTCGCCGGCCATCACCTTCTGGTAAATGGCGTTGACCTCTTCCTTGGTGGCCTCACGGTAGGGGATGTAGTCCAGGCCGTGGTCGGAAGCGCGGCAGCCCATCTCGGCAAAGAACTCGATGCGCTTGGTCAGGGCATCGGTCACGCAGTCGATGCAGGCCAGCTTTTCCTTGCCCACAACGGCAGCCAGCTTAGCCATGTACTCAGCAAAGCCGGGCTTGTTGATGTTGATAGCCTTATCCGGGCGGAAGGAGGGAGCCACGGTGAACTTGATGGTGGGATCTTCCTTGATCTTCTTGTGCCAGTACAGGTCGTCGATGGGGTCATCGGTGGTGCCGATGAAGGCCACGTTGCTCTGCTCGATCAGGCCGCGCACGGTCAGCTTGGGGTCGTGCTGCAGCTTGTCGTTGCACAGGTTCCACACTTCCTCGGCGGTGTCGCCGTTCAGCACGCCGTCATAACCGAAGAACACATGCAGCTCCAGGTTGGTCCAGTGGTACATCGGGTTGCCGATGGCCATGGGCAGGGCCTCGGCAAACTTCTGGAAACGCTCGCGGTCGGGCTTGTCGCCGGTGATGTACTCTTCGGGCACGCCGTTGGAACGCATCACACGCCACTTATAATGATCGCCGAAGTAGCTGCCGTCCGGGTTGCGGCCGCCCAGCCACACCTGAGCGATGTTGTCGAAGCGGCGGTTCTCGTAGATCTCGCGGGGCGGGATGTGGCAGTGGTAGTCGCAGATGGGCATGCCGGCTGCGTAGTCGTGGTACAGGTGCTGCGCGGTGGCAGACTGGAGCATGAAGTCCTTATCCATAAATGCTTTCATGGGTCGTTAACTCCTTTTTTGATCGGTGAATGAACGATTGTTTGTGAAATAATAGACAAACCTATATGCATCGGTGCGCCTGTCAGCTGTGACAGGCTGCCTTGCCCCTAGTATACCGAAAAATGAAGTTGTATACAACTGAAAAAGTGCCAAAATTTATCCTGAGGAATTGTGAAATCCGCTGGAAATACGCAAAACCGCCCTTTTTGCTCTAAAAAAGATGCACAAACCACTTGACTTATTTGTATACAACAGCATAAAATAGGGGTATGAGACAGGGGCGTGTGGACCCCTGCATGATATGCTAAGCGACGATGCAAAAAGGAGAACACAGAGATGGAAACTTTGAACTACAAGGTTCTGGCTGAGACTGGCTACAACGGCTACATCCTCAAGGATGCCCCCGTCAAGGTCATGCAGTTCGGCGAAGGCAACTTCCTGCGTGCTTTCGTGGATTATTTCTATGATATCGCCAATGAGAAGGCTGGCTACAACGGCAAGGTCAAGCTGGTGCAGCCCATCGGCAACTTCCCCCAGATGGCGGACTGGATCAACGAGCAGGAGGGCCTGTACACCCTGTACCTGCGCGGCAGCGAGAAGGGCCAGAAGGTCGATGCCAAGCGCGTGATCTCCTGCGTGTCCGACTGTGTGTGCCCCTATGTGGACGGCAAGTGGGACGAAGTGCTGGCTCTGGCCCGCTCCGAAGAGCTGGAGACCGTTGTATCCAACACCACCGAGGCCGGCATTGCTTACACCCAGGGCGACAGCGCATTCGACCAGGTGCCCCCCAACAGCTTCCCTGCAAAGCTGACCCGTGTGCTGTATGAGCGCTACAAGGCCTTCAACGGCGCTGCCGACAAGGGCCTGGTGATCCTGAGCTGCGAGCTGATCGACAACAACGGCAAGGAGCTGCAGAAGTGCTGCAACAACTACGCCAAGGACTGGAACCTGGACGCTGCCTTCATCGACTGGATGAACAACGCCAATACCTTCTGCTCCACCCTGGTGGACCGCATCGTTCCGGGCCGCATCCGTGACCCGAAGGAGCTGGCTGCGCTGGAAGAGGCCAACGGCTACCATGATACCGTGCTGGACGTCGGCGAAGTGTTCGGCGTCTGGGTCATCGAGGGCCCCGCAGGTCTGGAGGACAAGCTGCCGTTCAAGAAGGCCGGCGTCAACGTCATGGTCGTGCCCGATGTCACCCCCTACAAGAAGCGCAAGGTCCGCATCCTGAACGGTGCCCACACCGGTTTCGTTCTGGGCGCTTATCTGGCAGGCTTTGATATCGTGCGTGACTGCATGCACAACGACACCGTCCGCGGCTTCATGAACAAGATGCTGCACGAGGAGATTATCCCCACCCTGCCGCTGGACAAGAAGGATCTGGAAGAGTTCGCTTCCGCCGTGGAGGACCGCTTCAACAACCCGTTCGTCAACCATGAGCTGATGAGCATTTCCCTGAACTCCACCTCCAAGTGGAAGGCCCGCAACATGCCGTCCTTCCTGGCCTACATCGACGAGCAGAAGAAGCTGCCCAAGTGCCTGACCATGAGCCTGGCTGCTTACATCGCCTTCTATTCCAACGACATCCAGGAGCGCACCGCGGACGGCCTGATCTGCAAGCGCCCCGCCGGCAACACCTACAAGATCCAGGATGACGCATGGGCTCTGGACTTCTACTATGCACACAAGGACGACACCGCTGCCCAGCTGGTGCACGCTGTGCTGACCAACACCCAGATGTGGGATCAGGATCTGACGCAGATCTCCGGTCTGGAAGCCGCTGTTCTGGCCGATCTGGAGAAGATCCGCACCGAGGGCGCCGAGGCTGCTTACAAGAGCTGCCTGTGATCCGACAGAATAATTTTCCCGCACAAAAGAGGGCTGCTGCTTTGGGCAGCAGCCCTTTTGTGCTTTGATCGTCAATAAGGAGAACAACTATGCCGCAGGCAATTCATATCAGCCCCATCGACAACGTGGTCGTTGCCCTGCATCCCATTGCCAAGGGCACGCTGGTGGAAGTGGACGGCCTTGCCGTGACTGCTCTGGAGGACATCCCCCAGGGCCACAAGATGGCTGTCAAGCCCATCAAGAACGGTGAGAACGTCATCAAGTACGGCTTCCCCATCGGCCATGCTACCGCCGACGCCCAGCCGGGTACCTGGATGCACACCCACAACGTGCACACCAACCTGTCCGGTGAGGTGGAGTACAGCTACAACCCCGCCCCGGATCTGGCCCCGCTGCCCAAGGTGGAGCCGGAGACCTTCATGGGCTTCCGCCGCAAGGACGGCCGCGCCGCCATCCGCAACGAGATCTGGATCATCCCCACCGTGGGCTGTGTCAACGACATCGCCAAGAAGATCGTTGCCGACAACCAGGATCTGGTCACCGGTTCCATCGAGGGCCTGTACACCTTCACCCATCCCTTCGGCTGCAGCCAGACCGGCCATGACCATGCACAGACCCGCAAACTGCTGGCTGCGCTGGTGCGCCACCCCAATGCTGCCGCTGTTCTGGTGCTTTCCCTCGGCTGCGAGAACCTGACCCACGAGCAGTTCCTGACCGAGCTGGGCGAGTACGACCACGACCGTGTCAAGTTCCTGACCTGCCAGGACGTGGACGACGAGTTTGCCGCTGCCCGCGATATCCTGAAGGAGCTGGCAGCCTACGCCGGTCAGTTCCAGCGTGAGCCCATCCCCGTGTCCGACCTGGTGGTCGGTATGAAGTGCGGCGGCTCCGACGGCCTGTCCGGCATCACCGCCAACCCCACCATCGGCCGCTTCTCCGACATGATGGGCCAGCGCGGCGGTTCCACCGTGCTGACCGAGGTGCCTGAGATGTTCGGTGCCGAGGGCTTCCTGATGGACCGCTGCATCAACAAGGATGTGTTCGTCAAGGCTGAGCACATGATCAACGGCTTCAAGGAATACTTCATCAGCCACAATGAGGTGGTCTACGACAACCCCTCTCCGGGCAACAAGCAGGGTGGCATCACCACTCTGGAGGACAAGAGCTGCGGCTGTGTCCAGAAGGGCGGCACTGCACCCATCATGGACGTCATCGGCTACGGTGACCCCGTGGTGACCAAGGGCCTGAACATGCTGTACGGCCCCGGCAACGATCTGGTGTCGGCCACGGCCATGACCGCCGCAGGCGCACACCTGATCCTGTTCTCCACCGGCCGCGGCACTC
>ERZ773133.2852-NODE-2852-length-14551-cov-14.878311_pt1 | contig 14551 bp, 11 predicted proteins | sample MGYA00580861_ERZ773133 | MGnify/ENA primary metagenome ERZ773133 (study PRJEB29015, sample SAMEA2737844) | human gut metagenome | biome: human gut; feature: human-associated habitat; material: faeces | place: China | collected 2012 ...
TTCTCTCTTGGGAACATTACCTCTTCTGGGCACTTTGCTTCCCTCCTTCTTATAATTTAGAAATCATAGGTACTCGCGAATGGGGCTCTCCCCCATCGTGTTCCGGCCTGCCAAAGAGGTGAATGACACAAAAATATATATCAAACCTTTTCGGCAAAGCTCATTTCAAGGTCGCAGCCTTACTTCTGCTTCGGGCGCTTGGCGCCGTACTTGGAACGGGACTGCATACGGCCCTGCACGCCCTGAGCGTCCAGAGTGCCGCGGATGATGTGGTAACGCACACCAGGGAGGTCCTTAACACGGCCGCCGCGGATCATGACCACAGAGTGCTCCTGCAGGGAATGACCGACGCCGGGGATGTAAGCGGTGACCTCATAGCCATTGGTGAGGCGGACACGGGCGATCTTACGAAGAGCGGAGTTCGGCTTCTTCGGGGTCGCAGTACGAACTGCGGTGCAAACGCCACGCTTCTGGGGAGAGGCGAGGTCGGTCTCCTTGTTCTTCAGCGTGTTAAGACCATACTGCAGAGCCGGGGAGTTGGACTTGTAAGTCGACTGCTGTCTGCCCTTGCGAACCAACTGGTTAAAAGTAGGCATTCTTGTTTCTCCTTTCCTGAAATGATGTGATATATATTTTTTACAGGATATCGGTAAAATATCCCGAAAAAACCTTAATTTCTCAGAACGGCGATCACCGCCGCACCAACGGCGATGCCCGCGCTGTGGCCAAGCTGCGCCATCGTGGCGCGATCGTCGATCTCGATGTTCTCTTCGCGTGCGAGCGCTTCGATCGGCGCAAGCACGGCTGGATCTGCATCGCAGGCGATATACAGCTTTTCCGCGCGGTGTTCCCGCAGTGCACGCATCGTCTGCTTGATGCCCGCTACCTTGCGGCAAGTGGACAGATCCGGCGTCACGGCAGGTCCCTCCTGACGGTATGACAAATTCCGTGGGACATACCCACGCAAGTTGAAATTATACCATGAGGCACACAAGCCGTCAAGCGTTTTTTATGGCTGTCTACACAAAATAATCGCTGAAACGACGGGCTTTTCCCGAATTTTTTTGTGCGTTCCGCGCCGGCGCGTCAAACTTTTGAAAAGAGGCTGTCAAACTCTCCCTTTTCCCGCCAAAATGGCAAAAAAGAGACGCGGAATTTTCCGCGTCTCTTTTTACCTATTCAATACGTGAGGTCTTAACTCACACTTCGACGGCATTCGTGATGATGCGTGGCTCGTGCGGCTCTTCCTCGGGCTTCTCAGGCTCGGGAACGATCTCCTCAGCAAACTCGCGGTAGGCGTTCAAGCCTGCACCGGCGGGGATGAGCTTACCGATGATGACGTTCTCCTTCAGACCAACAAGGTGGTCGACCTTACCCTTGATGGCGGCTTCAGTCAGGACCTTTGTGGTCTCCTGGAAGGACGCGGCGGACATCCAGCTGTCGGTCGCAAGAGAGGCCTTCGTGATACCCATGAGCAGCTGCGTGGCAATGGCTTCCTGCAGCGGCTCGCCGGTCTCGGCGTTGACCTCGCCCGCGGCATTGCGCGCGCGGATCTCCTCGTTGGCATCCTCGTATTCGAGAAGGTCCACCATAGAGCCGGAGAGCAGGTTCGTATCACCGGACTCCTCGACGCGCACCTTGCGCATCATCTGGCGGACGATGACCTCGATATGCTTATCGTTGATGTCAACGCCTTGCTGACGGTAAACCTTCAAAACTTCCTGAATGAGGTAGTCATGAACGGCGGACGTGCCGCGGATACGCAGGATATCGTGCGGGGACAGCGCGCCGTCCTGCAGCTGCGTGCCCTTGGCGATGACGTCGCCGTCGTTCACGCGCAGGCCGGTGTGCGGCACCGAGTAGATGCGGTTGTCGCCGTCGTCCGCGGTGACGATGATGTTGAGCAGGCTGCCCTTGGTCGCCTCTTCGAAGCGGACCTTACCGCCGATCTCGGCGAGGGTCGCCATCTTCTTGGGACGGCGCGCCTCAAACAGTTCCTCGACTCGCGGAAGGCCCTGGGTAATATCGCCGCCCGCAACGCCGCCGGTGTGGAAGGTTCGCATCGTCAGCTGCGTACCGGGCTCGCCGATGGACTGGGCCGCGATGATACCGACCGCCTCGCCGGGGCCGACAGGCTTGGAGGTGGCAAGGTTCATGCCGTAGCACTTCGCGCAAACGCCGCTGTGGGCCTTGCACGTAAGCACCGTGCGGATCTCGACGGAGTGGATGTCGAACTTCTCCATGAGGTCGGCATCCTCGGGGGTCATCATGTGATCCTTAGAAATGAGCACCTCGTCCGTGCCGGGCTTCATCACGTCGTGGACCGGATAGCGGCCGTTGACGCGCTCGGAGAACTTTTCGATGACCTGGCCGTTCTCGCTGATCTCGCTGATCGTGATACCGCGGGTCGCGCCGCAGTCGTCGGAGCGGATGATGACATCCTGGCAGACGTCGACCATTCGGCGGGTCAGGTAACCGGAGTCTGCCGTACGAAGAGCCGTATCGGCAAGGCCCTTACGGGCGCCTCGGGAGGAGGTGAAGTATTCAAGGACGGACAGACCTTCGCGGAAGTTTGCCTTGACCGGGATCTCGATCGTCTTACCGGCGGTGTTGGCCATCAGGCCGCGCATACCGGTCAGCTGACGGATCTGCTTCATCGAACCACGGGCGCCGGAGTCCGCCATCATGAAGATGGGGTTGTAGCGGTCCATGTTCTTCTGCAGGGCGTCGGTGACGTCCGCGGTGGTCTTTTCCCACTCCTTGACGACAGCGCGGTAGCGCTCGTCCTCGGTCATGAAGCCCATCTTGAACTGGTCTTCAATGTCGACGACGCGCTGCTCAGTCTCGGCAATGAGGGTGTACTTTGCCGGCGGAATGGTCATATCCGCAACGGAGATACTGATGGCCGCACGGGTGGAGAACTTGTAGCCCGTGGCCTTGATGTTATCGAGCACTTCGGCCGCGATGGTGAAGTTGTGCAGCTTGATCGTACGGTCGACGATCTTGCCGAGCAGCTTCTTGCCGCAGACCTCGGTGATCTCGTAGTCGAAATAGTTTTCGGTCGGGTTGCCGTTTTCATCCACGCGCTTGACAAAGCCAAGGTCCTGCGGGATGTTGCGGTTGAAGATGATGCGGCCGATGGTAACGCGCACGACCTTGCTGCCCATGGTGCCGTCCGGCATCTGCTTGACCGTGCGGACAAGGATGGGCTGGTGGATACCGATGAGGTGGTCGTTGTAGGCGAGCATGGCCTCGTCCTCGTCGCGGTAAACGTGCAGATTCACGCTGGCCTTCTCTTCGTCGGTCAGCTCGTCGTAGCGCTTGCCGGCAAGGGCAAAGTCAATGTCCTGCGGCCAGAACTCGTCGTTATCCATCTGGGAAACGCCGTTTTCAAAGCGCTCGAACGTGAGGTAGTAGGAGCCCAGAACCATATCCTGCGTCGGCACCGTGACAGGGCCGCCGTCCTGAGGACGCAGCAGGTTGTTGGCAGAGAGCATCAGGATACGGGCCTCGGCCTGCGCCTCGGCAGACAGGGGCACGTGAATAGCCATCTGGTCGCCGTCGAAGTCCGCGTTGAATGCCGTGCAGTTCAGCGGATGGAGCTTGAGGGCGCGGCCCTCGACCAGCACCGGCTCGAACGCCTGAATACCGAGACGGTGGAGCGTCGGCGCGCGGTTGAGCATGACGGGGTGATCCTTGATGACGACGTCGAGCGCGTCCCAGACCTCCGTGCGGCCCTTATCGACCATCTTCTTGGCGGACTTGATGTTGTTGGCGGCGCCGTCCTCGACGAGCTTCTTCATAATGAAGGGGCGGAACAGTTCGAGTGCCATTTCCTTCGGCACACCGCACTGGTAGATCTTCAGCTCAGGGCCGACGCAGATAACGCTACGGCCGGAGTAGTCGACACGCTTGCCGAGCAGGTTCTGACGGAAGCGGCCCTGCTTACCCTTGAGCATGTCGGAAAGGGACTTGAGTGCGCGGTTATTCGCACCGGTGACGGCGCGGCCGCGGCGGCCGTTGTCGATCAGCGCGTCGACCGCTTCCTGCAGCATGCGCTTCTCGTTGCGCACGATGATATCGGGCGCGTTGAGCTGAATGAGGCGCTTTAAGCGGTTGTTGCGGTTGATGACGCGGCGGTAGAGGTCGTTTAAGTCGGAGGTCGCGAAGCGGCCGCCGTCGAGCTGGACCATCGGGCGAATCTCGGGCGGGATGACGGGCAGCACGTCGATGATCATCCACTCGGGCTTGTTGCCGGAGATGCGGAACGCATCCACGACCTCAAGGCGCTTGACGATGCGGGCCTTCTTCTGGCCGCTCGCGCTCTTGAGTTCGGCGTGGAGCTGCTCGGACAAGGATTCGAGGTCGATCTGCTGGAGGAGCTTCTTGACGGCCTCGGCGCCCATACCGGCGTCAAAATCGTCCTCATACTTCTCGCGCATATCGCGGTATTCCTTCTCCGAGAGGATCTGGTTGCGCATCAGCGGGGTCTCACCGGGATCGGTGACGATATAAGCGGCGAAATACAGCACCTTTTCCAGGATGCGGGGGCTGATGTCGAGCAGCAGGCCCATGCGGGAGGGAATACCCTTGAAATACCAGATGTGGGAAACGGGCGTGGCGAGCTCGATGTGGCCCATGCGCTCGCGGCGGACCTTGGCGCGCGTGACTTCCACGCCGCAGCGGTCGCAGATCTTGCCCTTGTAGCGGATCTTCTTATACTTGCCGCAGTGGCACTCCCAGTCCTTCGTGGGGCCAAAGATGCGCTCGCAGAACAGGCCGTCGCGCTCGGGCTTGAGGGTGCGGTAGTTGATGGTCTCGGGCTTTTTGACCTCGCCGTAAGACCATTCACGGATCATCTCCGGAGAAGCGATGCCGATTTTGATCGCGTCAAACGTTGCGTAACTCATTTTCTATATGCTCCTCCTTTTCTCAGTCTTCCTGATCGTCGCCGGCAAAGTCGGCGTTGACTTCATCATCAGCGACATATTCAAAGCCTGCGTCCTCGAGCTCGGCTTCATCGGCGAAGGGGTTGCTGCGGTGGCGGTCATCCTCGGCGTCCATGCGGGCGAGGTTGAACGTATCCATCGCGTCTTCGTCTTCCTTGAGCTCGATCTGGTTGCCGTCGCGGTCGAGGACCTGAACATCGAGGCACAGGGCCTGGAGTTCCTTGACAAGGACCTTGAACGACTCGGGCACGCCGGGCTGCGGGATGTTGTGGCCCTTGACGATGGACTCGTAGGTGCGCACACGGCCGGTCACGTCGTCGGACTTGACCGTCAGGATCTCCTGCAGGGTGTAAGCTGCACCATAAGCCTCGAGGGCCCAAACTTCCATTTCGCCGAAGCGCTGGCCGCCGAACTGCGCCTTGCCGCCGAGCGGCTGCTGGGTGACAAGGGAGTACGGGCCGGTGGAACGGGCGTGGATCTTATCGTCGACCAGGTGGTGCAGCTTGAGGAAGTACACGTAACCGACGGTGACCTTGTTGTCGAAGCGCTCGCCGGTGCGGCCGTCGTACAGCCAGCTCTTGCCCTCGGGGTCGAGACCAGCCTTGATGAGCTCCTCGCGGATATCCTCATAGCTCGCACCGTCGAAGATCGGCGTTGCGACCTTGTAGCCAAGGGTCTTGGCGGCGTAGCCCAGATGGACCTCGAGCACCTGACCGATGTTCATACGGGACGGAACGCCCAGCGGGTTCAGCACGATATCGAGCGGCGTACCGTCGGGCATGAAGGGCATATCCTCCTGCGGCAGAATGCGGGAAACAACGCCCTTGTTGCCGTGACGGCCGGCCATCTTGTCGCCCGGCTGGATCTTGCGGCGCTGCGCGATGTAAACGCGCACGACCATGTTCACGCCGGGGCCGAGCTCGTCGCCCGCCTCGCGGGAGAAGACCTTGGCGTCGACGACGATACCACTCTCGCCGTGGGGCACCTTAAGGGAGGTGTCGCGCACTTCGCGCGCCTTTTCGCCGAAGATGGCGCGCAGCAGGCGCTCTTCCGCGGTCAGGTCGGTCTCGCCCTTGGGCGTGACCTTACCGACGAGGATGTCGCCGGCGTGGACCTCCGCGCCGATGCGGATAATGCCGCGCTCGTCAAGGTCCTTGAGTGCGTCTTCGCCGACGTTGGGGATATCGCGGGTGATCTCTTCGGGGCCGAGCTTGGTGTCGCGTGCGTCAAGCTCGTACTCTTCGAGGTGGATGGAGGTGTAATAGTCCTCGCGGACAAGGCGCTCGTTCAGAAGAACGGCGTCTTCGTAGTTGTAGCCTTCCCAGGTCATGAAGCCGACGAGGATGTTGCGGCCCAGAGCGATCTCGCCCTGATCGGTCGCGGGGCCGTCGGCAATGACGGTGGGATCTTCCCACACGCCGTTCTCGTTCAGGCGGCGGCCGTGCACGCGCTCGCCGACGTCGACGATCGGATGCTGGTTGATGCACGTGCCGTGGTTGGAGCGCAGGAACTTCGTGAGCTTGTATTCCTTCGTCTCACCGTTGTCGTAGGCGACAGTGATGGCGCGCGCGTCCATCTTGGTGACGATGCCGTCGCCCTCGGCGAGGATGACGACCTCGGAGTCCATGCAGATCTTATGCTCCATACCGGTGCCGACGATCGGCGCCTCGGGGCGGAGCAGAGGAACGGCCTGGCGCTGCATGTTCGCGCCCATCAGGGCGCGGTTCGCGTCGTCGTTCGGCAGGAACGGGATCATCGCCGTCGCAATGGAGACCATCATACGCGGGGAGATATCGATATAGTCGACGCGGTCACGGTCGACCTCGACGATCTCGTCGCGGTGGCGGCAGGTGATACGCTGGTTGACGAGGCAGCCGTTTTCATCGACAGGCTCGGCAGCCTGACCGACGATGTACTGGTCCTCGACGTCTGCGGTCATGTATTCGATCTCGTCGGTCACGCGGCAGGTCTCGTGGTCGACCTTGCGGAACGGCGCTTCGATAAAGCCGTACTCATTGATGCGGGCGTAGGTCGCGAGGTAGGAGATCAGGCCGATGTTCGGACCTTCCGGCGTCTCGATCGGGCACATACGGCCATAGTGGCTGTAGTGCACGTCTCGCACTTCCATGTTCGCGCGCTCGCGGGAAAGGCCGCCGGGGCCCAGAGCGGACAGACGGCGCTTGTGCGTCAGCTCGGCGAGCGGGTTCGTCTGGTCCATAAACTGGGACAGAGGGCTCGATCCGAAGAACTCCTTGATCGCCGCGGTGACGGGGCGGATGTTGATGAGGCTCTGCGGGGTGACGATGTCGAGATCCTGGATCGTCATGCGCTCGCGAATGACGCGCTCCATACGGGAAAAACCGATGCGGAACTGATTCTGCAGCAGCTCGCCCACGCAGCGCAGACGGCGGTTGCCGAGGTGGTCGATATCGTCCTTATAGACGATGCCGTGCGCCAGCGCGTTCATGTAGTTGATGGAGGCGAGGATATCGTCGATCAGAATGTGCTTGGGGACGAGGCGGTCGGCGTTGTCGCGGATAGCTTCCTTGAGCTCCTCGCCGCTGTACTGCTCGAGCAGCTCCTTGAGCACGCTCTCGCGCACGCGCTCTTTGATGCCGCACTCGGCCACGGGGTCAAAGTCGACAAAGCGGTCAAGATCGACCATGTGGTTGGAGAACACGCGCATCGTACGGCCATCGACCTCGATGGTCACATCGTTGACGCCGATGGCATCCATCTCGCGCGCTTCCTCGTCGGTGACGATGTGGCCTGCGTCGAAGAGGATCTCGCCCGTGCGCGGGTCGGCAACGGGGAAGGAAAGCTTCTGCCCGCGGATACGCGCCCACAGGGAGAGCTTCTTGTTGTACTTGTAGCGGCCGACCATGGACAGGTCATAGCGGCGCGGGTCGAAGAAGAGGTTGTTGATGAGGGTCTCGCAGGCCTCGACCGTGGGCGGCTCGCCCGGGCGCAGCTTGCGGTAGATCTCGAGCATCGCCTCTTCATAGGTCTTGCAGGCGTCTTTTTCGAGCGTGACGGCCACGCGGTCGTCATCGCCGAACAGCTCGAGGATCTCGGCGTCGGTCTTGAAGCCGATGGCGCGCACCAGCTCGGTGATGGGGATTTTGCGGTTTTTGTCGATGCGCACCCAGAACATCTCATTGGCGTCGGTCTCGTATTCGAGCCATGCGCCGCGGTACGGGATGACGGTGGACGTCAGCAGCGGGAGGTCGGTCTTGAGGTCGATCTCCTTGCCGTAGTAAATGCCGGGGGAACGGACGAGCTGGGAAACCACCACGCGCTCGGCGCCGTTGATGACGAACGTGCCGGACTCGGTCATGAGCGGGAAGTCGCCCATGAAGATCTCCTGCTCCTTGATCTCGCCGGTCTCCTTGTTGTAGAGGCGCACACTCACCTTCAGGGGGGCGGCATACGTCGCGTCGCGCGCCTTGCACTCGAGCACGTCGTACTTGGGCGCTTCGTCCATCTTGTAGTCGATGAAGCTCAGCTCCAGGTTGCCCGCGTAGTTCGAGATCGAGGCGACGTCGGAAAAGACTTCGCGCAGACCCGTATCGAGGAACCACTGGTAGGACTTCTTCTGAAGCGCCAGCAGGTTCGGCATCTCCACGATCTCCTCGTGTCGGGCGAAATTCTTGCGAAGGGTTTTGCCATACATCTTGTTTTTGGCCATTTTGCTCTTCACGCCTTTCTTTTCTTCAAGCCCTGTCCGCTTGAAGGAATGTATTGCGGCGGCTCTATTCAGTTCGACACACCCGGCTTTGTTGTAAAACAAAGCGAACTGCATCTTGCTTTTTTTGCCGCGGTATGCTATTCTCTCGGTAATGGGTGGGGAATTTCCCTCGCCCTTTCCCGTTTATAAGCGCTTTATTTTACCAAATGGGTACAGAAAAGTCAAGGCATTTTTTGTGAACATCTGCGGTTTCCGCAGATGTTTTTTTGTGCGCTTCGACGGATTTTGCCGCGGATTGCAATAAATTTGTCGCTGTGGTATGATGTTTGCGTGATTTTGCGCCGCTCTGCGCGCAGACGATGAAAGGAGTTTTCCCATGAAGCCCATCGCCATTGACGATTTCTGCGCCGTCCGCTCACTTGCGAACGTGACGTTCTCCCCCGAGGGGACAAGCGCCTGCTTCACCGTGAGTCAGGCGAAAAAAGAAAAAAATTGCTACGAATCCCGCCTCTATCTTTTAAAAGGCGGCCGCGTCCGCGCGCTGACCGGCGGCGGCAAGGAATCCTCGTTCTGCTACTTGGATGAAAATACGGTCCTTTTCGCGGGCGACCGTGAGGGGGAAAAGGAGCCATCGCTCACGAGCCGCTTCTACAAGATCGCGCTCGACGGCGGCGAGGCCGATCTTGCCTACACGTTTCCCATCCCCGTCTCGCAGGTCTTCCCTCTCAAAAACGGCGACCTGCTTGTCGTCGGCTCGACCTTTCCCGGCTTTGAGGACCTCTATAAAGGCGACAAGAAGCTCGTGAAAGCCTACTTTGACGACAAAAAGGAAAACGAGGATTACGAGGTCATCGACCAGCTCCCCTGGTGGTGGAACGGCGGCACCTATACCCGCGGCGCATACGAGAGTCTTTTCTATTACGACGCGAAAAAGAAGTCCCTCACCCGCCTGACGGAGAAAGGCTTCAACGTGTCCGATGTGCAGCTCACAGCGGATAAGAAGACCGTCTACTACAGCCTGCTCGACGTGTCCTGCCCCCGCCCCGCGCACTTCGGCGGCGAGGATCTTTACCGCATGGAGCTTGCCTCGCGCCGTCAGGAGCTCGTCGTCAAGAGTCGCCCCGACTTCGTCATCGCGACATACGCGCTCGGCAAGTCCTTCCTGCTCGTCATGGCCGCGGACGGCAAGTTCGGCATGAACACGGACTGCGACTTTTACAAGCTCGACTACAAGACGCTTGCCGTCACGCCCTACGCCGTCTACGGCGAGGCCATCGGTTCTTCCGTCGGCTGCGACGTCCGCCACGGCGGCGGTCAGGCGTTCAAGATGGACGGCGACGCGCTGTACTTTATCTCGACGCGCTTCGACGGCGCGGGGCTCTACAAGCTCGAAGACGGCACCGTCTCCCCCGTCCTCGCGCGCGACGGCAGCGTCGACTGCTTTGACCGCAAAAACGGCAGGATGCTTCTCTGCGCGCTCTGGGATATGAAGCCGCAGGAGCTCTACGACGAGACGGGCCGCCGCGTCACGCACTTCAACGACGCAATGCTGCGCGGCAAATACGTTGCCCAGCCTGACCCCCTCAACCTCACCGCGGGCGACCACGAGGTGCACGGCTTTATCCTAAAGCCGATGGGCTTCGAAGCGGGCAAAAAGTACCCCGTCATCTTCGATATTCACGGCGGTCCCAAGACCGTCTACGGTCCCGTGTTCTATCACGAGATGCAGTACTGGGCGAGCCGTGGCTATTTCGTCATCTTCTGCAATCCCACCGGCTCCGACGGCCGCGGCGCGTTCATGGATATCCGCGGCAAGTACGGCACGGTCGACTTCGATGATCTGATGGCGTTCTGCGACGCGGCGCTCGCAAAGTATCCCGAGATGGACGCAGATAACCTCTTCGAAACCGGCGGCTCCTACGGCGGCTTTATGACCAACTGGATCATCGGCCACACCGACCGCTTCCGCGCCTGCGCCAGCCAGCGCTCGATCTCGAACTGGACGAGCTTCTACGGCGTGTCCGACATCGGCCCCGACTTCTCCGAAGATCAGTGCGGCTCGACCATCTGGCCGGATGTCGAAAAATTCTGGTGGCACAGCCCCATGAAGTACGCCGACAAGGTCAAAACGCCGACGCTCTTTCTCCACTCGCTCGAGGACTACCGCTGCCCCGTCGATCAGGGCTATCAGATGTACTCCGCGCTGATCGCGCACGGTGTCGAAAGCCGCCTCGTGCTCTTCCGCGGCGAGAACCACGAGCTCTCCCGCAGCGGCAAGCCCAAGCACCGCATCCGCCGCTTAAATGAGATCACCGGCTGGTTCGAGCAGCACAAGGGCTAAAATGGAAATTCGCAAAACCACCCTGCAGGACGTCGACACGGTGCTGGACGTCTTCGCCGCCGCAAAGCGCTACATGCGCGCAAACGGCAATGCCTCGCAATGGGGCGACGAGTACCCAGACCGCAGCATCGTCACCTATGATATCGCATGCGGCAGCAGCTATGTGATGCTTGAACATGGCGAGATCGTCGGCACATTCGCCCTCTTTCTCGGCGAGGACGAGAGCTACCGCGTCATCGAAGACGGCGCGTGGCATCTCGATCAACCCTACGGCACGATCCACCGTCTCGCCTCCAACGGGAAAGCGCGTGGCGGTGTGCCTGCTGCTGCCTGCGGCGCTCGCGGGCGGCGTGGTCAGCGCGGAGGCACCGCAGGCGGCGGTCTACGGCCTGTGTGTGGCTGACCCGTTTGCGTGGATGTCAGCCGACGCGGTGCTGTGCATTCCGCTTATCAAAAACATCATGCGCGAAAACTACGACTATCTTTACGGCAGCGGCCAGAAACTCATTGAGCGATAAAAAGAACCATAAACTTGCCCCCTCCGTATTCAAAATACGGAGGGGGCAAGTGTTGTTCATAATGAGACGGAGAAATTTGTCGTCAGTCAATGTTCTTCAGACCGTCATATAGATCGTTGAAGGACATTTCCTGACGGCATCTTCCGTAGGAGAGCTCTTTGTTTTCGCCAAATTCCAGCAAGAAGCATTTGGCAAGCTCTTCCACGGTCTGCTCAAGCGTCGTAAAAAACTGTTCATAGGCAAACTTGTTTGCTGCCGAGCCTTCTTCAAAGCAATTCACGATCAGCGATTCGGTCACCTGATCGAGCGGATACATTTTGATGTGCATCAGCTCATGAACGATGATCTCTTCAAAGTTTTCCTCCCGCTTGGGATTCGCAATATTCAGAAGAATGATTGCTTTTCTGTCGGCGCAGTCGATCTTGATGTCGCCGGTTTTCGGCCACGCGGGGTCTTCCACAAATTCAAGGCAGATATCCCACGTGGGTGTGATCCTCAGTTTCCGGATATATTTTTCAAAAAGTGCGGTCAAGGCCTGTTTTTCTACCATGGTATTCCTCCTGAACGTTCAATTTGTTGCATCAAAGCGTAACGGATCAGTCCTCGAACCATGCCACGGCGCGGATGGGCGAACCATCGCAGTTTTCGAGCTTGAGCGGGAAGCAGCTGAACGAAAACAACCCTTTGCCGCATTTGTCGAGGTCCTTGAGGTTTTCGATGTTGACGATGTCCTTATTTTGGAAGAGCTTTTTGTGGCGTGTCAGGTTTTCGTCTGCGATGGGGTCGAGGCCGATGACGTCGAAGCCGATGCCCTTGTAGTCGCCCGCGATGATGTAGTCGAGCGCCGCGTCGTCGAGGCAGGGATAATCGCCAAAGTAGGCATCCGTCCCCCAGCGCTTGTCCCAGCCGAGGTGGAAGAGCAGAAAATCGGCATTTTCCGCGTCTTTGCCGTATTGCAGGATGCGCTCGAGCGTGATGGCCTTGCCTTCGTTCAAGTCGTTGCACTCGATAACGAGCGCCTTGCCGATGAACTGCGAGGCGGGGAACGCGTCGAGCGTCGTGCGGCCGGCGAACAGATGCGCGGGCGGGTCCATGTGTGTGCCCGTGTGGGTGTACATGGTCAGCTTCGTCTCCTTGAAGCCGTCCTTTTCATAGGTGTTCGCGCCGGCGAAAATGGGTGTCTCCGTGCCGGGATAGACCGGCATATTTTCAGCGATGGTGTGGGTCAGGTCAAGTACGCGCATGGGAACATCTTCCTTTCTGTTGAAATCAAAATCAGAACACGAACTGCACCAGCAGCATATAGCACACCGTGCCGCCTGCGATGGAGAGCAGCATTTGTCTCTTCCACAGGTGCAGGCTGATCGTCACGGCGATGGCGATGAGCTCGGGCAGGCCGTAGGCAAAGTGCAGCACGTCAACATTGCGCAGGCAGTAGACGACGAGCATGCCGAAGATCGCGCCCGGCAGTGCTGAGCCGAGGTATTGGATGTACTTGGGAGTCGGCTTTTTCGGGTTGAAGACCAGAAACGGCAGGAAGCGCGTGAGCATCGTGCCGAGCGCGCAGAGGATGATGGTGATGGCCTGTTGTAAGATCGTCATTTTACCGCCTCCTGCGTCTTGGCTTCGACGGGCTTTCTCAGCGCGGTCAGCGCGACGAGGATGCAGATCATCGTGGGAATGAGGAAGTTGTCCGCACCGAAAATGAGCAGACACGCAACACTTGCGATAAGACCGATCCACGCGCTGAAATGGTGCTTTTCTTTGAGCCACTGGTCCATGAAGATGACCACAAACATCGCCGTCATCACAAAGTCGAGCCCCTCGGTATTGAAGCGCAGAAGCCCGCCGAGGATGCCGCCGAGCGTCGCGCCCAGGAACCAGTAAAATTCATCGAGCAGCGAGACGAAGAAGTAGAACCAGCCGCGGTCCACGCCCTCGGGGATCTCCGCCGTATAGTTGACGCTGAACGTCTCGTCGCACATCGCGTAGATGAGGTAGGGCTTTTTCCAGCCCGTGCCCTTGTACTTGTCGAGCATCGAAATACCGTAAAACAGGTGGCGCGCCTGGATCATCACCGCCGTCAGGAAGACCTGTACCGGCGCAAACGGCGCGAGCAGCATGCTCGTCGCGACAAATTCAAGGCTGCCGCCGAAGATGACGACGCTCATGATCATCGGATACCAGAAGCTAAAGCCCGACGTGCGCATATAGACGCCATAGGTCATGCCGAGAAATAAAAAGCCTGCGAAGATCGGGATGGTGTGCGGAAACGCGGCCTTCAGTGCCGCAACTGCGGGTGATTTGCTGTGCATGGGAACGGGAAACCTCCTTGTGGTGATGAAACGAAGCAGAAATGCGCCGGTTATTTTTGCGCCCGGTGCATAAACTGACCTGAGGTGATACGATGTCCTGTCAGGACGCGCTGCCCGCCGCCGTCAGCGCCGCCGCGGCGGCCATGGCGCAGGGAAAGAGCGATGAAGAGGTCGCGCTGCTCGCCGCCATCTTTACGCAGCTGGGCGACAGCCTTGCGATAATCGTCGCTCTGCGCGCGTGCGAAAAAAGCGGCGGCAGCGAGGCGGAATAAGGGAATCAGTCCTTGGCCGCCTCTTCTTTGTCTTCGCCCTTTTTGCCGCCCAGGCTGCTATTGCAAATAGGTAGGAGTTCTCTTTTCTTTGAATTGCCGCTTAGTTTCGAGCAGGCAGCAGCCTATCGAAAGGCTAACGGACAGTATGTAAGGAAAAATCAGTGGAGAGATACCACTGTAAGGGTATTCATAGACCTTGATTAACAGTTAAATACGATAAGCGTATCATTAGAAATAGTGGTACGCTTATTTTTTGTCCCTTTTTGCAGATTTGTCCTTTCCCCTACTTTCCAATATAATGAAGCTAAAGAAGTGGAGGTGTGCTTATGAGAGAGAAATTTAATCATCTGTATTTGGATAGCCACGAAAGAAAACTTTTGATACATAGCCTTGTAGAGTTAAAAAATCAGCTCATTCAGCAAGGCAGATATACGGATTGTGTTGACGAGCTTATTTTTAAGGTCATAA
>ERZ773133.2853-NODE-2853-length-14539-cov-15.231773_pt1 | contig 14539 bp, 14 predicted proteins | sample MGYA00580861_ERZ773133 | MGnify/ENA primary metagenome ERZ773133 (study PRJEB29015, sample SAMEA2737844) | human gut metagenome | biome: human gut; feature: human-associated habitat; material: faeces | place: China | collected 2012 ...
CCGCGACCACGGAACGAATCGTAGGACAGCACCATAACCGACAACTGCTCCGTTATGGCGGTGGGGTTGAAGTTCTGACCGTTCAAAAGCTCCTGCTTGGTGTAGACCTCCACGCGCCCGCCGAAATCCACGTCGATTTTCTGACGGTAGGGGTGGGAGGTGTCTTTCAGGGCTTTCGCCGTCTGCGTCAGAATGGCGTCCGAGGGAACGAGCCACACGACCGCCTTTGTCTTGGTAGCGGGGAGCGCGTCAAAGATAGGGCGAACGGCGTTGCAGGCAATAAAGGTCTTGCCGCCGCCCGTCGGCACCTTGAAGCAAAGGTTCGGGACACCGGGTATCACGTTTTGGTATCGCCCTAAAATTGGGGCAGATTTCTCCTGCCAGAACAGGCGAAACGCCGCTGCGTCACTCTTTGTTTCGTTCAGCAGTTCCAGATAGCGGGTCAAGTCCGCTATCACTTTTTTCTGATATGATTTCAGTTCCATACAGCGAACACCCCCCTTACAGTCTGCTAATGTCTCTCGGTATTTTCTTGAATGTGACGCCCATTTTTGCCAGCTTGTCCTCGCTGATGGAGCAGCGGTCGGCGTAAATCACCGTTCCATCGGCTTTTTCCGTAATGGTGGAGAGGAACACATAATCCAGCACCGTCACGCGCTGCGGCTCGTAGTAGAAGTAATAGCCCGTGTTGTTGTGCTTGCCAAGGTAATACGGATTGCCGCCGCTGGGCGGAGAGTAGGGCTGCTTGGTTCCCATGAACCAGATGTATTCCCGGATTTTCTCCGGGGCAACGGCTTCATTCAGGCAATCGCCCACAAGCAGCGGTTCACCCAAATCATAGAAGCTGAAATTGCCGCCCGTACCCTCTACGGTGTTCTTGCCCTCGCCGTAGCCACGGATTACACGCTTCATGCGCTCGGCGGTGATGCTGTCGGCGTAGTCCATCATCTCGACAAGGAGGAACTTGCGGTGTCCGCCGTCAGCTTTGTTCATGTTGAGGACAGCATGGGCGGTGGTGCCGGAACCGGCAAAAGAATCTAAAATGATGCTGTCTTTGTTTGAAGCAATTTCAAGCATCCTCTCAACAAGTCCGACAGGTTTTGGCGTATCAAATGTTTTCCCATCTTGGAAAATCGCCTTAATTTGATTCATTGAAGTGCGATTGCTGCCAACATCCTTGTTATACCAAATCGTTTCTGGTGGACGTTCGGTCTGCTCTTCAGCGTAGATTTTGTAATAAGGTGTCCATCCGTTACGCCCATTTACCCATTCTATACGGGTAGGGTTTTCGGCAACTTTCTGTTTGCTCCATCGCCAATTTCCATCCGACCCATCTGTGCGAACCGGGAAAACATCAGAACCATCGGGAGCAATCATTGCATAATAGAGATTGGGACGGGCTTCACGGGCATCATTTTGTCCCATGGCACGCAGAGGTTTTAGGTAATATCTTCTGCCGTCATCTTCAATTTTGTTATAGTGTTCCGGAACTTCATCTGTATGAATCCTGTGCAAACTCAAAGCCTCAATATTCTTGGCATAGGTGATGGTGTGGTCATGCCGTGTCGAGAAAACTTTTGCATCCATTCTTGGACTATCGGACTTTTCCCATATTACATCTGCAAGGAAGTTACGCAGTCCAAACACCTCGTCGCAAATTAGACGTAAATTTGCAAATTCCGTATCATCAATGCTGATGAAAATTGCTCTATCATCCGCTAACAGCTTTTGCAGCAGCTTCAAGCGCGGGTACATCATGCACAGCCACTTGTCATGGCGGGTCAAGTCCTCGCCCTCTTTGCCGACAACCGCGCCCAGCCACTTTTTGATCTTCGGGTCATTGACATTATCGTTGTAGACCCAGCCCTCGTTGCCGGTGTTGTAGGGTGGATCAATGTAAATGCACTTGACACGCCCCTCATACCGGGGCAGCAGCGCTTTCAGGGCTTCCAGATTATCGCCCCGGATGATCATGTTTTCGCTGCCATTATCTTCGCCGTGCTGCCCGTTTTCATCAAAGCTATACTTGCGCTCCAACACCCGAAACGGCACGTCCTGATGGTGATTGATCACCTTGCTTTTTCCAATCCATTCAAGTGTTGGCATGGGTATCCTCCTTTCGCTGAACCGTTGTACTATCTGGTTGAGAATTTGCAGATCCAAAGGCTTTTGTAAATATTTCTACTGCGCTTGCCAACTGCTCTTGTCCGTTTTGAATATTCTGCTGTTGTTGCATGGCATTTAGCATTCCTTGAGGTATATATGGATTTTGAATTGTCTCCCAAGTTACCTGCTTTTTATATCCAAGTGACTGAGCTATGGTCTCTAATAATTTGTCTTGTGCCTCTTGGATTTGCTTGCGCTGCATAACATTTGGTGTCTGAATACAGAGCTGGTTATAATACTCCCTCCATCTTGCCCTAACACTATCATCGTCTGAGAAAACAACATCAATGATGTTTAAGGCACGAACGGTATCGGCAGTCCAGCCAATACCGCGATTCATCATAAGCACTCTGAAAATTTCCATCTTATCTTTGCGCTTCTGACCTTTATCCTGCAGTTTCTGTCCAACAATTACGGCAACGATTGGGGCAATAAGAACTGCGGCTACATTGATTGCTGTCTGAAAGATTTCAAAAGTTGACATTGCGTAATCCTCCGTACATGTAAATTCTTATGTTGGTGAAAGACCTATCCTGTGTCGGAAGGACTAAATCTTTGTCCAACGCTGTCATTGTCTGTCGAATCGACGATTAGGTAGAGTCGTAACCAAGGGGTCAGTGCGCCCATTCGCACCCGCGAAATGGAATAGACCCCATTATTTCGAGTTAGAGTCGCTGATATAATCTGCGGCTCATTTTTCGTTTTCGGCGGGTTTCTTGATATACTTGCCGTTCTTGATTCTCGCGTCCGCCGGTTTCTCTGCGTCCTCTGGAATCCCCCAGACCGTGCCAATGCGGATAGCACCGGGGACGCGCCCCTCGCCGCACAAAATCTGAATACGGCGGGTGGAGATACCCCAGCGTTCGGCGGTCTGCGCGATAGATAAATACTTCATGGGCAGTACTCCTGTTGCAGTTCCATTCTGCGTCTGCTTATAAAATCACAGTATAATTATAATCGTCAAAGCGAATATAAGCAATGGCTTCCTGAAAAGTTCAGGAAGTATTTTCAATTCAGACATGAAAGGGGCTTGGGGCTTCCCCAACAACAAAATGAGCAGTTCGGGCGCAGAGCTGAACCGCTCATTTTTCCGGTGTGTACGGACACCGGATGTGCTTGCTACTCTCTCAAATCTCATATCCGCAGATACAACGCGCTCCCGCTTTTGCAAAAGCAGGGGCGCATATTTTTTGAAAATTTCTCATTTCGATACCTGCGTTTTGACTAAAAATTGTCCGTTGTAAAGTGAAAGGAAAAATTTTTTACCGCCATACTCAACAAACGGCAAAAAAGTGTCCGTTGTAAAGTGAAAGGAGTTCTTTGATATGCCGGACCGCACGCGCCCCATCCGCAAGGAAATCTGCCTGAATGAGCAGGAACTGAATCTCATCCAGCACAAAATGCGCCAGTTGGGGACGCACAACTTCGGGGCGTATGCCCGCAAGATGTTGATCGATGGCTACATCATCAAGGTCGATTACACCGAGCAGAAAAAGTTAGCTGCCGCTGTCAGCAGGATTGCCACCAACATCAACCATGTCTGCCGCCGCATTAACAGCACCAGGCATTTCTACGATGCCGACGTTGCCGAACTGAAAGCGCGGCAGGCCGAAATTTGGGAGCTGTTGAAAACGCGGCAGAGGGAAGAACTTTGACCACAACGGGATTTTCCATGTGTGGGTTTTCCGTCACCGGTTTTCCGGACGGTGGACAAGCTGACGCTCCGGAGCGTACCACAACCGGATTTTTGGAGCATGGATTTCCAAACTGTCACAGGGGATGAAATTCATACCCAAATCAATAAGAAATAAATCAACGCTCAATATAGTCATCCATCAATCCTATCAATACTGGTTTTGATGGATGGGATAGGAGGATTATGTCACAGAAGTTTTTGAAGTTTACAAGCGAGAGCTTGTCGGCATCCTACATACCGTTTCCACGGTTTTTGATGGAGGATAGTCTTGCCGGGCTGTCCAACGATGCAAAAGTGCTGTATGCTCTGATGCTGGATCGGGCGAGCATTTCAAAAGTCAACGGTTTTCTTGAAACTGACGGCACCATCCGAATTTACTTCACCGTGGAGCAGGCGCAGACGAAGCTCCACCGCAGCCGCCAGAGCGCCACGCGGATTTTCCGGGAGCTGGAGTACAGCGGCTTGATTGTTCGGCGCAAGCAGGGCTTGGGCAAGCCCGCGCTTATTACGCTGAACTACCCAGCAGACGCAAAGCTGATTCAGCCAAAAGAGGATGGCGCAATATCGCACGAATAAAAGTCGAAAACAAGGTGTTTTCTGCCCCACAAGCGCTGAGAAAACACAGGGGAATATCTTTTCCCATAACACCTCAGAAAAGCGTGTCTATGCGCCTACAGAAGCGATAAAGGAGGAAACAAGTGAACGCAGAAAAAGCCAATATCCCAAACAGCGTGGATGCAACCGAAATTCCGGAATACGTCTTTGAATCGCTGGCACGGAGTTTGCTTCCGGTAATTCAGAAGTACTACGAAAGCGAAGGTGGCAAAAAGGCATTTGCCGAATGGAAAGCAAAGAAGGAGATTTCAGACAGTGCATCTACATAAAGAAACCGGGAGGATTGCCCTGATCGGCAGTCCTCCCGGTTTCTTTATTACCAGTCTTCAACTTCTTCTATAAAAACAATAAATCCGAACCCATGACCAATCGGTACAAGGTTCGGATTATATTGTTTTGGTGGACCTGAAGGGATTCGAACCCACGACCTTACGGATGCGAACCGTACGCTCTCCCAACTGAGCTACAGGCCCAAATAGCAATGCCGGTCTCCCAGCGCGGATTATCATAACACACTTTTTTGAATTTGTGAAGCCCCTTTTTCATTTTTCTGTTGATATTTTTTCTGAAATATAGTAGAATACCATTTGTTCAACAACTCCTCCGCATACAGCTGCGGAACCGGTCTTGCGCAATGGGTACCTGCGAACCATGTCAGGCGGGGAACCGAGCAGCATTAAGCGGGACCATCCATGTGCCGCAAGGACGCCGGTTCCGCAGCTGTATACGGGGGAGTATTTCTATTGTAAGGGAGGGCTGCGGATGTATCAGGCGCTTTACCGCAAGTGGCGTCCCAAAACATTTGCCGACGTGGTCGGTCAGGAGCACATCACCGAGACCTTGCAGCGCCAGGTGGCGGAGGGGCGGCTGTCGCACGCCTATCTTTTTACTGGCACGCGCGGCACGGGCAAGACGACCTGCGCCAAAATACTTGCGCGCGCGGTCAACTGCGAGCATCCGGAAAACGGGAACCCCTGCAACCGCTGCCCGAGCTGCCTTGGCATCGAGAGCGGGCGGCTGCTCGACGTGGTCGAGCTGGACGCGGCATCGAACAACGGCGTGGACAGCGTGCGCGCGCTGCGCGACGAGGCCATCTATTCGCCCGCGCAGGTGAAAAAACGCGTGTATATCGTCGACGAAGTCCACATGCTTTCGACGCCCGCGTTCAACGCACTGCTCAAGATCTTGGAGGAGCCGCCCGAGCATCTGATGTTCATTCTGGCGACAACGGAGCTGCACAAGGTGCCCGCGACGATTTTGTCGCGCTGCCAGCGCTTTTCATTCCGCCGCATCCAGCCGAAGGACATCGTGGGCAGGCTCAACTACATCGCGGGGCAGGAGAATATCGACTTAAAGGAGGACGGCGCGGCGCTGCTGGCCCGACTGTCGGACGGCGCGCTGCGAGACGCGCTGAGTCTTCTTGACCAGTGCGCGGCCGCGGGCGGCGCAATCGACGCGAACGCCGTGCTCGATGCGCTGGGTTTGGCCGGAAACGTGCAGACCGCACAGCTCATGTCGCTGATCCTGACGCGCGACGCGCGCGGGGCACTCGAGCTTCTCGGCAAGCTCTACGACGGCGGTAAGGATGTGGGCGCGGTGCTCGGCGAGCTCTCGACCCTCTCGCGCGAGCTGCTCATCAGCGCGACGGCGGGGGAGGGCGGCGAGAGCTTACTCAGCGGCGCTTATGACGCCGCAACGCTCCGAAACCTGCGCGCGCAGGGGACGAGCGCACGCTTCATCCAGCTCTGTACGATCTTGCAGGAGACGGCGGCGCAGCTCCAGTTCAGCGTGAACCGCCGCACGGACGCAGAGCTCTGCATTCTGAAGCTCTGCGACGAAACACTCTCCGGCGACCTGGCGGCGCTCGGCGCGCGCATCGCGCGGCTCGAAGAGCAGATCGCCGCGGGCGTGCAGTTCGCAGCGAAGCACCCTGTATCCGCACCGGCGAGCGCACCTGCTCCCGCGACGGCGCAAAAGCTCGCTCCCGCACCGCAAAAGGCCGCGGAAGCGCCCACAGAGAGCGCAAAGCCCGCCGAGGAAGCGCCGCTTCCGTGGGATGAGCCGCCGCTGCCCGACGACTATGACGCACCGCCGCCCTACGGCGAGCCGGTCGCGCCCGCACCGAAGGCCGCAGCGCCGAAGATAGCAGCAGCACCCGCGCCTGCGCAGGAAGCGTCGACGAGTGGAGACAGCGGGGATGATGAGATCTTCTACCAGCTCATGGAGAGCTATAAAAACCGCCTGACGCCCGATAAGCGCGCGTTCATCGGCATGGCGCAGGGGAATGTGAAGGATGACCTTCTCACCGTCTACTGCTCGACCGAGGTGCAGAAGTCCATGCTCGACCAGAAGGTCGTGACAGACGTTTTGAGCGAGGTCACGTCCCGCGCAGTTGGACGGGAGATCCGCGTCCGCTTCCTCGTGGGCGAGCGCCCGGGCGCGAAAAAGAGAGACAAGATGCAGGACCTCCTGCGCATGGGCAGTAAATTCGACAATTTTACAGTAAAATAAAAGGAGACAACAACGATGGCAAAGGGTTACAGCGCACGCCGCGGCTTTTCCAACGGCAGCGGCCAGATGCTCAAGCAGCAGCAGATGCAGCAGCAGATCATGAAGATGCAGGAGGACATGCAGAAGGCGCAGCAGGAGGTCGAGGAGAAGACCTTCTCGGCGAGCGTCGGCGGCGGTGTCGTCAGCGCCGAGGTCAACGGCAAGAAGGAAGTCACGAACATCACCATCAAGCCCGAGGCGGTCGACCCCGAGGATGTGGAGATGCTTCAGGATCTCATCATTTCTGCCGTGAACGAGGCGCTCCGCCAGGCCGAAGAGGCGATGGACGGGAAGATGAACGCGCTGACGAGCGGACTCGGCCTCAGCGGGTTTGGGTTCTAATCGTTTCCCGAAGGGAAACGATTGAAGGTCCCCACACCGTGTGGGGATGCGGGTAAAAGGGGGATACTCTCTTTCACGAAAGAGAGTATCCCCCTTTTGATCCCCCCGAGAGAAAGGTTTGCATTGCAAGCGAGCAGCTCGAAGAGCTGCGCAGCCTGCGGAATCGGGTGCCTGCTATTTTTCGTATCTAAACGACTTGGCTTGCTTCTATCTTCGCTGTCGCTTTGCCTGCGATTCGTTAGCCTTACGCAATTTCCGCCTACTTTGGACTTGTACAGACTTGCTATTGTCTGCCGAGGCGGCTTTGCTGCGCTCGCCGCGATATTGTGCCATCGATAGCAGGTGATTACACTGCACTTGCGCTCAGATTCGAGAGCGGCAGCGGATGATAGAAGCAGAGGCAAATCGTATAGCAGCTCTAAACGCGGCAACGCCGCGCGCAGGCAGTCACCTTCCGGAGGCACAAAGGCCATTCGAGCCTGAGACTGCCAATCAAAGTCTTTCTCTTGGGGTTCCAAAGGGGCCATTCTCTTTTGCGAAAGAGAATGGCCCCTTTGACTCGCTCCCCTGCACGGTGCAGGGGAAACTCCTCCCGCATTGGTGCGGGAATCATTGCAAATTATTCTGCGAAAAATGTTTCAATTTCCCCGCGTGCAGCGGCGACGCTGCCTTGCACAAAATTCGGCTTGCCGCCGCCGCGGCCGTTCAGCTCGGCATTCATCTTTTTCGTGAGCTCACGAAGATCGCCGCCGACATGCCCGATGGCGTACTTGTACGCGCCGTCCGCGCCGGCAAAGACCGCGCAGCGGCCGCCGCAGCGGTTCGTGACTGCGTCGCAGAGCTTGCGCAGGCTGTCGCCGGACATTTCGTCCTCGAAGAGCAGCACGTCGCCCTTGCCTTCGTACTGCGCGGCGGTCTGGGCGAAGACGGACTCTTCGAGCTTTGCGCAGCGCTGCTTGAGCGCGGAAAGCTCAGCGAGCACGCGCTCGACGCCCGCAAAGCTCGCGTTCGGCTTGACGGAGAGCGCCTGTGCGATGCGCACGTCCTGCGCCCAGCACTCCGAAAGGTAGCGGTGCGCGCGCTTGCCGGAAAGAAGTTCGATGCGAACGCCGTCGCGGAACTTCTGCACGGAGAGGAACTTGACGAGTCCCACCTGACCGGAACGCACGACGTGCGTGCCGCAGCAGGCGCAGCAGTCCGCGCCGGGGAAGGAGACGATGCGCACATCGCCCTCGAGCGGCTTTTTGCTGCGGTACTCGACCTTGTCGAGCTCCGCGCCGCGATAGAACTGGATGTCGATGGGGTGATCCTCATAGATGTACAGGTTGGCGAGCTGTTCAATCTCCATAAGGTCATCCCACGAAATGTCGGCGTTGAAGTCGATCGTGACGACGTCCGCGCCCATGTGGAAGCCGACGTTGTCGCAGTGGAAGCGCTCGCAGATGAGGCCCGAGCAGATGTGCTCGCCCGAATGCTGCTGCATGTGGTCGAAGCGGCGCGCCCAGTCGATCTTGCCGGAGACGCTCTTTCCCACCTCGAAGGGCTTGTCACAAAGGTGCGTGATAACGCCGCCTTTCTCGTGGACCTCGAGCACGTTCGCTTCGCCCAAAACGCCGGTGTCATACGGCTGGCCGCCGCCCTCGGGGTAGAAGGCCGTCTCCGCGAGCACAACGGCGTAGCCGCCCTTGACAGCGTCGCAGGAGACGACGGCGGTGGCAAAGCCCTTCTGAAAGGGATCTTCATAGTAGAGTTTTCTTGTTTCCATGGGGTTCTCCTTTAGTCGATCAGGCCGAGCGCCTGTTTTTCGTGCAGCACGCGGAAAACGTGCGCGTCAATATCGCTTTCGGCGATCTCGCCGGACTGGACGGCGGCGATCACCTGCGGGATCTGCGTCTGATAGTCGGTGGTCACGATCATGTCGTTGCCCGCCTGAATGGCCAGCACGGCGGCGCTGCCGTCCTGCGCGTAGGCTTTGACGGCATCCATCGCGAGATCGTCCGTCACGATGACGCCGGTGAAGCCGAGCGTGTCGCGCAGCAGCGTGTGGACCTTCGCCGAAAGGGACGCGGGATACGCGCCGTCCATGCACTCGACGATGTTGTGGCTCACGAGCACGAACGGCGCGCCCGCGGCGATGCCGGATTCAAAGGGGACGAGGTCGGACTTTTCAAACGTGGTGTACGGGCGCGCGTCGAGCGCGATGCCCGTGTGCGTGTCGGCGTTGTTGCCGTAGCCGGGGAAGTGCTTTAAGACGCAGGCGACGCCAGACTGCGCATAGACGGGCACGACGCTTGAGATATAGTCCGCGGTCGTCTGCGCGTCCTGCCCGAACGAGCGCGCGTAGATGAAGTTGTCGGGATTCGTCGACACATCGCACACGGGGGCGAAGTTCACGTTGACGCCGAACGCTTTGAGCTTCTGGTTGTAGCTGAGCGTTCGTTCGAGCAGCCCGTCGAGGCCGCCCGCGGCATAGAGCTCCTGCGGGGAGGGGAGAGGTTCGGAGAAGAGATTCGGATTTTTGCTCGCGCGCGTGACTGTGCCGCCCTCTTCATCGCTGCCGATGAAAAGCGGGATGGCCGCCGCGTCCTGATAAGACGCGAGCGCCGCGGTGAAGTCGTCCTCGGTGAGCCAGTCACCGTTTGCGTCCTTATAGTCCCTGCCGAAGAGCAGCAGTCCGCCGAGGTGATAGGTTTCGACGTCCTCCGCCGCGCCCGTTTCGGGGCAGCGGACGAAGAAGAGTTGGCCGACTTTTTCCTCGATGCTCATACCTGCAATGATGTCGTTGATGCGCTCATCGGGCGTTTTTTCCACCGGCTGCTCGATAGGAGGTTCCGGCGTCGGATCGACGGCGGGTTCATCGGGGGTGTCGTTTTTCGCGCCGCAGGCGGCGAGAAGCAGAACCAGGACGAGGGAAAGTGCGGTGATTTTGAGTGATTTCATGGCGATTCTCCTTTTTACGACTCGGAAACAAAGTGCTGTTCGCGGTAATACTGCGCGCAGAGGTACCTGCGGCAGATCTCGGCGACGTCTGGGGGCACGTCGAGCGTGATGGAACCGTCGACCATGCGGTAGCCGTCCTCGTGCATCAGCGGCGTGACGGCGCGCGTCTCGCGTTGGAGCTGCATGAAGCCGTCGCCCGTCCAGCCGCACTCGAAGAAGAGCTTGTCCATCAGGAAGCACGGGGAAATGTCGCCGCCGTCGCCGCGGAAGTCCTGACCGAGGGATTCCTTGGCGGCCTTGTTGGCATAGATGAGGTAGGGGGTGGAGAAGTAGTTGTAGAAGCCCTCCTGCGTGGACACGTCGAGGTCAACGCCCATTTCGGCGTAGACGCTGCTGCCGTTGCCCATCCACGGCTTGTGGTCGCCGAAGAGAACGAGCACGACGGGCTCATCGCGCGCTTCCAGCTCGCGCGTGAGGCGGCGCATCTGCTCGATCGTGCTGCGGATGCCGGCCAGGTAGTTGTTGATGACGCAGCAGCTTTCCATCGACCAGCCGGTCTTGGCGGGCGTGACGTACTCCTCCCAGTAGGTCTCGGAGCTGTACGGCCCGTGGTTCTGGTACGAGACGGAGAAGAGGAAGAGAGGGTCATCGTCCTCCGTACGCGAGTCGATGTCGTTTAAGAGGTAGTCGACGAGCACGGTGTCGGACTTGAAGAGCGCGTCCTCGATGGAGATGAGGTCGCCGAAGCCCGATTCGTTGAAGACGCACTCGTCAAAGCCAAGGTATTCGTTGACGTTGCTGCGGTTGTAGAACCACGAGTAGCCGGGATGACGGTAGAGCGCGTCGTAGCCCTGATCCTTGAAGTAGCGGACGTAGGAATTGATCGGGCCGCGGAACTCCTCGTGCTGGCTGTACCCCGTGAGGAAGCCCCATTCGGTGTTCGTCGTGCCGCCGGCGAAGATATTCGTGAGGAGGTTGCCCGAGACGCTGCGGCTCTCGAGCTCGTGCAGCGGCTCGTAGAGATTCCGCACGGCGGAGATTTCATTTAACTGGGGGAAGTCGGACAGGTCGGAGAACGCCTCGAGCATGATGCCGACGACCGTGATCTTCTGATCGTCGGGAATGTCGGTGTCTGCATACTGCTCAAGGATCTGCTTGGCCTCGCTCTCGCGGTAGCCCTCCGGCGGCTCGGGGAACATGTCCTGCACGCTGTGTAGGAACGGATACGTCGTGCCGCGAGAGATGTAGACCTCGACCGCCGACCACGGGGAAATGAGGTCGTTGTTGGCGGTCTCTTTGTAGATAGAAGAACTGGTGTAGAGCTCAAAATAGCACGCGAGCGTGACAGAGAGCATGAGCATGATGCCCGCAAGGCGGGAGCGCGGGCTCATGCGCTCTTTTCGGAGCATCAGGCACGAGAGCGCGAGCATCAGCACAAAGCCCTCAAGAACGACGATCACGGGCGCGGAAATTTCGAACGTGTAGTTGCCCATGATGCCGCCCGCCGTGCGGATGAGCCGCAGGTCGGTGGCGAGCACGGGGTCGCCGCGCAGCTGCACCTTGTAGTAGCTCACGAGCGCGAGCGTGAAAAACGGCAGCGCCGAGAGCAGGTACGCCGCCCACGGACGAGCAAAGAGGAAAAAGCCGAGGTAGACGAGCAGGATCGGCGCGAGCAGGTTCATCATGACGAGCAGCGGAATTTTGAAATACGACTGCAAAAGCGCCGTCGCGTCGATGCTTGCGTAGGAATGTGCCGTGAGGTAGAGCGAGAGAAGGCCAATGCCAGCGCCCAGCACCGTGAGCCAGAAGAAGACCCAGATGCGGTGCACCCAGCGCGTCACCGCGCCCGTCGACTCATCAGGCCGCACCAGAGAAGAAAAAAAACGCATGTTGGGGACGTCCCCTTTCTGAAAGCATAATAATAAAGTATATCATTTCGACAGGGAAAACGCAACCGGACAAGTTTTCAACTTTGTGGGGTTCTTGCCGGCAGGCGGGGAAGTGTGGTAAAATAACCCCGCAAACCGAATTGCAGCTATATCAAAATATTCGATATTCTAACAATTGCGGAGGTGTTTTCATTGATCAAAGAGATCGAAATTCAAGGATGTGTCACCGTTCCTGAAGAGGTTTCCGTGGATGACTTTATTGATAAATTCCTCGCATTTATTGAAGAGAACAACTGGAGCTTTGGCGGCGGTTATCGGACCATTATAGACGGGTACTATATGAATGAGGACGGGACAAGGGGAAAGCACGTCCTTGATGCCTGAATGAAAATTTCAGCCTTGCTGAAATTTTGCACTGCCGAACGGAATTAGAAAAAGGACAGCCTTCTTTCGAGAGCTGTCCTTCTTGCTATTCTGTGGAAAACTTTTCTCAGAACGCGCACTTTTCGCGCAGGAAGTCCTTGACCTGATCGATGGGGATACGGACCTGCTCCATGCTGTCGCGCTCGCGGATGGTGACGCAGTGGTCGGCCGCGATGCCGTTGGCCTCGTCGCCGACGGTGTCGAAGTCGAACGTGATGCAGTACGGCGTACCGATCTCGTCCTCGCGGCGGTAGCGCTTGCCGATCGAGCCGGTCTCGTCGTAGTCGACCATGAATTCTTTGGAAAGCTCGTTGTAGAGCTCCATCGCAGGACCGGCGAGCACGTCCTTCTTGGAAAGCGGCAGGATCGCGGCCTTGAAGGGGGCGAGTGCGGGGTGGAAGTGCAGCACGACGCGCACGTCGTCGTTGCCCTTCTTGTCCTGGCCGACGACCTCTTCATCGTAGGCGTCGCACAGGACGGCGAGCACGCTGCGCTCCACGCCGAGCGACGGCTCGATGACGTAGGGGACGTATTCGACCATGTCCTTGCCCTCGCCCTCGCGATAGACCATCTTCACGCCGCTGGTGTTCTGATGCTGCGTGAGGTCGTAGTCCGTGCGGTCGGCAACGCCCCAGAGCTCTCCCCAGCCGAACGGGAAGAGGAACTCGAAGTCCGTCGTTGCCTTGGAGTAGAAGCACAGCTCCTCGGGATCGTGGTCGCGCAGGCGGAGGTTCTCGTCCTTCAGGCCGATGGAGAGCAGCCAGTTGTGGCAGAACGTGCGCCAGTAGTTGAACCACTCAAGGTCGGTGCCCGGCTTGCAGAAGAACTCGAGCTCCATCTGCTCGAACTCGCGCACGCGGAAGATGAAGTTGCCTGGCGTGATCTCGTTGCGGAAGGACTTGCCGATCTGGCCGATGCCGAACGGGAGCTTTTTGCGCGTGGTGCGCTGGACGTTATTGAAGTTGACGAAGATGCCCTGCGCGGTCTCAGGGCGTAGGTAGACGGTGTTCTTTGCGTCCTCAGTCACGCCCTGGAACGTCTTGAACATGAGGTTAAACTGACGGATATCGGTGAAGTTGTGCTTGCCGCAGGTGGGGCAGGGGATGTTGTGCTCTTCGACAAAGTCCTTCATCTCCTGCTGGGAGAAGGCGTCGATGGGCTTGGGAAGCTCGAAGCCGGTCTCGGCGCACCAGTCCTCAATGACCTTGTCGGCGCGGAAGCGCTCGTGGCACTCGCGGCAGTCCATCAGAGGATCGGAGAAGCCGCCGAGATGGCCGCTTGCTACCCAGGTCTGCGGGTTCATCAGGATCGCGGCGTCAAGGCCGACGTTGTAGGGATTCTCCTGCACGAACTTCTTCCACCAGGCGTTCTTGATGTTCTTCTTGAGCTCGGCACCGAGGGGGCCGTAGTCCCAGGTGTTGGCAAGGCCACCGTAGATCTCGCTGCCGGGGAAGACAAAGCCGCGGTTTTTGCACAGCGCGACGATCTTGTCCATCGTCTTTTCAGTGTTTTTCATGGTGAATTTCTCCTTTCGGTACTTGGCTCAGGAGATAAAAAACGCCCTGAGCCTATTAAAGTAGGCTCAGGGCGAACAAATCATTGTCCGTGGTTCCACCTGAATTCCCCGCTGGATGCGGGGCACTTCGTTCCCTTGTAACGGAGGGACCGGCGCGGCATTTCCGCCGCGCGGCTCAAAAGCGCCGCCTTTTCCGTTCCGCAGGGACTTGCACCGGCCGTCCCCTCTCTTGAGCGGGTGAAAAGAAAAGGCTTCTTTCTCGCTGCCTTTATTGCGCTCAGCATACCATGACTGATATTGTTTGTCAAGACAAACCGAGAATCCCTGCGTTCCTGCAGGTGAAGTGACCCCAAAAAGTTAGACAATATTCTGAAGTAAAAATTGTTCAAGCAGCCGAAAGGG
>ERZ773133.2856-NODE-2856-length-14512-cov-17.393373_pt1 | contig 14512 bp, 15 predicted proteins | sample MGYA00580861_ERZ773133 | MGnify/ENA primary metagenome ERZ773133 (study PRJEB29015, sample SAMEA2737844) | human gut metagenome | biome: human gut; feature: human-associated habitat; material: faeces | place: China | collected 2012 ...
GTCCATATGGACAATAGAAGTTTATCACATACAAAATGGAAATGCCAATATCACATCGTATTTATTCCAAAATATCGGAAGAAGGTATTGTATGGAAAAGTAAGAGAAGATGTGCGAGAAATTCTGAGCACACTGTGCAAATACAAAAATGTCGAAATAATAGCAGGTGCAGTTTGTGTAGATCATGTACATTTAAGTATTGCAATACCACTAAAGTTAAGTGTCTCAGATTTCATGGGATATTTAAAAGGCAAAAGTATCATGATGATATACGACCGTCATCCAGAATTGCAGAGCAAATGGGATAAAGCATTTTGGGCAAGAGGATATTATGTAGAAACAATCGGTAATATCACAGACGAAGCAGTACAAAAATATATAAAAGAGCAAGCAGAGGAATCGAGAAAAGAAGATTCAAGAAGTACCGCTTTATAGCGGACCAGTAAAAATGCTTGCGGCACCGCCCTTTGGGGCGAGCAGTAACATAGCCCTTTGGAGGGCTTATAACAAACCACCAGTTGAACTGGTGGTTGCTGACTTCAGAAATGGAAGTATTTTCTGAAGCAGGATTACCAGAAGGAAGCTCATGACGGGATTCGTGAGTATTATGAATCCCATGGGGTAAAGGTGCCGGCGGAAGGGATTTCTCCCATGCAGGAGTTTAACAGGGATACCCGGGGGCTAATCTTTCTGGATGCCACAGTGGTAAGTGAAGCATTTCTGCATCATGAGACAAGAAAACTGGATAATGCAGGCTGTTTTTCCTTTGGAGATGTCAAATATGAGACCAGTACAGCCCTTGCCAATGCAGAGGTGGAAATCGCCTATGACCCCATGAATACAGAGACTATAAAGGTTGTGTATCAGGACATGAAACCAATCATGGCACACCGGGTAAGTATCGGAGCTTTCTGTGATAAAACGGTGGATGTACCGGTTGGAATGACGGACAAGATACCGGAAACATCCAGATTTCTGGATGCTCTGGAAAAGAAATACAAAGAGGCTCACAGGCTGATAGCAAATGCCCTTTCTTTTGGTGATTATGGAAAGGCAGGTGGCAGCCATGTATGAGGAATTCTTTGAGCTGATGCATACGCCGTTTACAAGAGATATTCCGGCAGACAGGCTGTACAGTTCGAGGCAGATAGAAGAAGCCCTTGGGAGACTGACATACGTGGCAGACAGGCAGTTGTTTGCGGTAGTTACTGCGGATCCGGGATGTGGAAAATCAACGCTTATCCGGATGTTTGAAAGCAGACTCCCAAAGGATAAATATATGCTGCTGTATCTGTCTGATTCGAAGCTGACACCGAGGTGGCTGTATGCAGGACTTCTTGACCAGATGGGACTGGAGGCAAGTTCTACCGGGGAGATTCAAAGAGGCAGCTGCAGAAGGAAATCGAAACTGTCAGGACCGTCCAGAAAAAGAAAGTGGTGTTTGTACTGGATGAAGCCCATCTGCTGGGGAAGGAAATTTTGGAAGAATTTCGCTTCCTCTTGAATTACAGGTTTGATTCAGCCAGCCCCATGAGTCTGATACTGGTAGGACAGACAGAGCTGTGGAATCAGAAGCTAAGGCTGCAGAGCTACGCAGCTATCCGACAGAGAATCGATATGAATATCGTGTTGAACCGCCTGGACAGGGCAGAAACTGGCAAATATATCGCGGCACATATGGCGTATGCAGGAGTGAAACAGGATCTGTTCACCAGTGGAGCAGAAGATGAAATCTTCAAGGTATCCGCAGGCATACCACGGATGATCAACAGAATCCGCGAGAAAACACTGATGTACGCATATCAACAGCAGAAACGGCTGATAGATGAGCATATGGTGCGATTTGTAGCTGACCATGAAATGGTTGGAGGAATAGAGTAAGAAATCCGGGGCGAGAGCCCCGGAAGCAGTGACAGAAAGAAGAGTGAGTTTGTGACAATGTGTGAGAGCAGAGTTGTGACAGCTCATGGAAATTTTAACAGCAATAACACAACACAGGGAGAAATAAACATGACAGCATATACAGTAAGAGATGCAAAAATAGAGGATGCACAGCGGATACTTGAAATCTATGCGTATTATGTGGAAAATACGGCGATTACATTTGAATATGATGTGCCGTCCAAGGAAGAATTCAAACAGCGCATGAGGATGACTATGCAGAAGTATCCGTATCTTGTCATTGAAAAAGAGGGTAGGGTATACGGATATGCCTATGCAGGACCATTTAAGGAGCGCGCGGCGTATGACTGGGCGTGTGAGTTGTCTATTTATGTAGACCATGCCGCGAAGAAATGTGGACTGGGAAAACAGCTCTACGCCGCTTTAACAGAGCGTTTAAAGCAAATGGGAATCACCAACCTGTATGCATGTATCGGATATCCGCAGACGGAAGACGAATATTTGGATAAGAATAGCGAGCAGTTTCATGAACATCTGGGATTTCAGACAGTCGGGACATTTCACCGGTGCGGATATAAATTTAACCGTTGGTATGACATGATCTGGATGGAAAAGATGATTGGAGAGCATCAGAGCCAGCAGCCGCCGGTGGCATACCGGACGGCACAAAAAAACAGGATATAGCAGAAAAATATCGAAAGAATAATGAAATCGGTAAAGCAAAAATAAGTCGCAAAGTATGTATATACCGCCTATAAATCGTCAGATTCAGGTCTGAATGTCTGATTTTATGGGTGGGTATAAAGCGCTTTGCGGCTTATTTTAATAAGTACAACAGTCTGCTTATGCGTCAGCAGATTCATCAGAAGCGGCAGGTGCGGCTTCCATGTTTTTCGGTAAAACCAGATTTAAAAGAATGGCAACGAGGAAAACAACAGCAACGCAGTTTTCGGCGAAGACCGTCTTTACAATCTGTGGAAAAATATCAAAAATTTCAGGAACCTGTGTAAAACCGATGCCGATACTTAAAGAAAGTGCGGCAATGGTGATATTTCTCTGGGAGAAACCACATTTTCCAATCATCTGAAGTCCGCTGATAACGATGTTACCAAACATCATCAGTGTACAGCCGCCAAGAACCGCATCCGGCAGTGTCGCAAGCAGTGAACCGAAAAACGGGAAAATTCCGGCTAAAATCATAATCACGGCACCGGCGCCAATCGCATAGCGGTTGACAACCTTTGTCATGGCAACCAGTCCGACATTCTGGCTGAACGACGTAATCGGCAGACAGCCAAAAACAGAAGACAATGCACTGATAAAACCGTCACATGCAATAGAACCAGAGGTTTCCTTTAAAGTCGCTTCGCGGTTTAAACCGGCGGCGGCAAGGGCTGAGGTATCCCCAATCGTTTCTGTTGCTGATACAAGGAAAATTAAAGTGACAGAAATAATGGCGTTTATGTTAAATTCCGGTTTAAATGGCAGTAACTGTGGAAATGCAATGATAGAAGTGCCTTCCAAAGAAGAAAAATCCACCGTACCCAGAATTACAGCCGCAATATAGCCCATAATCAGTCCGAATAAAACGGATAACTGCTTGAAATATGATTTTGCAAAAATATTAAAAAGGATACAGCAAAGCAGTGTAAATGTACCGAGAATCCAGTTCGTGGCAGAACCAAAGGTTTCACTGCCGCTGCCACCGCCAAAGGAAGCGGCACCGACGGATAGTAAAGAAAATCCGATAGCGGTTACAACGGTTGCGGCAACAATCGGTGTAATAAGGCGAATCCAGTATTTGGCAAGGAGTCCTAAGATACCTTCAATAATACCGCCGACCAGGACCGCACCGACAATCGCGTTATAGCCGTAGGTTGGTCCGAGGTAGCAGAATACGGATACAAACGTAAAACTGATACCCATAACAATCGGAAGTCCCGAACCGATTTTAAAAATCGGGAAAAGCTGGATTAAAGTACCGATACCGGCAATCAGCATGGCACTCTGGATTAAAGAGGCGCTTTCGGCTGTGGACAGTCCGCTGGCTGCGGCAACGATAAAAATAGGTGCGATATTGGCAACGAACATCGCCAGTATGTGTTGTAAGCCAAAAGGAATGGCTTGTTTTACGGAAATCTTACCATTCAGATGATACAGATTTTCCGTTGAAGTTGTTGTATTTTTGTTCATGATAATCTCCATTTGCAGGCAGTGCGATTTACCTCCACTGCCTTTTTACATTAAGTTGTTTTGTATTTTATTTCTGTTTTATTCCTGGCGGAAAGTAATTGTACCGGTTGCGGCATCCATGCTGTCTACAATTGCAAGGGATTCCAGATGATAACCGAGGTTGCGGATAATGCGACCGCCGGACTGGAAGCCTTTTTCAATGACAATGCCGATACCCTCGACCGTTGCGCCTGCTTCATTTACGATAGAAATAAGCCCCTGTAACGCACAGCCGTTTGCAAGAAAATCATCAATAATCAGTACGTGGTCGTCCGGGCTTAAAAATTTCTTGGAAACAATCACCTGATTCTTGCATTTGTGGGTGAAGGATTCCACTTCCGCAACGTACATTTCACCTTCAATGTTAATGCTTTTTGACTTCTTTGCGAAAACGACCGGAACATCAAAATGGCGCGCTACCATGCAGGCAATACCGATACCGGAAGCTTCAATCGTCAGAATCTTGTTAATATGTTCGTTTGCAAAACGGCGCTTAAATTCTTCACCGATTTCATCAAACAGCTGAATGTCCATCTGATGATTTAAGAAGCTGTCTACTTTTAAGACATTTCCTTCTTTTACAATACCGTCTTTTGTAATGCGTTCTTCTAAGAAATTCATAATTCCTCCTAATAAAAATGTAGTTTTATGGGATTTTAGATAAATTATAGTCTACCAAAATGGCACGGATGTAGCAATATAAAAGTTGAAATTGGGAGAAAATAACCTATATTAGTTCCGGAGTATTTGTGTTACAATGTCAGAAGATATCTTAGGTAAAGCCGGACATTGAAAAAATCGCAGGATACAGTATAATGAAAAGTAAAAATAAAAGGATAAGCCGCAAAGCGGCGGAAACGGGGGTATTTTATGTTAAAGGACTGGAACAGATTGGAACAACCGTCAAAAGAGGAAATGGAACAGCGTTTAAAGAAGGCGCGTGCGCGCTTAGAACAGCAGCAGATTCTGATGAAAGAAAAGAAACTGCCGGTGCTGGTGCTGTTAGAAGGCTGGGGTGCGGCAGGCAAGGGCAGTGTGCTTGGAAAGATTATTAAAAATATTGACCCGAGATTTTTTAAAGTAGCAGTAATGGATGAACCGACAGCGGAAGAACAGCGTAAGCCGTTTTTATACCGCCATTTTGTAAAGATACCGGAAGCGGGCAAATTCGTCTTTATGGACAGCGGCTGGATGAGCGAAGTGACAAGGGAAAAGCTGCGCGGGGAATTATCCGAGCAGGAGTATAAAAAGAAAATAGAAAGTATCAAACGTTTTGAAAGACAGCTTACAGACAACGGTTATCTGCTGATGAAGTTTTTCTTCCAGATTGATGAAAAGGAGCAGAAAAAGCGGCTGGATAAGCTGGCGGATGACAAAAATACGAGCTGGAGAGTCAGTGAACATGATGTATGGCAGAATAAGCATTATGATAAATGCATGGATGTTTATGAGCAGTATCTGTGCGATACGAACCAGTCGAGCGCGCCGTGGTATCTGGTAGATGCCAAAGATAAAAAGTGGGCGCAGTTACAGATTCTGGAAACGCTGGTGCAGGGAATTGACACAGCACTTCAAAACAGTACGCTGGCAGTGCCGCTGTTACAGAATGCATTTCCGTTAAAACCGATTGAAAAGCTGGCAGACGTGGCACTGGATAAGACTTTGACAGAGGAAGAATACGACACTTTGTTAAATAAGTATCAAAAGCATCTGCGCGAACTGCACAATGAATTATACCGTAAAAAAATACCGGTTATCATTGCCTATGAAGGCTGGGATGCCGCAGGAAAGGGTGGAAATATCAAGCGTATTACCGAAGCGTTAGACCCAAGGGGGTATGAAGTACATCCGATTGCAAGTCCCGAACCGCATGAAAAGGCAAGACATTATCTGTGGCGTTTTTGGAACAGACTGCCAAAGACCGGACATGTTGCGATATTTGACAGAACATGGTACGGCCGTGTCATGGTTGAACGGCTGGAGGGCTTTTGCAGTGAAAATGACTGGCAGAGAGCCTATGTGGAAATCAATGAATTTGAAAAAGAGCTGGCAGACTGGAATGCAGTCATTGTAAAATTCTGGGTGCAGATTGATAAGGATACACAGCTTGCGCGTTTTAAGGAACGTGAAAATACACCGGAAAAACGATGGAAGATTACAGACGAGGACTGGCGCAACCGTGAAAAATGGGATTTGTATGAGGAAGCAGTCAATGAAATGCTGCAAAAGACCAATACAGCCTATGCGCCGTGGCACATTTTAGAGTCCAATGACAAAAAATATGCGAGAATCAAAGCATTAAAGACCGTTATTGAGGCAATTGAGAAAAAAATGGAATAAAAAACGGAGTATCTTATGAACATTTTTGACATCATCGGGCCGGTCATGGTCGGACCGTCCAGCTCCCACACGGCGGGAGCGGTAAGAATCGGCTACATTTCGGGAAAATTGCTCGGAGAGCCGGTGAAAAAAGCAGCGATTTTATTATACGGTTCATTTCTTGCAACAGGAAAGGGACACGGAACACAGAAAGCCTTAGTTGCAGGGCTTTTAGGCATGGCACCCGACGATATCCGGATTCCGGACAGCATGGAGCTGGCTGCAAAAAAAGGAATTGCGATTTCATTTGGTGTGGCACAGCTGCGGGAAGCCCACCCGAACTCCGCACAGATTTATCTTACCGGGGAAACGGGAAGGACGTTAGAGGTCATCGGAGAGTCGATTGGTGGCGGCAGAATCAATATCGCACAGATTGACGGAATCCAGACCAATTTCACAGGCGAATATCCGACGTTAGTCGTGCATAACCTCGACCAGCCGGGACACGTGGCGGAAGTTACTGCCATGCTTGCAAAAGCTCGCATTAATATCGCAACCATGCAGCTGTACCGCTCGGCGCGCGGCGGCGATGCAGTTATGGTGCTGGAGTGCGACCAGGAAGTGCCGGAGCAGATTGTCCACCGGTTAGAACAGCTTTCGGGTATTAAAAAAGTAACGTATCTGAGCCTTGTATAAAAGCTGTATACAAAAAACAATGCGGAATGGAGAGTATATGATTTATCATTCAATTCAGGATTTATTAAATCTGGCAAAGGAATATCAGATACCTTTGTGGGAGGTTGTATGCCGGGCGGATATGGAAGAACGGCAGGTTACAAAAGAGCAGTCCTTTGAAACGATGCACCGGATGTATGAAGCGATGAAGCAGGCAGACAGCGCGTATGATAAAGATTTAAAATCGGCAAGTGGACTGGCGGGCGGCGATGGCGAAAAACTGCATTGCTATAATGCGGCAGGAAAAAATATTGCGGGAGAATACATTGGGCTTGTCATGGAAAAGGCAGTCAAAATGGGCGAGTCCAACGCCTGCATGAAGCGGATTGTTGCCGCCCCGACAGCCGGTGCGTGTGGTGTGATTCCGGCAGTCTTTCTGGCATATCAGGAATATTTCCGGGCAGAGGAACAAAAAATGGTAGAAGCAATGTATCTGACGGCGGGAATCGGTGCGGTGATTGCGGAAAATGCAAGTATTGCGGGCGCGTCCGGCGGCTGTCAGGCAGAAATCGGTTCGGCAAGCGCCATGGCGGCGGCAGGGCTTGCCTATTTGCAGGGCGGCGACGATGAACAGATTGTCAATGCCATGGCATTCGCCTTAAAAAATATGCTGGGGCTGACCTGCGACCCGGTCTGCGGGCTGGTAGAAGTGCCGTGCATTAAAAGAAATTCAGCCGGTGCGGTCAATGCTGTCACCAGTGCGCAGATGGCACTCGCGGGCGTCTGCAGTGCGATTGCACCCGATGAAGTCATTGATACGATGCGCCGTATCGGCAATGCGCTTCCGGCATGTTTAAAGGAAACGAGTGAAGGCGGGCTTGCAACAACGCCTTCGGCGCAGAAGGTACGCGAAAAAATGGACGGAGAACAGTAACTATGCCTCTTGATTTAACACAACTGTCACAAATTACAGAACCGCTTCTTGCGTGGTATGAAAAAAATGCCCGTGTATTGCCGTGGCGTGAAAATACCGATGCTTACCGCGTGTGGGTATCGGAAATTATGCTGCAGCAGACAAGAGTGGATACGGTGATTCCGTATTACGAGCGTTTTTTACGGCGTTTTCCGGATGTGGCGGCACTTGCCGCGGCACCGGAGCAGGAGCTTTTAAAAATGTGGGAGGGGCTTGGATATTATTCGCGGGTGCGAAATATGCAGAAAGCCGCACAGCAGATTTGTGAAAAATATAACGGCATTTTCCCCAACGAATATGAACAGCTTTTGTCCCTGCCGGGTATCGGTGCGTATACGGCGGGAGCGGTCGCTTCAATTGCATGGAATAAGCCTTACGCTGCCGTGGACGGAAACGTGCTTCGCGTGGTGACACGTCTGACGGCAGATTCCAGAGAAATTTCCGATACAAAATTTAAAAATGAAATCACAGCGGCATTGCAGGAAATTTATCCTGTGGACAAGTGTGGTATCTTTACCCAGAGCCTGATGGAACTGGGCGCAGTTGTCTGCATGCCAAACGGTACACCGCGATGCACGGAATGTCCGCTACAAAGCTTATGCAGTGCCTGTGCGGCGGGGACACAGCCAGCGTATCCCGTAAAGAAAAAGAAAGCGCAGCGCAGAATCGAAGAAAAGACCGTGCTTTTAATGATACATGCGGGCAGGCTGGCACTGCAAAAAAGAGCCAGGAGCGGATTGCTTGGTGGCATGTGGGAACTGCCGAATCTTTCGGGAAAAGCAGATACAGCGCAAATTCAAAAGTGGCTTGAAAAGTGTGGAATCACGGACTGTCGGATACAAAAAGGCAGTCCGGTGTGCCACATTTTCACACATATCGAGTGGCATATGGAAAGTTATCTTATCGAATGTGGAAAAGCAGCCCCGGATTCGGATTTTACGTGGATAACAGAGCAGGCTTTGGAAAAGGAATATGCGCTGCCGACAGCCTTCAAAAAAGTGTATACACAAAACCGGCCATTGTGAGAAATTTGTTGACATTGGGCAGTAAGTGGAGTATAAAGTTTATATCGCTATTAACATACATTTATAATAGGAAGAAAATTTTTTGGAGGATGTAACGATGGAAAGTTACAAGTTTTTACTGGATTTGGCAGTGATACTGCTTTGTACGAAGGTATTGGGGCTGGCGACGAAGCGCGTACAGATGCCGCAGGTTGTCGGCTCACTGCTTGCCGGTCTTTTGTTAGGACCGTCTATGCTGGGGCTGCTTACGGAAACGGAGTTTTTAAGCAATGTAGCGGAGCTTGGCGTTATCGTACTGATGTTCTGCGCCGGACTGGAAACAGATATTAAAGAGTTAAAAAAGAGCGGAAAAGCTGCATTTGTTATTGCACTCTGTGGCGTTATCATGCCGATTATCGGTGGATTTGCCGTTGCATATTTCTTTAACAAGCCGGGTGTTATTGATTCGGATGCCTCATGCAGCGTTGTGCTTCAGAATGCATTTATCGGCGTTATACTGACGGCAACTTCTGTCAGCATTACGGTTGAAACCTTAAAGGAAATGGGCAAATTAAAAACTCATTCCGGCAACGCGATTTTAGGGGCTGCCATTATTGATGATATTTTAGGTATTGTGGCTCTAACAATTATTACAAGTCTTGCAGATGAATCGGTGAATGTAGCGGTTGTACTGTTAAAGGTTGTATTGTTCTTTGTATTTGCAGGTGTTGTGGGTTTTGTATTTTACAAGTTTTATAAAAAATGGATTGAAAGCGCTGACCGCGGACGTCACAGACATGCCATCATAGCTTTTGTATTCTGCCTTTTAATGTCTTACGTGGCAGAAGCGTGGTTTGGTGTTGCGGATATTACAGGTGCATATATTGCAGGTCTGATTATTTCCAATACAGAGCGTTCTGAATTTATCCAGTCCCGTTTTGACACCCTTTCATTTTTACTGCTCTCACCGGTATTTTTTGCAAGTATCGGACTGAAGGTAGAACTGCCGAATATGACAGGAACGATTATTGCATTTACCGTTGTATTAGTTATTGTAGCGGTGTTGACCAAAGTTATTGGCTGCGGACTCGGTGCAAAGGTATGCGGATACAAGCCGTATCAGTGTAAGCGCATCGGTGTCGGCATGATTTCACGAGGCGAGGTCGCCTTAATTGTAGCCAGCAAAGGTGCGGCACTCGGCATGATGGGCAGTGCCTTTATGGGACCGGTTGTTATCGTGGTTGTTATTACAACGATTATCACACCGATTTTGTTAAAAATAGTATTTAAGAAAGGTCCAAACAATTACATACCGGATTCAGAAAGCATTTCCACATATCATACAAAGATCAGCGATTTGAGAAAGAATCTGTTTGGATAGGTTAAAATAGAATGATTAGAAACTGCAGTCTGGAAGAAATTTCCGATGGAAAGTTATATAGTGAAAATGATATGGTAAAGGCAGATACGAATCAGTGTCAGGGCTGCAATTCCGTATGCTGTCACGGCATGGGAGATTCGATTGTGTTAGACCCGTATGATATCTGCCGTCTGACAAGACAGCTTCAGATGCCGTTTGAAAGTCTGGTGGAGAAACATCTGGCGTTAAATGTGGTGGACGGCGTGATTTTACCGAATCTGAAAATGGCAGGGGAAAACGAAACCTGTACATTTTTAAACGAACAGCAGCGCTGCCGGATTCACGGCGCAAGACCGGGTATCTGCCGTCTGTTTCCACTGGGAAGATACTGGCAGGACGATACCCATTTTCAGTATATTCTGCAAAAGGACGAGTGTCACAAGCACAATCTGACAAAAATCAAGGTGAAAAAGTGGCTGGATACGCCGGATTTAGAAGCGTATAATACATTTCTTGTGACATGGCATGCTTTTTTAAAGGAAATTCAGGCGGCACAGCAGGGCTTAGATGAAGGGCAGAACAGGATTCTGACGATGTATATTTTAAAGAGCTTTTTTGCACAGCCATATGACGACCGCGATTTTTATGTGCAGTTTGAAGAACGCATGAAAAAAGCAAGACAGGATTTGGCAATGGACTAGCCGGAAAGGGAGGAAACAGCAATGAAAATCGATCTGTTTCAAATCGGAAATTTTCACGTACACGGATATGGCTTTATGATTGGCATTGGATTTCTGCTGGCATTGGCGCTTGGCTGTATGCGGGCAAAAAAACTGGGGTTAAAAGACGAATCGGTCATTGATATTGCCATTCTTGCAGGAGTCTGCGGCTTTCTGGGTGCAAAGCTTTTGTATGTGATTGTAAGTTTTAAGGATTTCTTAAAAGACCCGCTTGCGGTGCTGGGGTCAGAAGGCTTTGTTGTTTACGGCGGCATTATTGCCGGGGTGCTTGCGGCGTGGATTTACTGCAAAGTCAAAAAACTCGTCTTTTTGGAGTATTTTGATTTAATTATGCCGGAAGTGGCACTTGCACAGGGCTTTGGCAGAATCGGATGCTTTCTGGCAGGCTGCTGTTACGGACGGGAAACAACCGCCGCATGGGGCATTACATTTCCAGCAGACAGCATGGCGCCGGCAGGCATAAAGCTTATTCCGACACAGCTTCTTTCAGCGGCAGGGGATTTTTTAATTGCCGCAATCCTGATATGGATTGCACACCGGTTTTTATATCAGCAGAAAAAGCTGATAACAGGCGATATTGGCAGTATTTATTTACTGCTGTACGGTATCGGAAGATTTCTGATTGAGTTTTTAAGAAATGATTACCGTGGGGCGGTCGGATTTTTGTCCACCTCCCAGTTTATTTCCGTTTTTATCGTGGCGCTTGGGATAACGCTGATGGTTTACCATAGAAAAAAGAAGCGGGTAAAATAAAAAAACAGGATACAGAGTAAAATTTCAAAGGAGAAAAGGGGTAGTGTATGAAAAGTGCAAAAAATGAATTAAAACAGTTTGTAGCCGGAGTTGTTATGTTGATTGTGGGGTTGTTTATTTTATCCCAGAAAGTGGTTGTATCGTCCGGCTGGTTCGGTTACGGCGGAACAATTATGCTTGGTGGTGTCCGTCTGAACTCGGGGATGATTATGATTCCGTTTATTATCGGTATTATATGGATGTTCGCAAGCGGAGCCTCTTTTGCATCGAAGTTGTTTACGGCATTGAGTGTCATTTTGATTGTAGCATCCATTATTTTAAATACAAATATTTATATGGTTTCAATATCAATGTATGAATGGGTTGTTATGCTCGTGCTGATTTTTGGTGGAGCAGGATTTGTTGCAAAAGTCTTATTCTCCGATGCATATAAGGAAGAAAAGCATAAGGGGAAAAAGAAAGATGCAGCCGGTGAAGATTCAACACAGGATTCACTGGATGCGGAGATTGAACGCATGAAAAAAGGCTTAAAATAGGCAAAAAATAAAGATACTACTAAAAATACTACCAGGATTCGTCTATGGTAGTATTTTCATTTTCAGCCGGATTTGATAAATAAAAGGTGTAAACAAAATAAATCAACCGCCGCAGGAAGCGGCAGAAAGGAAAAGGACTGACCCAGAGGGAGGCAGAGGTCGCAAGACTGGCATGTTCCGGGCGCTCTAATAAGGAAATTGCAGAAGAACTGGTCATTTCCGAAACGACAGTCAAAAAACATATGCAGCATATTTTTGAAAAACTGGAGATAGGGAGCCGGGAGGAACTGCGGAATATGTAAATAATGGTAAATAATAACAAGCGGTCAGTTCACCGTTATTTTATTTTTGTTTGACTTTTTTAAAAATCAGAAATATAATAATCTTTGAACGAGTAGCAGACGAGCGTAAATCCAGTTTTGCTGCTCGTTTTTTTATTTTAAATCTATAATGCCATTAAAAAGTGTGTAGCTTATCAGCGTAAGTCCAGCTTATGCGGTAACTACACACTTTTTTTGTGCAAAAAAACAAGGAGGCAAATCCTCTGCTCCTGCAAAGGGCGCATGCTATGCAAGCTATTGGGCATAGCATACATAGCAGACATTTGCTTCGCAAACAAGGAGGATTAAAATGGCAGAAAGTAACAAAATGAAAGAAATTCCGGTAAATAAGCTTATGGTGCAGATGGGAATACCGATGATTTTATCCATGGCACTGCAGGCAGTCTATAATATTGTGGACAGTGCCTTTGTCGGCAATATGAAAGTGGGGAGTGAAGCGGCTTTGAATGCGCTGACACTGGTATTTCCGGTACAGATGCTTATGGTGGCAGTCGGAATCGGAACCGGTGTGGGAACGAATGCGCTTCTTGCAAGAACTCTTGGAGAGGGAAAAAACAAAAAAGCTGCGAAAGTCGCCGGAAACAGTCTGTTTTTAGGTGTGATAATTTGTGCGGTATGTCTGTTGTTTGGCATTTTTGGAGTGAAGGCATACATTTCATCACAGACGGCTGACACGGAAGTGATTGCAATGGGAACAAGTTATTTAAGAATATGCTGTGTGCTTTCTTTTGGAATTATTTTCTTTTCATTATTTGAAAAGCTGTTACAGGCAACAGGGCGTTCCCTTTATTCCACAATCGGACAGGTTGTGGGGGCTGTGGTCAATATTATTCTGGATCCGGTAATGATTTATGGTATCGGACCCGTTCCTGAAATGGGCGTAGAGGGCGCTGCGTATGCTACGGTAATCGGTCAGATTGTATCAGCAGGGTTGTTATTTATTTTTCATATGAAATTAAATAGGGAATTTGAACATGGAATAAAATTCATGAAACCGGATGGCAGAACGATTGCAGGAATCTATTCAATAGGTCTGCCTGCAATCATTGCACAGGCGCTGATGTCTGTCATGGTGTATGTCATGAATCTGATTTTGAAGTTCAGTCCTTCTGCACAGACTGCATACGGATTGTTTTATAAAGTCCAGCAGTTTGTATTGTTCTTAGCATTTGGTTTAAGAGATGCCATTACGCCAATCATAGCGTATGCATATGGAATGGGAAGTAAAAAACGAATCCGGGACGGAATCAAATATGGTCTGATATACACGACGGCACTGATGATTTTAGGGATTTTTATTACAGAAATTTTTCCGGATGCATTTGCCACGCTGTTTAATGCGGGACAGTCAAGAACGTATTTTATCAGTGCAATGCGGATTATTTCAATCAGTTTTATTTTTGCGGGAATCAATATCGCCTATCAGGGCATTTATCAGGCGTTGGACGGCGGTCTGGAATCGCTTGTGATTTCACTGCTTAGACAGCTTGTCATTATATTACCGCTAACAGGAATTTTTTCAATTTTTGTAAAAAACGCAACAGCAGGCATTTCCCTGATTTGGTGGGCATTTCCGATAACAGAACTTGTTGCCTGTGCAGCAGGATATGCATTTTTAAAGAAAATCAGTAAGAATAGAGTGGAAAAATTAAGCTGAGGAGGAAACAGCAATGGCAA
>ERZ773133.2893-NODE-2893-length-14314-cov-3.242864_pt1 | contig 14314 bp, 34 predicted proteins | sample MGYA00580861_ERZ773133 | MGnify/ENA primary metagenome ERZ773133 (study PRJEB29015, sample SAMEA2737844) | human gut metagenome | biome: human gut; feature: human-associated habitat; material: faeces | place: China | collected 2012 ...
CACGTCTAAACTTCATTATGTAAAGGTCCCTGAAAATCACATTGTAATAGATTTTGATATTCCAGATGAAAATGGTAACAAAAGTTTTGAAAAGAATCTGGAAGCAGCGAGTAAATGGCCATCCACATATGCTGAGCTTAGCAAATCTGGTGCGGGCATTCATTTACATTATATTTACAATGGAGACGTTACAAAGTTAAACCGTTTATATTCTGAGCATATTGAAGTCAAGGCGTTCACGGGAAAGAGTTCTCTCAGACGAATGCTTACAAAGTGTAACGATATTCCGATTGCTACGATCAGTTCTGGTCTTCCTTTAAAGAAGGAGAAAAATATGGTAAACATGGACATTGTAACCACTGAGAAGGGGTTACGTACAACAATCAAAAAGAATCTTTGTAAAGAGATACATCCAGCAACCAAACCGAGTATCGATCATATTTACAAGATTCTTGAGGATGCGTGGAACAGTGGTGTTCATTATGATGTATCAGATATGTATCCGAAGATCATGGCATTTGCTATGAATAGCTCTCATCAGGCTGAGTACTGCATGAGCAAAGTTGACGATATGCATTTTAAATCAAAAGACGTAGATGTGAAACCAGCGGTCAGTAACGATGACAGGCTGGTTTTTTATGATGTTGAAGTATTTCCCAACTTGTTTGTTGTCTGCTATAAATTTGATGGGGGAGAAGCGGTGTATCGATTGATCAATCCGACTCGTACAGATATTACAAGACTTTGCCAGTACAATCTGGTTGGTTTTAACTGTCGAAGATATGACAATCATATTATGTATGCGTGGATGCAGGGATACACAAATCAGGAACTTTATATTCTTTCACAACGAATCATTAACAAGGATAAAAAAGATGAAGACCGTAGTTGTTTCTTCCGAGAAGCTTATAATATGTCATACACTGATATTTATGACTTTGCGTCTGCCGGAAATAAGATGTCCCTTAAGAAGCTTGAAATCGAGATGGGACATATTACGGAAGCAGAATTAATTAAGAAAGGCTATACTGAGTCGGAAATTAGGAGTATTAAAGCTGGAACGCATCATCAGGAACTGGGATTACCATGGGATCTGCCAGTACCAGAAAAACTTTGGGATAAGGTAGCCGAATATTGTTGTAACGACGTTGTGGCTACTGAAGCAGCATTCCATTATCTTAAGGCAGACTGGACAGCAAGACAGATTCTGGCAGATTTGGCAGGTATGACGGTCAATGATACCACGAACACGCTCACAACTAGAATTATATTTGGTGGTAACAAAACCCCTCAGTCGGATTTCCATTGGAGAGATCTTGCTGAACCGGTTTTTGATATGGATGAAGAGATGCATGAGTTCTTATCCGAAGCTTGTCCGGTAATGATGTCTCAGACTCACGGAGAAGCAGGAAGTCTGTTACCATATTTTCCTGGATACAAATACGAATTCGGTAAGAATATTTATCGTGGTGAGGACGTTGGTAAAGGCGGACACGTATATTCTGAACCTGGAATGTATATTTGGGATGCGTTGCTGGATATTATTTCCATGCATCCGCATAGCACAATTGCTGAGTGCTTATTTGGCGTGATATATACACGAGCATATCGTGAAATTGTAGAGGGTCGAGTAAGCATCAAACATGAGGCATGGGAAGAAGTCAATCATATGCTGGACGGTAAACTTACACCATTTATTCAGAGGGTTAAAGATGGCGAAATGTCATCTGACGATCTGGCAAACGCGTTGAAGACAGCTATTAACTCTGTGTATGGTCTTACATCAGCAGGATTTGAGAATCCGTTTAAAGATCCTCGTAATGAAAACAATATTGTTGCTCTTCGTGGAGCGTTATTTATGGTTGATTTAAAGCATGCTGTACAGGAAAGAGGATTTACAGTAGCTCACATTAAGACAGATTCCATTAAGATCCCAAATGCAACCCCCGAAATCATCAAATTTGCTATGGATTTTGCTCAGAAATACGGTTATACATTTGAGCATGAGGCAACTTACGAAAAGATGTGTCTGGTGAATAAGTCTACATACATTGCAAAATATGCCACACCGGAACAGTGTGAAGCTATGTATGGTTATATTCCGAAAGATAACAAGAAGCATCCGGGACAGTGGACTGCGACTGGTGATCAGTTTAAGGTTCCTTATGTATTCAAGACTTTGTTTAGTAAAGAAGCCATTGAATTTGAAGATCTTTGTGAGACATTTTCCGTCAAATCAGCTTTATATTTGGATATGAACGAGGATTTGGAGGATGTGTCTGGATTGGAGAAGGAACTGGATAAGCTTGAGAAGAAGATTAAGAAACTCCAGAAAGATAATCCGGGTCAGACCTATCCTGAAGAATGGGATACAGAGATCGATACACTTGATAAACAGATTTCAGACGGACATGCTTATATTTTCATTGGAAAAGTTGGTCAGTTCTGTCCTATTAAAGATGGTTGTCATGGCGGATTACTGATGCGAGAGCAGAACGGTACGTATTATGCAGCAACCGGTACCACTGGATATCGTTGGCTTGAATCAGAAATGGTGCGAGATATGCATAAGGAAGCAGATATCAATCGTGGATATTTTGATACGCTTGTAACAGACGCGGTACATGATATTTCTGAGTATTGTGACTTTGAATGGTTTGCCTCTGATGAGCCTGTCCCGATTCCAAAGAAAATGCCAGAGTTTATGAACATCCCTGAAGATACTCCTGAAGAATTACCGTTCGCATAATTTACAATTCCCTATATGAATAAAAACATTCAAAGGAGGATAAAAAATGAAGAAAATGTTTGGAAAGGTTTGTTATGCTATAGGAGGAACATTAATAAGTACCTTTGCACTCGGAGTAATATCCGGAATGGTTATGAGTCCGTGTACCGAGGTGAACATTAAGGACAGATCGGACAAACCAGAATAAACGGCTTCAAAAGAGGAGACCGAAGAATGATATTTAACAAGCAGAAAGGCTCAGTTTACACTGGGTCTTTTTTTTTTGTTTTCTAAAATTATATTTTAAAGGAGATTAAAGAAATGCCAAACTTTACAGAACCAAACTACAACATTAAAAAAATCACAATCCGTGACGCACATATCCGATTCAGAAATTTCGGTGGCGGTAGATATGGACGAGAAATCACACTGAGAATCGATGATCCAGATATTGCACAGGAGATGGCGAATGACGGATGGCCGGTGAGAACCATTATTCCAGACGATCCAAATTACGATCCAATTTACCAGATGCGTGTGGCTATATCTTACCGTGATCGTGAGGGACATCTGTTTGACGAGAATGATACACGTCTGCCTCATATTTATATGTGTACAAGAAAAAGACAGCATGAACTTAATGAAGACACAATTGCAAGACTGGATCGAGCTGAGCTGGATAAGGTTGATCTGACAGTCAGAGCGAGATGGTGGGAGAACGAAGACGGATGGCATATCAAAGCATTCTTAAGTCGTCTGTATGCAACAATTTGTGAAGATGATCTTGATGCTGAGTATGCAGAACAGGAGTATCCGGAAGAATAAATGGCTTTTCTGTATGATTATCAAGAAGAAGCCGTTCGAAAAATGAAAAATGGATGTATCCTATGCGGTGGAGTTGGGTCTGGGAAATCTCGGACCTCACTCGCCTATTATGTTATACAAAATGGCGGATCATTTGAACCGTTCAAACCTATGAAACCAAATGCAAAAAATCTTTACATTATCACGACTGCCAGAAAGAGAGACACTTTGGAATGGGAGGGTGAATTTATTCCGTTTATGCTAGATAAAGATCCGGAGAAAAGCATGAGTAAGGTACAAATTGTAATCGACAGTTGGAACAATATTGGTAAGTACAAAGACGTTAAAAATGCTTTCTTTATATTTGACGAACAGAGAGTTGTCGGCAAGGGGGCATGGGTAAAAGCGTTTCTTAAAATCACAAAGTGTAACAATTGGATACTGCTATCGGCTACACCGGGTGATACATGGCAGGATTATATACCGGTATTCATCGCAAACGGCTTCTATGAAAACAGGACTGAGTTTAATCGGGAGCATTGTGTGTTTTCAAGGTTCTCTAAGTATCCGAAGGTTGAAAGATATTTTAACATAGGGCGTTTGATCAGGTTAAGGAATTCTATATTAGTTGATATGGAATTTATCAGACCAACAACGCCGCATCATGAGGATATTTATGTTGAATACAACAGAATCATCTACAAAGACATGATGAAGAACCGATGGGATATTTGGAAGAACGAACCTTTTCAGACAGCAGCTGAGCTGTGTTATGCATTGAGAAAGGTGGTGAATTCCGATGATAGCAGATTAGTAGCAACTATGGAACTATTTGAGAAGCATCCGAGGATGATCATATTCTACAATTTTGATTATGAGTTGGAGCTTCTTAAATCGCAGTATTATGGAGAGGGTGTTGAAGTTGCGGAATGGAATGGACACAAGCACCAACCAATACCGGAATGCGATTCATGGGTATATTTGGTGCAGTACACCGCCGGGGCTGAAGGATGGAATTGTATTAAAACTGATACGATCGTGTTTTACAGCCAAAATTACAGTTACAAAATTATGGAACAAGCGGCGGGACGTATAGACAGATTAAATACCGGATACAGAGATTTATATTACTACCATTTGAAGAGCAGGTCTAGTATTGATCTGGCTATAAGTAGAGCATTAGTAAGTAAGAAGAAATTTAACGAAGGTAAGTGGAGTAACAAATTCAAAACCTAAGAAAGGAATGATATTTATGGGAAAAAATTCAATGAAAGAGTTCATCGACGAAGCTACGTATTCATCTGAAGTTTTAGCATACATTGTCGCGAATGCTGATAAGCTAAATCCTGTTGACGCACTTATATTTACTACAATGCTTATCAAGTTCGGTAAAGATGCAGAGAATATTTATTTCAAACTGAAACGAGAAAATAGAGAGACCAGAACTACTGAGATCAAATTTGAAGGATAGTTTGGTGGTTGATTAGAAAGGGGGAACATTATGAGTAAATACAATATGAAATTAGATAAAGATCAGATAAAAACCCTTTGCAAATTAGAAAACGTTATTGGTCAGTTAGTAAATATTGATGTTAACCCGAGCTGGTTATCGAATATTCCTCATAGAGAGTTTTTAGACAGCATGTATATTGTATACAGACTCGACGCAACTTGTATATTTGGTGATGGTTTTCGAGAGACTAAAACAATGTTGATAGATAATGGTATAGTGCAGTATATGGCTGTTGAAGAACAGGACTTATATATGGCAGCAATGAGGAACATTAAACCGGAAATATTATCGATGAGCGATTTTGTTTATGACACGCCACTTTTAACTATATCAGTGTCTGGCTTTATATATGGAGCTTTCGCAATTGTAAGTAGAGATATTATGGATTCTGTGGCAGAAAAGATCGGCAATGATTTTATGCTACTCCCAGGAAGCGTTCATGAGATGCATGCGATCGACGTCAATTTCTTTGATCTGAATCATACAGAACTTACTTATGATAAATCTTTCATACGATCTATGGTTTACAAAGCATCTCATGATGTTAAAAACAGAGATGAATATCTTACAAGCGATGTTTATATTTACAATCGTGAGCTTAAGGAACTTAGAACTTTAAAAGGAGATCAGTCATGGAAGTTGTAACTGATATGATTGACCAGGTTTCATACGAATGTGGCGAGTCTTCCGGTTATATCGATGGAAGTAAGGACGGTTATGAGTATGGCTATCATGATTGTATACTAGATCTAGTGAAAAAACGTAATAATTATACTAGAACTAGGAGAAGAAAGATTCGTAAGCTTTTATATTTTACGAAACAAAAGCTGTGGGGAGTGGCATTGTTGCTCCTCACTTTTTTAGTAGCTGTTTGGTCTGGTGGAGATATGACAGCAGGAGTTCTCACAGTTCCAATGAGCTTAATACTTATATTTTCAAAGAGGAGGTGGTTGCTATGAGCATTAGAAGTTGGCTTATATTTTGTGTATTTGTGTTAATTATGGGTGTTGTCGATCTGACTCTTTGTATTATTAATAGAGAAGAGCGTCGTAAGGAGGATAAGAAAAATGATTAAATTCACTGCAGTGTCTATAGTTTTATATTTGGTGAATCTGTTTATGATAAAGGTACATTTCAAGAGTCCGTCTGCCAATGTTCGGTATGCATTGGATGTAGAGAAGAGTTGGGAGAAGAGTTGGGAGAAGATTTGGTATTCTATAACGGCTTTGTGGTTAGTGCTGAATATTCTGTGCGTGGCAGTAACTGCTATTAAACTGATATTTATGTATTTATAGGAGGTACGCTGAATGATTAAATTATTGGTTATTTTATTTTTAATTATGCCAGTGACATCTATATTAAAAAGTTTCGTTTCGGATTATGATAAATGCTATTCTGAAAGAGAAGATGAAGGATATGCTGTGTTTGGATGTTGCCATGGTCTTGTCGGCGGAAGTCGGAACACCAATTATTTGCAGGAGTTTTGTATCAATTGTCCGTATTTAGTATTGCTAGACAAGGAGGATAAGAAAGATGATTTGTCCTAGGTGTGGTGAAGGTAGAGCAGTCGTTAAAGACACTAGAGATGTTGAATGCGGAGAGGTTAAACGTTTCCGGAAATGTGATAAGTGCGGGTATATCTTCCATACGTATGAAATAACAGAAGACGAGTATTTTGATTTGATACGAATACGGAGAAAATATTTGGAGGAAACGGGAAATGATTAAGATTATAAACAATATTTATAAAGAAAAATGTCAGAACTGTCAAAAGTGTTCGCCAGAATTAACCTGCACTAAATTTTACGGTGATAATAAGGTCGTAACAACTGTAATAAGCGTATATTGTGCAAATTGTGATATTTGTGATGAGATTGAACTGTATTTGGAAGGGAGGAAGGAAGAGAAATGACTTTATATGTAGTTCATGGAAATACCTATTACGACGGATACGGACATATCGAAAATATATTCGGTATCTATAAAAAAAAAGATGAGGCGGAAGCCGCTAAAGATCTAACGATCAAAGAACTTTATGAAAAAGAAATTGCAAGAGGCTGGATGTCTATAGTTGACGATATATCGGACATTGAAGTAGATATTCTGGAAATTGAATCTGACAAACTTGTTGATATTGAGTTAGGAGGTTATTGTGAATGATTGATAAACAGACTATCTTTGAATTAGCTAGAAAAGCAGGTTGCGACATAGACGGTGACATACTTTGTATTGACGGAAAGAAATATTTTGTTGATGAGCTTAGAGGAATCGTGGAGGAGATTATAAATGATTAAATTCGAAAATGTAGGTTTGGCAAGTCCGGAGCAGATGGCATTTATTATTCAGGGCATGAGAAATCCGATGAACTCATGGGAGAAGAGTGATAGTGATACTGATCCGGATTTTTATAGTCTGGAAAATATTGAGATTGGTTCAGCCGACCACTCTCTCATGCAGCGATTATCAGATGCTGGTACAGAGCATCGGAAATATATGAGAATGATGCCGGTGTATGTGAGGATTACGGCACCTTTATATTGGTGGAAAGAATTTGATACATATAAGATCGGGACAGTTGCAAACTCCTGTAGCACGATGCATAAAATTGCTGAAAAAGAGTTTACGCTGGATGATTTTTCGTGTGAGCATCTTGGTGTATTTATTCCGGCTGAAAAAAATGATGGCATTGAGAATTACCAGAATCTATGGATAGCGACACTAGAGGAGATTATCGACTCTTTGAATGTTGCTCGTACTTTGTACAACCGAGAAACTGATCCAAAACTTAAGAAAAATTATTGGTGGCAGATGATTCAGCTTCTTCCGAGCAGCTATAACCAGACTCGTAATGTTATGCTGAATTATGAGGTTCTGGCGAATATTTACCGACAGCGGAAGAATCACAAGTTGGATGAATGGCGAGAGTTCTGTAAGTGGATTGAGACTCTCCCATATTCTGAGTTGATTACTGGGAAATATGTGCATACTAAAAACGATTGCGTTGAGTGTATTTATTACAACCAACCGTACAATCAGACAAGCTTCGGTACTGAAGCACCTGTATGTCATATTTGTAAGGTATATGATCCGAAACAGGATGAAGACTATTTTGAAAGGGATAATGGGGATTTATGTTCATTTGAGACAGGGAGGTAAATATGGCGAAAATAGTTGATAGCAGTATGGACGGAGAATTAACAATTAAAGTCAAGGCGACATTAACCGTGGATGAAGATACGTTTGATACTTGTGTAAATATTATGACGATCTATGCAAGAGAACACGGTATAAAAGGAATGGTACTTGATTTTAGAAAGGCAGCTCCAAGTAGTTTATGGAGATTTCTTATGAGTGATGAAGCTGTGGACGATGTTCTTGATGTCAAGACAAAATACAATAAGTAATAATGGGCTCTCTTCGGAGGGCCTTTTATAGTTGGAGGACTGAGTTATGAGAATACATTGCGAAAATTATAGCAGTGACGACATAAAGCGAGTATATATTTGCTTAGCGAACACGAACGAATTACTTGGATTGGATGTAGTGAATCCAGTGGACGGTAGCCCAGTATTGAAAGGATTTAATAAATCAAATACAACAAAGATAGATTTTGAAGATGGTTTGGAGCTTGATAATTTTATAGAAGCATTACTACAACTTCAGCATTATCACAGAGTTCACGCTGGAGTATGGAGAGGTATGAGATGAGCGAACAGCTTGGAAATCAATGGATGCGTTGATACCTAAAATAAAAAATGGTTCTAAAGTATCTGTAGGAAAATTATATACTGTGACTTTTAACATTGATCATCATTTTAATTGGTTTCAGAAAAAAATGATTAAATGGTGTTTCGGGTTAACAGTGGAAGATTATACGGAGGAATAAGTTATGTTATATATTTGTGTGAGAACGTATGCTGATGGAAAATACATTAATATGGTATTTCCTAGGATATTCACAAACTATCATGAATGTATAGAGATGTGTATAGATCTTCAACAAAAACTTGGTCAAGAATCCGATGAACGTTGGATTTCTTTTCCATTGTATCAAGAAGATTGACACGCACATTTTACAACTCCTTATATGCAAGAAACGGATAAAAACAATCAAGGAGGAATTGTATTATGTTAAACGAAAAAATCAAAGAAAAGGCAAAGAATGGAGCTGAAAAGGTTAAAGATTTTTGGGATGATTATGGTTTAGTCATTGGTTATTGTGCTGTTTGCGTTGCTATTACGGCTGGAACGGTAGCGTTAGAAAGACGCAGATCAAAGAAAGCATTAATAGCATGGCGCGAAGCACAGAAACAAATGTTGGATGGTAATCGAAACTATGATTATGGACCGTATAAGCTTTGTAAGTTCTTCGACCCGAACACTTTAGAAGAAATCGGAAAGATAGTAATGCATAAAGACACCGTTGAGGCGTTTTTGAAAGTTAGATAATTGCAAAACAAGATTAGGGCTTGTATTAAACACAGGCTCTTTTCTTTTCAAAAAATATATTCAGGAGGTATGAAATGGTAGTTGATAGTGATTTAAGAGAAGTAAATTATGAGAAATACTGTGGTATTTGTAAGCATGCGGATTGTCCAGAGTACGAAGATCCTTGTTTTGAGTGTTTAGATAATCCACTTAATTATTGTACAGAGAAACCTGTAAAGTGGGAGGAGAAGGAATGAAACCTAAACATGCATGGAATAGGAAACGTAATGGGACATATAGCAATTTAAGGCATTATCGGAACTGGAAAATGAGGCTCGGTCGCCGGTGTTGTAGGCGGGACGGTTCCATACGTATTATCGTTAATAACCGTCAGAAAATGGCAGGAAAGCCTATGAGACGTACACGACAAATAAAAATAGCGAAAAAGAGATACTTAGATTATCTTGTGAAACAGTATTTTGGAGGTAACAGTAGTGAGTCATGATATGAAGAAGAGCTCGTCTGAGAAGCGGGCTGAACGAGAACAGGTATTACATGGTCAGCAGTGCCGATATTCTCGTATGGAGCGAGATGGAAGACGTGAAGTAGCAGAGAAACATTTTAAGCATAAACCATATGGGAGGATCGAGTAGAGGAGGAGAAAAATGAAGAAATTTGAATTGACAGGAGAACAAAAGCATTGTTGCGGAATAACACTGTTCAGAATTAAAGCACTTAAATCTTTTAGCGATGTAGTCGTTGGGCAAACTGGCGGATGGGTTGAGAAAGAAGAAAATTTGAGTCAGGACGGCGATGCGTGGGTAAGCGGTAATGCTGTTGTAAAAGGCGATGCGTGGGTAAGCGGTAATGCTGTTGTAAAAGATGAAGCTGTTGTAAGTGGTAGTGCTTATATAAGTGGTAATGCTGTTGTAAAAGGCGATGCTGTTGTAAAAGGCGATGCGTGGATAAGCGGTAATGCTGTTGTAAGTGGTCGTGCTTATATAAGTGGCGATGCGTTTGTAAAAGATGAAGCCGTTGTAAGTGGTCGTGCTGTTGTAAAAGGCGATGCGTGGATAATTGGTAATGCTGTCGTGAGCTATAATACAGATTATGCACTTATTAGTGGGTTTGGAACAGAATTCCGTACGACAACATTTTTCCGGTGCGATGATGACAATATAAGAGTATCATGTGGATGCTTTTTCGGAACCATACCGCAATTCATAGAACAAGTAAAAAATACAAGATCTGGAAAAATTGCAGAGGAGTATTTAGCAATTGCAGAATTGATGGAGAAGCATTTTGAGAAAGGAGATAGTGATGACACTAGTATTTAAATGTGGGAGGTATGGTGAATGAGTAAAATTGGAACAGAATTGCCAAGGGAATATTCGGATGAGTTTGATATTTTAAGACAGAATCGTGTAGAGGTTAGTTTCTATAAGTATGGTACCGCGGCTGATAACTTTGAAATGAAGCTGGTGAATGCACTGGAAAGTCACGATATGTGTATTAAGAAATATAAGGAAACCGGAAACACTGAGTATCTTTGTGATGCTGCCAATTATTTAATGTTCGAATTTATGTATCCTCAGCGCGAGGGTGCTTTTTTTAAGTCTACAGACAGCAGAGAAAGCGCTGGAGTTGCTGGGACACCGATTAATCAGTTAAAGGAGAAGTGGTATTGATGAAACGGATGGGTATAAACACGAAATACGGTTCACAAATGCCGATTAGTGAGCTGTTACAAGTTGTTGCTGAAATTGAAAGCACGTCTGGGTTAAGTATTTACGACATTCTTATGTATTTTCAAGAAGGATATATATTTCAGGAACAGCCTGTTAGAAAACATTTTTATAATATAGGAGGACATATATTATGAGCGAACAGAACAATGTTTTATATTTGGTTGTGGCAGATACATTAAAGAGTGCTAAGCAGTTAATGGACGCATTTGCATTCAGTAATATGCATGAATTGTCAAAAGTTTCTCGTGCTGAACGTACTGTTTATTTAAAAGATGGGCGGATATTTAAGTTTACTTCTAATGCAAGTAACAATTCGATTGTTCGAGGTCGACGAAACTGGAATATATACAGTGGTAGAGCATTTGAGGAGGAGTTTTTGAATGACGATAAGTAATTTTTGTGTTTGTTTTGTGGTTTTTATTGGATTGCTTGTAATAACAGGTATAATAGGCTGGTTCTTTATGTGGGCGACCGACGAAGAGAACCTTTTTATGATATTTTCCGCTTGGTTTATATCAACCATCGGTTTAGCAATATGCCTTACTTATATTTTAGTTACGAAAGGTTTTATTTAGGAAGGTGCAGAAAAGATGAGCGAAAGATGCAAGATAATTGATAAAGATTTGAGCAGAAACGGGTCTGGATATTATGACCCGACTGCATATAAGGCTATGAAGCGTGTAGAAGCCGATGCGAAAAAGTATGGTAGGGATTATGAGAGATTCTATAATCTATTGAATACCATCTTTTATATTTGTAATTTGGCTGGGTTTCATGTGGAAGGTCGGATCGTGTTGACTGACAAAAAGACAGGAAAGGTATGGAGATAATATGGATGATTATATGTTTTTGGTTTGGGTTACAGTTATGATGATGTTGTTGATGATAATATTCTTATCAGATTAGCGAGGTGTGCTCTATGATTGTATATGGTTTGTTATTACTATTGTTTTTATTCAGCGGCTTTGCTGATGGTAATCCTTTATATTTTGTAGCTGCCGGATTGGTATGTATTGCTTTGGAGATTTGCTGTAGGAAGGACGGCGACGAGAAATGATATTTATAGTATCTACATGTGGTAACATACCTAAAGAAGAGTTAATTGAATTGCAGAAGCGACTCGAAGCAGAAGCGAACAGTCCAAATAAAAATAAGGTAATGTGTCTTCCTAGATTTGCTACTATTGCGAGTATTGACGATTGCAATTCAATAAAAGCAAAGGCAACAATGAACACAGATGTCAAAACGACATCTATAGGATTCAAACCTAGCGAACTTGGCAAATAGGGAGAGACTATGTCAAAAACTGCTATTAAAGATATGGTAGAGTTACCAGATATATCCATTCACTTCATTGCGATTGGACCAGGAACAAATAAATAAAGAACTATATATTTCAAAAGTTAGGGCACTAATTACTGGTACTCTTACTTTTTTTTTGATGCAGAAGGAGACAAATAAATGAAATTTGTAGGTTGGGAATTATATAATATGAAATTTGTTTGCTATATTGCTGGGGCGATTTCTAAGGATATGCGGTGGTTCATTGTCGCAGCTTTGTTTGCAATTGCTCATGAATTGAGAAATATTTGGAATAAAAAGGAGAATAGCAATGAATCATGACGATAAAAATGACTTAATCGTATCTTTATCAATGTGGGCAATATATTGGTTAATTGTAATAGTGGTTTTAAAGGGGCTGGGATTATGATATTCGTAGTGAAGGCTATTAATAAACGTTCTGAAGAAGAATTGCATATGTTACATGATCGGTTAGTTGAAGAGCTTGGTGACGTGAAAAAAAGCAGACATGCGGTATTATGTTTACCTGCTGATTGCACATGCTCTTGCATTAATGACTATAATATGAATGATGTAAAGGTGGTTGTCACGGATCATGAAGATAATTGATATTTTTAAAAGAGAGTGGCCGGGATTGGCTGATCAGATGGTGAAGTGGACACCTTGTGGGATTGGTAGGATTCGTGTGAGGTTAAAGAACAGACTGGAAGTTATATTTACATATTACGACGATGACACATGGAGTTTGGAAACTAATAAGTTTAATTGGAGTTTAGAAACTAATAAGAAAAGGAGATAAATATTATGGGTATGTATTTCGAATGCAAACTGAAAAAAATAGACATTGATGAGGTTCTTAGCAATGTCCGATATATAGAACCGGAAGATTTGGTGGTATTATATCGAGAAAAGATTAGACGGCTGGAATCTGCATTGAAAAATTCGGAAGATGGCGCCGAGAAGTTAATGACTGAAAATGAGAGATTGAAAGAAGAACTGAAGCTTGTCCAGGGGGATAATTGTGAGCTGAGAGAGGCTGTTATGACAGCTAACATGAGAAACGGTGTGCTGACCAAAAGAAACAGAGAACTCAAACAGCAATTAGACGAGCTTGAGGCAATACACGAAAAAGATGTTAACAAATTAAGAGCTGATCTGGCAGAGAGTCATATTAATAGCATGGAGCTGGCTGGAGATTTGGTATTTGCTGAGGTAAGGCTGGAGAAAGCTAATAAGAAGTTATTGAACAGTCGGTTTGGTTTACAGTCTATGTCATACCATGATCTTATGATGGAGAATCGTAGATTGTTGCAGGAGCAGGCTAGTCTTGAAACTCAAATCAATATTCTGAATGCAAATAGTGACAGGTACAAAGACGATATTGGTAAACTTATGCATGAGAACGAAGAGCTGAAGAAAAGTAAGATGGTATGCACAAATCAGGTACTGGCTGAAAATATGCATTTATTGAAAGAAAATAAGGATTTGAAAGAATCTGTTAAAAAGTTAAAGGAAGAGCGTGAAATATTATCGACGAAACAGGTATATTTTGAAGATCAAATTAACACTTTAAATGCAACTTGTGAGGGATATGCAGACAACATCAATGCGTATAGAAAAGATGTTGATCAGCTTACTCAGGAAAATAAGAAGTTGATTGAGGAGCGGGACGATTTATGGGATGAGACGCAACATTTGGACAAAATATATAAGCAGTTGCTGAATGAGAAAAAACGTTTACAGGAAAATTTTGAAGATGAGATCCAAAACGGGAATGATATCGTAACGAAT
>ERZ773133.2910-NODE-2910-length-14222-cov-4.391755_pt1 | contig 14222 bp, 10 predicted proteins | sample MGYA00580861_ERZ773133 | MGnify/ENA primary metagenome ERZ773133 (study PRJEB29015, sample SAMEA2737844) | human gut metagenome | biome: human gut; feature: human-associated habitat; material: faeces | place: China | collected 2012 ...
TAAGGATATGCTTAATCCTGCTTCTCCCCACTTTGCTTTCTTCGCAGTTCCGGATGCTTTCGGTATGGTGACACCGGATAATCAGTTGATATTTAACTGTGAAGCCAATGCCGTAGCACTGGATGAGGGTAGTACGAAAGGGAAGAACCTTCTTCCGGGCAAGGCCTATCTGCAGAAATTATACGATGATATAGCAAAACGATAAAATAAGGCAAAATTATGATATCAGAAATTTTGAATGAGGTAGTCAACATAGATACCAATATATTTCTTTCTATCAACCGGATGCACAGTCCGTTCTTTGATTATTTCATGAGTACTTTTAGCGGTAAATGGATTTGGGTACCTATGTATGCTGCTATCTGGTATGTGATGCTGCGCAATTTCCATTGGAAAGTGACATTGTTTTGCATGATTGCCCTGGCACTCGTCATTACTATTGCCGACCAAACAGGAGCAACATTGATACGTCCGTATGTGGAGCGTCTTCGTCCTGCCAATCTGGAAAATCCGATTTCCGACGCAGTACATATTGTAAACGGATACCGTGGTGGTCGCTACGGCTTTCCATCCTGCCATGCTGCCAACACCTTCGGACTGGCATTCTTCGTTTGGTTCCTTTTCCGGAAGCGATGGCTCACTGTGTTCATTATGGGTTGGGCGTTGCTTACTTGTTATTCGCGTATTTATTTAGGTGTGCATTATCCGGGCGACCTTCTGGCAGGTGCAATTATAGGTCTGATTGCAGCATATTTGGTATATCGCATTTTCATGAAAGTGAGCGGCTATAAAACCATGAAAAAAGTACCGCATATCAATGCGCCTATATTAATAGGTGGACTGACAATAGTGGGAATACTGATATACTCCACGGTCATGGTGTTGTAGAGATTATTATATTTATTTTTTAGAATTGATAATTTACCGTTGCCATTACCTCTCGTGGACGTATGTTTAGCCGTGAAGTATAGCTTTGCGTAGCCGAATAGGTGGTATAAGCATATTTTTTCTTATTGAACAGATTATTGAGGTTGGCTTCAAACCGCCATTTCTTCGTTTTGTATATAAGAGATGCATCTGCAAATACAGTATTAAATACCATTATCGCTGAAGCCTTCAAGGAAGCAGCTGACAAGCTGGAGAAGGCAGATAACTTTGATATGGCTGTACATGACATGATCAAAGAAACCCTGGCAGCTCACAAGAGAGTTGTATTCAATGGAAATGGTTATTCCGATGAGTGGGTAGCAGAAGCTGAGAGAAGAGGACTTCCAAACATCAAGTCTATGGTAGATGCTATTCCGGCACTGATCACAGACAAGGCTGTAAAACTGTTTGAAGAATTCGGCGTATTCACAAAGACCGAGCTGGAGTCCAGAGTAGAAGTTGAGTATGAAGGCTATGCAAAGGCTATCAACATTGAAGCAAAGACCATGATCGATATGGCTGGAAAGCAGATCATACCGGCTGTTATCAAATACACAACTGCTCTTGCAGCTTCCATCTCCGCAGTAAAGAGTGCTTGCCCTGAAGCAGATGTAAGCACCCAGACAGAGCTTCTGTTAGAAACCTCTGATCTTCTGGCAGAAACCAAACTGGCTCTTGCAAAACTGACCGAAATTACTGAAAAGAGCGCAGCAATGGATGGCGGCAAGGACCAGGCAGTTGCTTACCATGAGGAAGTCGTTCCTGCAATGGCAGCATTAAGAACCCCGGTAGACAAACTGGAAATGCTGGTAGACAAAGACTTATGGCCAATGCCGAGCTACGGCGATCTGATCTTTGAGGTTTAATAAATCTTATAAAATAGAAGGTTCCGCCTGCGTCAGCAGGCAGATAAGCGCGAGAGTGCGGTGAACCTGAGTATTGGACGCAATTACATAAATAAAATGCCCTTCTGGTGATATATAACGTATCCCGGAAGGGTGTTTTTTTCGCGGTATGAGTGGCATTGTTTAACTTGCATTTTAAACCCAGTGTGCTATAATGTTCATATATTTTTGAAAAATAATAAAAATGAACATAAATATAAACATAAGCATAAGCAGGAAAAGGAGTTAAAGATCATATGAACCGACAGGCGCTGGTATGCAGAAATATACTGGAAAAACCGGATATTACACAGCGGGAAATGGCGAAAAACATGGACATATCCCTGGGTACAGTCAATGGGCTGGTGAAGGAATGTCTGGCAGAGGGATATATTGCAGAGGAAGAAAATGGGAAAGAAAAATATCTCATCCTTCTGGAAAAGGGAAAAGAACTGTTAAAGCCTTATAAAGTAGATGGGGCGCTGATCATTGCAGCCGGTTTCGGTTCCCGTTTTGTGCCTCTTACCTTCGAGACTCCAAAGGGTCTTTTAGAGGTCTTTGGAGAGCGCATGATCGAGCGTCAGATCAAACAGCTCCATGAAGTGGGGATCCACGACATTACCATTGCAGTAGGCTATTTAAAAGAAAAATTTGAATACCTGATCGATAAATACGATGTGAAATTATTATACAATCCGGAATACTCCTGCAAAAACACGCTGGCTACTGTATACAGAGCCAGAAAGTTCTTAAAAGGCCGGAACGTATACATTCTTTCATCAGATAACTGGATGCGGGAAAATATGTACCATTCCTATGAGTGCGGTGCCTGGTACAGCGCAGCCCACGAAGAAGGAGAGACCAAGGAATGGTGCCTTACCTTTAATAAAAAGGGCCGTATCAGCGATGTAAATGTAGGCGGAAAAGATGCGTGGTTTATGTACGGTCCCGTATATCTTTCCAGGGAGTTTTCCGCTAAATTCCTTCCTGTATTAGAGGCTTATTATCAGATCCCCGGAACAGAGCAGTTTTACTGGGAGCAGCCTTATGTGGACATGTTAAAGGGAGAGGCAAAACGCCGTCTGGAAAAAGAGGACAAGGAGCTGTTGAAACAGACAGAAGAAGCCTGCGGCATACCTGCGTCCAAATGGAACGAGATCGAGATGAATATCAACCGCCAGCCGGATAACCAGGTATACGAATTTGAAAATCTGGAAGAGCTGCGCCTCTTTGATACCCATTATCAGAACCACTCCGATAATGCGGCCATGGAGCTGGTAGCAGAGGTATTCCATGTGCCGGAGTTTCAGATCACAGACATCAAATGCTTAAAATCCGGCATGACCAATAAATCCTTCCTGTTCCGCACCGGAGATCATCACTGTATCTGCCGTATCCCCGGACCTGGCACAGAGCTTCTTATTAACAGAGAGCAGGAAAAAGAAGTTTATGATGCCGTCCGTCCTCTGGGCATTACAGAACATGTGTTGTATCTGAACCCGAAGACCGGTTATAAGATCTCTGAATACTATGAAAATACCCACAATGCCAGCGCAGACAACTGGGACGATATGAAGACCTGTATGGATATGGTGCGAAAGCTTCATGAAGCAGGTTTAAAAGTAGGCCACAGCTTTAATATCAGGGAGCGGATCAGCTTTTACGAGAAACTTTGCCTGGAACATGGCGGCATTCCTTTTGAAGACTACAGTCAGGTTCGTGAATGGGTAAATCAGTTGTTAGATGCCTTAGATAAAATGGATCTTCCACAATGTTTATGCCATATTGACGCAAATGTGGATAACTTTTTAATTTTCCCGGATCACAGTGCAAAACTTCTTGACTGGGAGTACGCAGGCATGTGCGACCCGTTAATGGACGTATCCATGTGTGCGATTTATTCCTATTATGAGGAAGAGCAGACCGAAAAATTACTGGAACTGTATTTACAGCGCAGACCAGATGACAAAGAGCGGTTCATCACCTATGCAGACGCAGCCTTAGGGGGCTTCCTCTGGTGCCTGTGGGCTGTATACAAGGCAAGTCTGGGAGATGAGTTTGGAGAGTACACCATTATTATGTACCGGTATGCGAAGCGGTACTATAAGAAGCTGATGAAGGAGTTACCACAGTTCTTTTAGAAACGCCCCATGATATGGGAACATACACAAATGCATTTCAAAACAGGTTTCAGAAAATTGTAATAAAAATGTTAATCATGGAAAGTTCATTTGTGCTATACTTAATTAAAAGTGAAAAATAATTGTGCGATCAATGAAAAAGAGACGATACAACAGAACAGGAGGAGAAAATGGGACGTAAAAAATATTTCGCAGCCCTTGCAGCAGCTGGTATGATCGGCGCTATGGCGTTGGGATCTGCGTTTAATTCATACGCCGCAGATGGATGGACCAAGTCAAATGACCATTGGACCTACATCTACCAGGGCAAGACCTATACAGGTTGGCTGGAAACCAGTGATGGCAAATATTATATGGACCTTTCCGATGGACATATGACTACCGGATTTAAACAGATCGATGGAAAATGGTACTTCTTCCGTCCAAACGGTCTGATGGCTCAAAGCCGCTGGATCAATCCGGAATATGGCAAATGGTACTACTTCTTAGGTGACGGTACCATGGTTACCGGCTGGTTAAAGATCGGAAACGATTATTACTTTATGCGTGGTGACGGATCTATGGGAACCGGCTGGCGTCAGATGGACGGTGCCTGGTACTACTTCCAGAGCAGCGGCAAATGTGTAGTTAATTCCTGGGCACAGATCAAGGACAACTGGTATCTGTTTGGAACAGACGGAAAGATGATGACCGGCTGGGCAAAAGTTGACACCGACTACTATTATCTGAATACAGATGGGCGTATGCTTACAGGCTGGCTCACTGACAGCGAAGGCAATAAGTATTATATGAATCAGAGCAATGGCAAGATGAGTGTAGGCTGGAAGCAGATCGATAATGCCTGGTATTATTTCAATACCAATGGTCACATGATGACAGGCTGGATCCAGGTAGATAATAAGATCTACTACATGAATCCGACAAACGGCGGAAAGATGACAACAGGAACCTCCCTGGATATCAACGGAACTACCTACAACTTTGATGGAAGTGGTGTATGCCAGAATGCAAGCGGCGTATCTGCTCAGACACCATCTAGCAGCAGTACTTCTGCTTCCGGTGGTGTAACCGGTGAAAATGGCGGACCTGGTGTATCAAGAAATTCCAGCTCCAACAATGGTCCTTCCGGTGGTAACACTTCAAATAATACATCAAACAGTCCTTCCAATACCACATCCAGTTCTGACACCTTAACGGCAGGACGCACAGACGGACCAGGCTGATAGAAAACTTTTAAATTGCAGACTACATAATGGGGATGTCAGGAAAAAGACATCCCCTTTTTCAGGAGAACAGGCATGAATAACGCAGATAAGATCATAAAACGATGCCGGGCGCTGGCACTGGCAGGTATGATTGGGATCACCAGTCTTGGAAGTTCTCTTCCAGCCTTTGCTGCAGGTCCGGGGGATGACTCATCCCGGGTATCAGAGATTTCCACAGGAGGTCCTGGAGATCCGGGAAATACTAATTCTTCCAATTCTACAACAAACACAGGAAATTCAAATAATTCAAATAGTAACAATAATACTAATAACAGCAATAATACAAACAATACAAACAATTCCAATACATCATCCAACAATACTACCACAAATACCAATGCCTGGAAAAAGGTAAACGGTACGTACCAGATGTCAGATGGAAGCGCGATCCAGAATGTGCTCCATCGTGGTATTGATGTTTCCAGATGGCAGGGAGAGATCAACTGGAGCCAGGTGGCAAAGGATGATATTTCATTTGTTATGCTGGGAACCCGTTCCAAGGGAGCAGTAGATCCCTATTTCCACAAGAATATCCAGAACGCAACTGCCAATGGTGTTAAAGTAGGCGTTTATATTTATTCTCTGGCAACTACCACAGACATGGCAGTCCAGGAGGCAGATTTTGTATTAAACCTGATCACCGACTATCCGATCTCCTATCCGGTAGCATTTGATATGGAAGACTCTACTCAGGGAAATCTGTCAAAATCAGAGCTGGCGGCTATTGCAAACGCTTTCTGCAAGCGGATTTCTGCAGCCGGTTATTACCCGATCATCTATGCAAATGAGAACTGGCTGAACAATAAACTGGATATGAGCCAGATGAATTATCCAGTATGGGTGGCAAGATATTCTGCCCGATATACCTGGCAAAATCCGGTGATGTGGCAGGCTACAAGCAGCGGTTCTGTAAAAGGTATCAATGGCAACGTGGATATTGACTTCCAGTTTAAGGACTTTACCTCTGTGATCCCGGCAAACACCTGGCGCACCATTAACGGAAAGCGTTATTATTACGCAAATTACGAAAAACAGAAAAATGCATGGGCACAGGATGTAAATGACTGGTACTACATGGATAAAGACGGACTTGCATCTACCGGCTGGATCACAGTAGCAGATGCCCGTTATTATCTGGATACTACTACCGGAAAAATGCAGACTGGCTGGCAGTCAGAAAACGGAAAATGGTACTACCTTGGAAGCAGCGGTGCTGTAAAGAAAGGCTGGATCAGTGATAATGGTACCTGGTACTATACTGGCAATGACGGTGCTATGCAGACAGGCTGGATCGAAGTTAGCGGCAAACGCTACTATCTGGAAAATTCTGGGAAAATGGTTACTGGCTGGACGAACCAGAACGGCAAATGGTATTACCTTGGCAGTTCCGGAGATCTGTTAAAAGGCTGGATCAATGATGGTGGCACCTGGTATTATTCCAACAACGAAGGTGTGATGCAGACTGGATGGCTGACAGATGCAGGTGGAAAATATTATCTGAGAGGCTCCGGTGCCATGGCAATTGGCTGGAGACAGTTAGATGGTGCATGGTATTACTTTAACAGTGATGGCAGGATGGCAACAGGAATGATCGAGGTAGGCGGGCTTCGTTATTATATGGATCCTTCCGACGGTCGTATGGTATCTGGCAGAGCAGTAGAAATAAATGGCGTCACCTATCAGGCAGCCGCAGATGGACATTTAAGCCAGCAGGGTCAGGAAACAACAGGGGACCAGAGCAGCCAGAATTCCGGAAATAATGCTTCAGGCAGCAATACAGGAAATAATAACACAGGAAACAACGTTCAGATCACTCCTGCAAACTCTACCACAGGTTCCTCTGACAACAGTACTTCCAACTCCTCTTCTGATGATCAGAAAGTAACAGGCGTAAATGGAGGCCCGGGAGTAAAGAAGGACTCTGCAAATAATGGAAACAATGATAAGGTAGTAACAGGTCAGGCACCAGGCTGATGAAATAACTATTTAAATCCGCTTTTGGCAGAATGGGAAATCTGCTTCAAAGGCGGATTTTTTTGCGTATTCCCGCATAAAATAAACAGATACCATTCATCAGGTGAACCGTGCATAACAGGTATATAAAATATTTCGTCTTTCTTCTGTTAACAGCAGATCTGGTCTTATCCGCTATTTTCCTGAAAAATGATCACAGGGATATAGAAAAAATATTTTCACTTCCTGCACTTTCAAAAGTTGCCGGCCAGCCCGGGTATATAGCCCTCACTTTTGATGATGGTCCGGACCGGAAATGTACCCCGCTTCTTTTAGACGGACTGAAAGAACGGGGAGTCCATGCTACCTTTTTTCTTATGGGAAGCAATATAGAAGGAAAAGAAGATATTGTAAAGCGTATGAGCGAAGAAGGACATCTTATTGGCAATCACAGTTATGAACATATCCAGCTGACAAAAGCGGGAGCGGAGGCAGTCTGTGAAGCAGTAGAACATACCCAGGAACAGATCGAAGCCATTACCGGAAAGCGCCCGGAGTATATACGTCCGCCCTATGGTGACTGGAACGAAGAACTGGAAGAAGAGATTGGAATGAGCCCGGTCCTCTGGTCTGTAGACTCTTTAGACTGGAAACTAAAAGATAAAGGAAAGATCGTCCGGCGGGTCTTGAAAGATGTAAAAGATGGGGATATTATATTAATGCATGATATATTTCCTTCCTCTGTAGAGGCAGCCCTGGAGCTGATCGATATACTGCAGAAGGAAGGTTATGTTTTTGTAACGGCTGATGAATTGTTGATCGAATGAGATCAAAAGAAAAATGGAGAAATTAAATGGATCTATTTGATTATATGAGAGAAAATACGATGGAGAAGGAGTCTCCTCTGGCTTCCAGACTTCGTCCGCGCACACTGGATGAGGTAGTGGGGCAGCAGCATATCATTGGAAAAGATAAGCTGCTCTACCGGGCGATCAAGGCGGATAAACTGGGATCTGTGATCTTCTATGGACCTCCGGGAACAGGAAAGACCACCCTTGCCAAGGTGATCGCAAACACCACTCAGGCAGATTTTAAGCAGATCAATGCCACTGTGGCGGGTAAAAAAGACATGGAAGAAGTGGTCACAGAGGCAAAAAACAATATGGGAATGTATGGACGGCGGACCATTCTTTTTGTAGATGAGATCCACCGTTTTAATAAGGGCCAGCAGGATTATCTTCTTCCTTTTGTAGAAGACGGTACACTGACACTGATCGGTGCTACTACGGAAAATCCTTATTTTGAGGTAAACGGGGCGCTTCTTTCCAGATCCCGTATTTTTGAGTTAAAGCCACTGGAGAAAGATGACATTAAACAGCTGATCTACCGGGCGGTAACCGACTCAGAACGTGGAATGGGAACTTACCGGGTAAAGATCGAGGAAGATGCCGCAGATTTTCTGGCAGATACAGCCAATGGGGACGCCAGAGCAGCCTTAAATGCAGTAGAACTGGGAGTTCTCACTACAGAACGCAGCGAAGACGGATTGATACATATTGACCTTGCTGCTGCCCAGGAATGTATCCAGAAACGGGCCGTGCGTTATGACAAAGATGGGGACAACCATTACGATACCATCTCTGCTTTTATTAAAAGTATGCGGGGATCTGACCCGGATGCGGCCGTGTATTATCTGGCACGTATGCTGTATGCAGGAGAAGATATTAAATTTATTGCCCGCCGTATTATGATCTGTGCTTCTGAAGACGTTGGAAATGCAGATCCACAGGCGTTAAATGTAGCAGTAAGTGCAGCTCTTGCAGCAGAGCGAATTGGACTTCCGGAAGCTCAGATCATCCTTTCCCAGGCAGCTTCCTATGTGGCATGTGCCCCTAAAAGCAATGCAGCCTATGTTGCCATACAGAATGCCATGGAAAATGTAAAGACCACCCGTACCATGCCGGTGCCGGTACATCTTCAGGACCGTCATTACAAAGGTGCAGCGAAATTAGGACATGGTGAAGGCTATAAATATGCCCATGATTACCCGAAACATTATGTTAAGCAGCAGTATCTTCCAGATGGAATGGAGGGTACAGTATTCTATGAACCATCAGATAATGGCTATGAAAAGCAGATAAAAGCCTATATGAAATGGTTGAAAGATTAACAATGGCAATGTATAATAAAAAATGATAAAAATAATTTTACGTGGATCCCAAGGCAGAAATTCTCACTCTGCCTGTCGGATCTGTCTATAAAAGGAACTTCCCAAAATCTGGAAAAATCCCGTATTTTACAAAGACAGGCAAACTGAATAATTCAGATAACAGATGCATAATAGATAGGAGAGTAGTATGCGCGAAAAATTAGAGACAAGGTCCCTTGCCGAACTGAAAGAGATGGCAAAAAATGTGGGACTGAAAGGGATCAGCGGCCTTCGTAAGGCAGAGCTTATTGACCTTTTATGTGCCCAGGAAGAGAAAAGTCAGAAAAACACAGCAGAAACAGTAACAGTGAAACCTCACAGCAGCCGTGTAAATGCTGAGAAAACAGTGCGGGAGAAACCAGTCCAGGAAACCCGCAGTCAGGAGACCCACCCACAGGAGAACCGGGTGCAGGAAAGTCGTGTGCAGGAAAATCGCAGCCAGGAAAACCGTGTGCAGGAGACCCGCCCACAGGAAAACAGATATCAGGAAAAGCGTTCCCAGGACAACCGGAATAATCAGAGAAATAACCGTACATACGAAAGATTTAACCAGACCCGTCCGCAGATCCGTACATATGGGAACAACAATTATAACAATAACAACAATAGTTACAGCACTCCGGCAGCTGCCCCTGTTCAGCAGGCGGTTCCCGTCAGCCAGACTTATTCTACCCAGAACCAGACTTATGTCCAGAATGTGGACAACCAGGAGCGTGTGGCAAGACCGGAATACAGAAATGACGCCATGGGACTTTCCACACAGGATATGGCAGAATTAGACAGCGGCATTGAGGCAAACGGTATCTTAGAGGTTATGACGGTTTCGGCTTTATCCGCTGTGAAAACTTCCTTCCAGGTGAAAATGATGTCTATGTTGCACCATCCCAGATCCGCCGTTTCAACTTAAAGACCGGTGATATCATTGTGGGAAACAGAAGAGTAAAAGCAGCTACAGAAAAATTCGCTGCACTTCTCTATATTAAAACAGTGAACGGCTATCCATTAAGTGCTACTGAGACAAGACCAAACTTTGAGGATCTGACCCCGATCTTCCCAAATCAGCGTCTCCACATGGAAAATCCAAGAGAGAAAACTTCTGTTGCCATGCGAGTATTAGACCTGCTGGCACCCATCGGTAAAGGACAGCGTGGTATGATCGTTTCCCCGCCAAAAGCTGGTAAGACCACTCTCTTAAAACAGGTGGCAAAAGCTATTACCACCAATCATCCGGACATGCATCTGATGATCCTTTTGATCGATGAGCGTCCTGAGGAAGTAACTGACATCAAAGAAGCCATTGTAGGGCCAAATGTAGAAGTTATCTATTCCACCTTTGATGAGCTTCCGGAGCGCCACAAACGTGTATCTGAAATGGTTATTGAACGTGCAAAACGTCTGGTAGAACATGGAAGAGATGTTATCATCCTTTTAGACAGTATCACCCGTCTGGCAAGAGCTTACAATCTGACCGTTGCCCCAAGCGGCCGTACCCTTTCCGGTGGTCTTGATCCGGCAGCACTGCATATGCCAAAGCGTTTCTTCGGTGCTGCAAGAAATATGCGTGAAAAGGGCAGTCTGACCATTCTTGCAACAGCATTGGTAGATACAGGAAGCCGTATGGATGATGTGGTTTACGAGGAATTTAAGGGTACCGGCAACATGGAACTGGTGCTGGACCGTAAACTGTCTGAAAAACGTATCTTCCCGGCTATTGACATTTTAAAATCCGGTACCAGAAGAGATGATCTGCTCCTTACAAAAGAAGAGGCAGAGGCAGTAGATATTATCCGCAAAGCCACCAATTCCTTAAAGCCGGATGAGGCAGTAGAGAAGATCTTAGATCTCTTTTCAAAGACCAGAAATAACCGTGAATTTGTAGAGATGGTAAAGAAGATTCGCTTCTTCTAAGACTTCCTTTTTCTGATATGATATAGTATAATTAAAAGCATGAATCAGGGGGCTGTCAAAAGACCTTTTGACTCCAAAATTTAATTTAGGAGGGAGTATGTTATAATGAAAGATTACATGAAGATATACCAGGAATGGTTATCAAATCCTTACTTTGATGAGGCTACAAAGGAAGAACTGCGCGCCATTGAGGGCAATGAAAACGAGATCAAAGAGCGTTTCTATATGGACCTTGAGTTCGGAACCGCTGGTTTAAGAGGTATCATCGGCGCAGGTATCAACCGTATGAATATTTACGTTGTAAGACGTGCTACCCAGGGACTTGCAAATTATATTATCAAGCAGGGAGCAGCTAACAAGGGCGTAGCAATTGCATACGACTCCCGTCATATGTCCCCGGAATTTGCTATGGAAGCAGCTATGACTTTAGCAGCAAACGGTATCAAGGCATATAAGTTTGAATCCCTTCGTCCAACACCGGAATTGTCCTTTGCAGTACGTGAGTTGGGCTGCGTAGCAGGTATCAATATCACTGCAAGCCACAACCCGCCGGAATACAATGGTTACAAGGTATACTGGGAAGATGGCGCACAGTTTACACCTCCTCATGATAAAGGTGTTACAGAAGAAGTTCTGGCAATCGAAGATCTGTCTACAGTAAAGACTACAGATGAGGCTTCTGCAACAGCAGCAGGTCTGTATCAGGTAATTGGACAGGAGATTGATGATAAATACATCGCTCAGGTAAAGGCTCAGGTAGTAAACCAGAAGGCCATTGATGAGATGCAGGATCAGATCACTATCGTATACACACCTCTTCACGGAACAGGAAATATCCCTGCAAGAAGAGTTATGAAAGAGATCGGATTTACCCATGTATACGTAGTTCCGGAGCAGGAACTGCCAAATGGCGATTTCCCAACTGTAAGCTATCCAAACCCGGAAGCAAAAGAAGCATTTGAACTGGGCTTAAAGCTGGCAAAAGAGAAAGATGCAGACCTGGTACTGGCAACTGACCCGGATGCAGACCGTCTTGGTGTATATGTAAAAGATACCAAGTCCGGCGAATATATTCCACTGACTGGAAATATGTCCGGATCCCTTCTGTGTGAGTACGTACTCAGCCAGAAGCAGGCAGCTGGAAAGATCCCGGCAGACGGACAGGTTGTTAAATCCATCGTTTCCACCAACCTGATCGATGCAGTAGCAAAATCATACGGCGCAGAACTGATCGAGGTTCTGACCGGATTTAAGTGGATCGGAAAGCAGATCTTAAAGAATGAGACTACCGGACATGGTACATACCTTTTCGGAATGGAAGAGAGCTATGGATGCCTGATCGGAACCTATGCCCGTGATAAGGACGCTATTTCCGCAACAGCCGCTCTCTGCGAGGCAGCTGCATACTACAAGCAGAAAGGCATGACCTTATGGGATGCAATGATCGCTATGTATGAGAAATACGGCTACTATAAAGATGCTGTAAAGGCAATCGGTTTATCCGGTATTGAAGGACTTGCAAAGATCCAGTCCATTATGGAGACACTGAGAAATAATACTCCAACCGAAGTTGGCGGCTACAAAGTAACCTCCGCAAGAGACTACAAGTTAGACACCATCAAAAATATGGCAACCGGCGAAGTAAAGCCTACCGGACTTCCTTCTTCCAACGTTCTCTACTATGACCTGGAAGACGGCGCATGGATCTGCGTAAGACCATCCGGCACCGAACCAAAGATCAAATTCTACTTCGGCGTAAAGGGAACTTCCCTGAAAGACGCAGAAGAGAAAGAGAATGCACTTGGCGCAGCTGTAATGGCTATGGTTGATAAGATGATGTAATGAGTCCAAAAGAAATCTTCGAATGCGTCACAGGCGCATTCTCGATATGCATGGCAAAACAAGCGGCTGCGAAGCAGACATTTGTTTTTCTTGGACCATTAACGAATGAACCGTCTGCGTAAGCAGACAGTAGAGCGCGTCAGCGCGGGGTTCATGAGTGGATACCTGGCAAACGTAAACACCCCTGGGAAAGAAAATTTCAATCCCAGGGGTGTTTTTATGTTTGCTCTGCCAAGACATCTCCCCGCCATCGGCGGGAAGATAATACCCAGCATATATCCCCGCATCAGCGGGGACATAAACGCTTACTATTTATTTCTCTTCTCAGCCGCTTCCCTCAATTCCTTCAAAGCCGCTGCAAACTTCATAGAAGATGCAGATGGATTTCCACGTAAAATACTTCTGCGGTAGAAATTCATATGTTTCATCATATCCTGACGTTTCTTTGTTAATTCCGTCATACGGCTGCTCATTGCTGCGATACGTTCATTACGGCTGGCAGTCATAGCAGCTTTTACATTCTTGGCAGCTTCGATCTTTGCAGCCGCCTCTTCACGGTACTGAGCTGCTTTCTCATCTGCATGTTCCTTTAACTGAGCCGCTTTTAATGCAGTCTCAAGCCGCAGTTTTGCCGCCCGCTCCGTTGTCTCATATTTTAACTGGGCTGCACGTTCTGCAGTTTCATTTCGCAGCAGTGCAGCTTTTCCCGCTGCTTCCACACGCAAAGTTTCCAGCTTCACAGCCGTATCTTCCTTTGCTTCTTCCAGTTTCTGTTCTGTTTCTGCCTTCAATAATGCCAGCTGAACCTGAACATCGTCCAGTTCTGCCTTCATCTTTGTCATGGCATCAAGCACCTTGGCAAGATCCAGGGCAGTACGTACAGATTCTGCAGTATCAATAATGAAAACCACTGTGATCACAGACAAACATGGGATGCCGATCATAGTTGGAACATGAAGCACCCATCGTTCAATGGGCTTGTGGATCACCTCAGTAAGAAAAATCGTCAAAAATCCCCATGCAACAGAAGAGGACAGACAGATATATCCGTTTAAATTAAAACGCTGGTTGCTGTAATCCCAGTATTTCATTT
>ERZ773133.2915-NODE-2915-length-14172-cov-9.488843_pt1 | contig 14172 bp, 14 predicted proteins | sample MGYA00580861_ERZ773133 | MGnify/ENA primary metagenome ERZ773133 (study PRJEB29015, sample SAMEA2737844) | human gut metagenome | biome: human gut; feature: human-associated habitat; material: faeces | place: China | collected 2012 ...
CTGTTGGAATAAATGCGACTTTCTTATTTTCAATTTCTTCCTTTATCAGACTTCCCACACTTGAAAAGTGCGAACATAAAAATAGTTTCATCAATATTCTCCTTTATAAATTCTAATTTTATTCATTCCTTAATATATCAATTATATCATACAAATCTATCACACAAAACAAAAACTCCAACTCCTTCCGATGAATCACAAGTTTTTACTGATGATGAATGCAGACAAATTAAGCTTATGATTTATGAAGATTTAGAACGCTACCAAAAGCAACCAACAAGTGCTGGTTTGCAAATCTTGTTTCTTTTTGAAACAGGGCTACGTATTGGAGAGTGTTGTGGGCTGAAATGGTCTGATATTAAAAATGGACGTTTGTATATTCGCAGACAGGCTAATAATGATGGGGTAAAGCAAAAAACCAAATCAGAACCAAGCAATCGAGACATCCCACTAACGGACGAAGCTCTACGTATTCTTGAACGTGTTAAAGAATATAACAAACTTCATAACTTTACTGCCGAATGGATATTCCAAAGTGCAAATCCGAAATATGATTATCGCTTAAGCTATAATGCCGCAGATAGAAAATTGCGCAAATTATGTACTCGACTTGATACCATAACAAAAAGTCCACATAAATGTCGCAAAACTGCAATCAGTACATTGTTAGATTCTCCATCTTTAAATGCACGTACCGCACAAAAATTTGCTGGTCATAGGCATTTATCTACAACATACGATTATTATTCTTTTGAAAGAAAGACTAAAAAGGAACAAGCAGAAGCTATCAATTTGGCACTTGCATTATAGTTTTGAGCAACCGTACCAATCGTTCCAACGATACGATGAGCAATAAAAAAGGGAAACCATTGATTTTATTGGTTTCCTTTAACAAAAAAAGAGCGGGTGATGGGAATCGAACCCACGTATCCAGCTTGGAAGGCTGGTGTTCTACCATTGAACTACACCCGCGTAATGCCTTGGACCGGAATCGAACCAGTGACACGAGGATTTTCAGTCCTCTGCTCTACCAACTGAGCTACCAAGGCCCGTCATGCTGTCGCTTTCGCAACTTCAGACTTAGATAGTTTACTCTATTTTTTCTTGATTGTCAACCTAATTTTTGTGTGGTAAACTAAGCATATGCTTCGCGCTTTCGGGCGTGAAATCAGGCGGTCAAAGCGGCAAGTGCACAGACCTGCCAAACCATTACCTGTCGTGAACGAAAGGACTGACCATTTATGAATAAAAAAGAAGTAGCGGAGATCCGCCGCCAGTACGTTCCGGAGCGGTGTACCATTTCCCGGATCTGCGGATGCTATGTGGATGCAGAGAAAAATATCAAAACAACGATGAAAGAGGCATTTCTCTCTCTCCCAGAAGACGATGCGTTTAAATATTTTACCATTTTCAAAAAAACTCTGTCCGGTACTGTGGGACGCAACCTGGTGAATCTGGATTTCCCGCTGGAAGAGGAACATGAGGGCGGCCACCAGGAGTTCTTATTAAAACTGCGCAACAGCAAGTTAAAGGACGACGCACTGGTGGAGGAGTTCTACAACCGGATCATTGACACCTTCCCATTTGGAGAAAATTATTACATCATCCTGATCCATGTGGCCTACGATGTACCTGGAAAAGCAACGGACGGCACCGAGATGTACGACGCTTCCGACAATGTATTTGAATACCTGTTATGCAGTCTCTGTCCAGTGCATCTGTCCAAACCTGGACTTGGCTATAATGAAGCCAAAAACTGCATCGAAAACCGGATTCAGGACTGGATCGTGGACCAGCCAATGAAGGGCTTTTTATTCCCGGCCTTCAATGACCGCTACACCGATATCCACAGTATGCTCTATTACACCAAAAACGCCACCGACTTACAGGAAGATTTCCTGAAAAATATGTTCGGCTGTACCCGTATCCCACTGGACGCTGACAGCCAGAAGGAGACCTTCAACTGCCTGATCGCGGATACCCTGGGAACAGACTGCGATTACAGTGTGGTGAAAAATATCCATGAAATTTTAAATGAAAAGATTGAGGAATTCAAAGACAGCCCGGAGCCATTAGAGCTTGGCAAGCAGGATGTCCGCCGCCTCTTCGAGGACAGCGGTGTACCGGACTCCCGCATGGAGGATTTTGACCAGTGTTATGACGAGGGAGTCGGTGAGCAGACCACGTTCTTAGCTACGAATATCGCAAGCTCCAGAAAATTCAACATCGAGACACCGGATGTAGTAGTAAAAGTCAATCCAGAAGCCGCCGATCTGGTAGAAACGCGGATCATCGACGGACGACAGTGCCTGGTGATCGCGATTAATGAACATGTGGAAGTGAATGGGATCAGTATCGCGGTAGCGCCGGAAGGGATTACCGATCACGAAGACTAGCATCATTTCAAAACAGTTTTCAAGATACAAAAAGGACTGCGGAAACTTCCGCAGTCCTTTTTGTCGCCTGTAAAGCCGTTCTAATATGCCGTAGGCCGGAATCGAACCGGCACGGGAGATTAGTCCCGCAGGATTTTAAGTCCTGTGCGTCTGCCAGTTCCGCCACTACGGCTAAGTGGATGGAGATGGATTCGAACCATCGAAGCGAGTCGCAACAGATTTACAGTCTGCCCCCTTTGGCCACTCGGGAACCCATCCATGTTGGCTCTGACAAGCAAGAAATATATTATCATAGCATCCCGAAAAAATCAAGTTTTTTACAGAAAATTTTTCTTTGAAATTTTCATTTCTATTTTTTTAGTCCTTACAGCACTCTCGCCCGGTTATCGCTGACCTTATTGGACACCAGTAACATTCCGCAGGTTCCGGACAATTCCAATTCTAACATGCCGTCAACCACCTCATAATCCAATGCGCCCACATTGTAACCCTCAAGCGTGGTCATCATCACCCTGGTCAGCCGGTCCGCATCCCGGATGCCAAGCTGCCATACCGGAATCTGCACAACCTGTGCCGAAGCGCTGTTATTGACCACCACCACACAGCGGTTCTCACCGCAGAAACGCCCGTAGGCGATCATCTGCCGCCCCGCCGCCAGCTGTTTCAAGGAACCTCTGCGAAGCGCCTTATACCGCTTATGCAGATCAATCATATACCGGTGGAACTCGATCAGTTCATAATTCTCTCTGCCCCACGGATAAGTTCTCCGGTTGTCCGGATCAGTCCAGCCGCAGACTCCGGTCTCATCACCATAATACAAGGTCGGTGCACCCGGCCAGGTCATCTGCACCAGCACTGCCTCCCGGTATACCTCCGGATGAATGCCCTCTGACGCGGCTGCAGCTCCCATGGAAGCCAGCCGGCCCACGGTCCGGTTGGTACGGGTCATAAAACGGGAATGGTCATGGTTGGACAGCTCATTCATGGAGATCATCGCAGACTGGGTCTGCATCCGGCTCATGTGGTAGAACATGGAACGGAAGAAGCTCACACCATCCCCATAAAGCGAAGCATTGTAGCTGTCGCTGTGCTTTTCCATCCCCGTCAGGAACCAGGTAAGCGGCTCCATAAATGCATCATAATTCATGATGGTATCCCACTGGTCGCCCTTCAGCCACTCCCACGGGTCACCATAATGCTCCGCTAAGATCACTGCCTCCGGGTTCGCCTTTTTCACTGCCCGGCGGAAGTCCTTCCAGAATCTATGGTTATACTCCGGGCTGTGGCCTAAATCTGCCGCCACATCCAGACGCCAGCCATCTGCGTTATAAGGCGCAGAAACCCATTTCCCCGCGATCTCCATAATATAATCATGAAGCTTCGGAGAATCCTCGTAATTCAGCTTCGGAAGGGTATCATGCCCCCACCAGCCGTCATAGCTGCCGTTATATGGCCATTTTTTCTCATCATGGAACTTAAAAAAGCTATGATACTCGCTGTCTCTGGACACATAGGCCCCTGCCTCATAACCGCCTATGCTTTCATAGACCCGCTCCCTGTCCAGCCATTTATTAAAAGAACCACAGTGATTGAACACACCATCGATGATCACCTTCATGCCCCGGCGATGCACCTCTTCTATAAACTGGGCGAAAAATAAGTCACTGGCCTCCAGATTCTCCCTGCCTGCTGACCTGAGCTGGTATTTCGTTGATGCCACATTATCTTTCGCATGAGGATCCGCCAGCTTCCCTCCATCCTTCACGATTCTTCCATAATGCGGATCGATATGATCATAATCCTGGGTATCATACTTATGATTGGACGGAGAGACGAACATCGGATTAAAATATAGCACCTCCACACCCAGATTCTGGAGATAATCCAGCTTCTCCCACACCCCCTGCAGATCGCCGCCATAGAAACAGCGCACGTCCATGGCTGACGGATTCTGATTCCAGTTTGCGATCCTTGTCACCGGCTGCCCGATGTAGATATACTCATCTGTCTCCACATCATTGGCCGGATCTCCATTACAGAACCGGTCCACAAAAATCTGATAGATCACCGCGCCTTTGGCCCAGTCCGGTACATGAAAACCAGGTGTGATCCGGAAATTGAAGCAATCCTGCACCATATCCACAACTCCCAGGCGGTTGTAATAGCAGAAATCTCTTCCCTTTACCACATGGAAATAATAACTGACCGGCACTGTGTCCACCAATATCCGACGCTCGTAGTAATCAAACTGCTGATCACTGGACACCTTCCACAGCGGTATCTCCGTCTTCTGGCCATTTTCCACATAATAGACGCTGTCTACATCGCCTCTGGCTGTCCGAAAACGCAGTGTCACCTGCTGGTCCGCATCTGGCTCTGACGGAATCCGGAAATCCTCATTCTCATCTGCAAACAGCGCCGCCCGGTTTATCATTTTCAATACTTCTGGTTTCATTCTATGTTCATCCTTACTTTTTATTTCACATTTTGGGGACATAGTACCATCAAAAATCCTTCTCTGCAAGCAAGCTTGCATCGGACTTCTGATCTTTTGACCCCTCTGATACCAGATTGCTCCGCATTGCGTGGTATCATCTATATTCTATCGAATTTCTGTCTTGAATACAAGCATAATTCCCCATTGCAACTGTTTTCACCTTATTTTGGAACAGCAAAAGGTTACTGCGCAATGCGTGAACAGTAACAGCAAAAGAGCCAGCGGGGTAGCTGGCTCTTTTAGGAGAAGGTATTTCGTTTCTTATGGGGTGTAGCAAAAACTATATAATGTATTGGGGGGGTTTACGTTAATTATAGTATCATGAACGACCAAAAATGAAAACCCTTACAATTCACAAATATGACAAAATTGCTCACCAGTTTTTGTGCAACTTGTACATTTATTCGAACAGTTGTTCGAATTCTTCCTGTCCAATCTTCTCTTTCTGAATCAGAAGGTCACTGCACTTATGAAGAACATCGATATGTTCCTCGATCATTGCCTTGGCTTTCGCATAGCACTCGTCAATGATTCGTTTTACCTCACTGTCGATCACAGACGCTACGCCCTCGCCATAATTTTTCGCATGACCGATATCGCGTCCGATGAACACTTCTTCGTCTTCATTCTCATAGTTGATCATGCCGACTTTCTCAGACATACCATATTTGACCACCATGGATCTGGCAATGGCAGTTGCCTGTTTGATATCCTGGGACGCACCCGTGGTGATATCGTCAAAGATCAGCTCCTCCGCGATCCGTCCGCCTAAAGAAACCATGATATTCTGCAGCATCCTGCCCTTCGTGTTAAACATCTCATCCTTCTCCGGAAGCGGCATGGTGTAGCCTGCTGCCCCGGAACCGGTCGGGATAATGGATATCGTATGCACCGGCCCAACGTCCGGAAGCAGATGGAACAGGATCGCATGACCAGACTCATGGTAAGCAGTGATCCGTTTCTCCTTCTCAGAGATGACTCTGCTGTGCTTCTCCGCACCTATACCAACTTTGATGAAAGAGCGGTCAATATCAGACTGTTTCACAAATTTACGGTTCTCTCTTGCCGCTAAAATAGCAGCCTCATTTAACAGGTTCTCCAGATCTGCTCCTGTAAACCCTGCAGTGGTCTGTGCCACCCGGTGCAGATCCACATCATCCCCCATCGGTTTATCTTTGGCATGAACCTGTAAGATCTCTTCTCTGCCCATCACATCTGGTCTTCCTACCACGATTTTCCGGTCAAAACGGCCCGGACGCAGGATCGCCGGGTCCAGGATATCCACACGGTTGGTCGCTGCCATAACGATGATGCCTTCATTGACGCCGAAACCATCCATCTCTACCAGTAACTGGTTCAATGTCTGCTCTCTCTCATCATGTCCACCGCCAAGGCCGGTACCACGCTGTCTTGCCACTGCGTCGATCTCATCGATGAACACGATACAAGGTGCATTCTGCTTCGCCTCTTCAAAAAGGTCGCGGACTCTGGATGCGCCGACACCCACGAACATTTCCACAAAATCTGAACCGGAAATGCTGAAAAATGGAACGCCGGACTCGCCAGCTACCGCCTTTGCCAGTAAGGTCTTACCGGTTCCAGGAGGGCCTACTAACAGGACGCCTTTCGGGATTCTTGCGCCTAAAGAAGTGTATTTCTGAGGATCTCTTAAGAAATCCACCAGCTCCTCCAGGTCTGCTTTCTCTTCATGAAGACCAGCCACCTTCTTGAAATTAAATTTATTGGCGTCCTTGCTTAATTTCGCGCGGCTCTTGCCGAAATTCATCATTTTCGCATTGGAACCGCCGCCTGCTGCCCTGGCGTTCATAAACATGATCACCAGAACTACCATACCAGTGGAAAGCACCATTGGAAGGATCATAGTCATCATATAGCTCTCATGCGGAACATCCTGGGTGGTAAATGGAACATTCTTCTCCATCAGGAAGTCCTGCTCTACCGTCACATCTGACACATACATCTGGCGGTGGCTGTTGTCCTTCATCAGGAGAATGAGCTGTCCTGTCGGGGTTTCTTTATTCTGTTTTACAATAGCTGATGTGACATTTCCAGCATCCACTGCCTCCATGTACTCCTGTCTGGTTAAGGTATCTACGTTCCCCTGTCCAGTAAGACTGGTTGCCAGGAAAAAGATCAGACACGCCACCATGATCAGACCAAAGCCATTGATCGTAATCTGTCGTCGTTGTTTCACTTTGTTGCTGCCTCCTTATTCTTGCTCCACTGCATCTAGCTATTCATGAGCAGATTCCACTACTCCAATATATGGCAGATTTCTGTATTTCTGATCATAATCCAGGCCATAGCCAACCACAAATTCATCCGGAATGGTAAAGCAGGTATAATCCACATGTACCTGTTTCTTCACTCTGCGCTCCGGCTTGTCAAGAAGGGTACACAGGCGGATGCTCTTTGGTCCTCTCTGTTTTAAGATCTCGATCAGATATGCCAGGGTTCTGCCGGAATCAATGATGTCCTCCACGATCAGCACGTCTTTCCCCTCTAATGGCTCGTCTAAGTCCTTGATGATTTTTACCACACCGCTGGATACAGTACCCGCACCGTAGCTGGATACGGACATAAAATCCATGGATACCGGAACGGTCAGCCTCTTGGCCAGTTCACAGGTAAAAAATACGCCGCCCTTTAAAATGCAGATCAGGTGTATATCCCTACCTGCGTAATCTTTGTTGATCTGTTCTGCTACTTCATTGATTCTTTTGTTAACCTCTTCCTCTCCAAGAAGAACCCGGATCTTATCAGCCATTTTCTCTTCCTCCATCTGCTTGTACTTCTAATACATAGTCTGTGTCTTCTGTCACTTTATAATACTCACTGATCCGCCACCCGACGATCCAGAGCACATGATGATCTTCTGCCAGAAGAGTGACCCTGTCACGCAGCTCCCGTGGGATTTTCTCATCGATCATATATGCCTTCACCGTCTTTTTTCTGCCATCCTTCAATGTGATATAATCTCCGGTCTGGCGGGTCCGGACAGTTAACGTACCCTTTATTTTATCATAGTCAAACCATTTCGTATAGCGATTTTGGGGAATTTCCTGCGCTTTTTCGTAAGGAATTTTCTTCATTATAAGGGAAATGGATGGCTGGTTGTCCACATGACAGGACGGATTCCACTTGGAAATCCACAAGAATTCGTATTCTGTCCACGCAGTCAACCCATAAGGAAGGTTTATACGCTTGCCTGTCTCCTTCTCCAAAAGGGAAGTTACCTGGTCGATGTGGTCGGAGGTGATGTCTTTTAGGGACTGCGTAGCCATGGAGATCATATGGCGCAGCACATAAGTGCGGACGATGGGCGGTTCTTTCAAAAACACAGACCTTTCCATACCGTAAATGATCTCGTCTGCAGTCTCCGCCTGACTCTCTGCCCCCATTTTCGTTCCATCCATCAGGCCTGTCACATCGCCTTCCGCATTACACGTCTTCGTTACTCCGTACTCTCTCCAGATCTTCTCCGCCTGTTCCTCAAAATACGCGTCTGCCTGCCGCAGCCGTTCTCCCGCCTCCGCAATATGCTCCACCGCTTTCTCATTGATCTCGCGGCGGATCTGCGGGATCAGCTCATTTCGCAGACGGTTTCTGGTATACTCATTTTCCCGGTTGGTAGAATCCTCACAATAAGCGATATGCCGTTTTTCCAGATATTCCAGGATCTCCTTCTTTTCCAGACACAAAAGCGGCCGGATGATCTGTCCACGTTTTGCAGACATTCCACCCAGTCCCTTTAATCCACTGCCACGGAACAGGTTGTGGAGAATAGTTTCTGCCTGATCTTCCTGATGGTGGGCCACGGCAATCTTCGCCGGACGGCAACCTGCCAACTCCAAGGTTTCACTCCCACAGCCATCACGCAAGCCGTCTTTCTGGCTTGTCCAGTTTTTGGCATACTCCCGCAGGATCTCATACCGTACATCCCGTCCGGCTTCCTCCAGCGACAGTCCTCTCTCCGCTGCCAGGCTCCGTACATCTCTCCGTTCCACCACACAGTCAATTTCTAATTTTTCCGCCTCTGCCTGAACAAATGCTGCGTCCCGGTCTGCTTCCGCACCTCTCAGTCCGTGATGCACATGGACCACCAGAAGCTCCAGCTGCCACGCCTCGCGGATCGCCGCAAAAAGCTCCATCATACATACCGAATCCGCTCCGCCAGACACTCCTAATACCACCCGGTCTCCCATTTCCAGAAGCCACTCCCGCCGGATGAACTCCTCCATCTTCTTCTGTACTGCCGTCAACTCTATTTCCTCCATATTCCAGCCACTAAAACGGTCATATCGTCCCGTCCTGCGCCACCTGTTTCCATCACCAGACGAAGGATCTCCTCCGCCATATCCTGCGGATTTTTCCGCTCCAGATTTTCCAGATATTCTTTCATGGTTTCTTCCTTGTCCTCACCCGGAAGGGCATCCAACACCCCGTCACTGACCATAATGACCCTGGAATCTTCCCACAGCTTCTTCGATAATAAGACAGGCTCCGCCTGCTCCACAATTCCCGCAGGCACATTGCCTGCCTCCAGCCGCTCTACTCCGTCATCTCCCATAAGAAATGTCGCCGCCGCCCCCAGCTTCATAGCCTCCAACACACCGCTGTATAAGTCGATGCAGCACAGATCCAGAGTCGCCGGGTGCTGTTCCTCACCAGCCAGCAAAAGCACTGTATTGATCAGCTTTAAGGCCGATCTGGGAGAATACCCCGCACCGATCAACTGCTCTGCCAGCTCCACCACCTGACGGCTCTCCCGCTCTGCCTGCATGCCAGTTCCCATGCCGTCTGACAAACTCATGACCACCTGGCCCGGTCCGCACTGGCAGAAGGTATAATTATCACCGGAAACCATTTCTCCGGTTTTCGGGGCTCTGGCGGCTCCATAGACCGCATTGTAACTTCCGTCCTCCACAAACCGCACAGTGGCCCAGTTCCGGGCAATGATATTGCGGCTGTCCCTGGCCGCCATCCAGGAGGACGTTCCGAAGACCTGATTTAAGATCTGTGCCGCATCTTTGGACAGCATACACCGCCCATTGGTGGTCCGCACCGTGAGAAATGCCTCTTTCCGCTTGTTATCATACTCCAGGATCAGCATCTGTTCAACTGCCATATGCCGTCTGGCAAATGCCCTCCGCACCATTTTCTCCCACACCGGTGTCTGATCCGTGGCGCACAGAAGCTGCCTTGCAAATTCATCCAGCACCGCCGCCAGCTCCCGAAACTGGGAGATCACCACATCCCGGCTCTCCAGGAATCGATTCTTCCAGGACAGATTCATGGTAGCCCGCCCCAGGTTCCGGTTTAACTGTCCCACATAATCGGCCTGTTTCCGGCAGGTCTCCTGGAAAAGCCTGGGCATGTCCTCCTGTCCCACGCTTCCATTCTGCTCAAAGGCGCGGAGCAGATAATAGAGGTAATAGCTGTCCTCCCTCTGACTGTCCGAATACAAATTACATTTGGCACAATCCCCACAGACCATGGCACTTGCCATCTGGAGCGCCGCCAATCCATCCTCCCGGCTTAAATTCCGCCCCATCTGTCCATCACCGTCAAAGGTCCGGGCCAGATTTTCCAGAGAATCCGCCATCCCCTCCAGTTTTTTCGCCGTATATACATGGATATCTGCCATGTCTCCATGACATTCTTTCCTTTTTAACACAAAAATCCCTCCTGACCTTCGTATCCTGCTCCCCGCTGCAGCCCCTTACGGGCACAGCCTCTCGTCTGCATTATACTCGGTCAAAAGGGAAAATATTCCTAATTGGCGGCTTTTAAAATGATCTCGTCCGGGTTTACTAATCCCAGCTTCTCTTTGGCAACTTTCTCAATATACTGCTTTGTCTGGACATAGACCCGCTTTTCTTCTAAGTCTTCCGCCCGCTTCTTCTCTTCTTCCACCTGCGCCCGGAGATTCTCCTCACGCACCTGGTATTCCAGATCCTTAGCCCGAAGGGAAGACGATCTGGCGTTGACCACCAGCGCCATACTAAATATTACAAAAACGATGCCAATCAAAGCCATGCGGTTGCCCTGGCGATCCCGCTTCCTGCGTTTCGGCCTTCTCGTTTCTTTCATGATCCATCACCTTTTATGTAAACTTGTAAACTTCCTAAATTTCCTGGATTTCCTATTTCATTCTAAGAGATTTACATATCTTTTTCAAGTAATTTCTCAATTTTCTTCCCACAATTCGCTCATATAAGATCATTCCCAGACCAACTGCGCCGATGGCATAAAAACGGATGGTGCCATTCTGGTACACATAGAGCATATCAAAGGTCTGAAACCCGCAGTATACAAAATACAACAGATCTTCCAGATTCACAGCCAGTGTTCCGTGAGGCAGCGCCGCCCGGAACACCCGGAGCATGTCATACAGGATCATCAGCCACACGCCCATGATCAGACTGACTCCAAATAATCGAGTCTCTGCTGTAAGCTGACCCCACATCCCTGTCGCCGTCTGCATCCACATTTCCATCACCGTTCCTGTCCCTGTCGCATTACCGTCCACCGGCTTCCACAACAGCATTCCATCTATTCCCACCATTCCCGTCTTTTCTCAACGGAACAGGCGGTTAAACAGCGACTCGCCCGATTTATGCAGAGATTCATTGGAAGAATACGCCAGGCTGTCGATCTGCCCCTCCAGATCTGCCTCTCCCTTCTCCAGGGTCAGACGGTTCATATGCAGATTCTTCCCCTTGATGGTCAGAAGCCCCAGCTCCGTGTCCAGCACCACCTGGTTTTCATCAAATGCAACAACATCTTTCACACCAGTCAACATCACACTGCCCCGGTTCTGCAGCGTCAATTTGTGACTGCCCATCTGGATCTTCTCTTCCATCGCCATATCTGGACCTCCCCGCATACTCATGATGGTCTGCAACTGCTCCGTACTCGTTTCAGTTACACTGTTTTACTATATGCGGATAGGCTTACAGATATTCAAACATTTCCTTTGCGTCTTCCTTGCGGACGGTCTCCTGTACACTGGTTACCCGCACTTTCACGGATTTGTTGCCAAATGCGATCTCGATCACGTCACCAGCCTTTACCTCGGCACTGGCTCTGGCTACTTTGTCATTAAGCATGACACGGCCACTGTCGCATGCTTCGTTGGCTACGGTTCTTCTTTTGATGATTCTGGACACTTTTAAATACTTATCTAATCTCATATGTCTGCCCTTTCTTATTCGTGCGTTATGAAAAGAATCCGTGTAAGAAAAAGCCCCTTATGATGAACCATCACAAGGGGCAGCTTATTCCACGTTTCGTGAATCGAAGTAACCGCTGATTAAGCGTTTACCATATCCTTTAATGCTTTACCAACTTTGAATTTTGGAGTCTTAGTAGCAGCGATGGTCATAGTCTCGCCAGTTCTTGGGTTGCGGCCCTCTCTTGCTGGTCTCTCAGATACTTCGAAAGTACCGAAACCAACTAACTGGATCTTGCCACCGTTTACTAATTCCTCAGATACAACATCTGTAAAAGCCTTTACTGCCTTCTCTGCGTCTTTTTTGGAAATCTCTGCCTTCTCAGCTACTGCTGCGATTAATTCTGTCTTGTTCATTGTATTATCTTCCTCCTAAAACTTCTGTCTAACATCAGTATTCCTAAACCCGGTTCACCGATACTCTATCATTTATATCTTTTTTGCCCTTGTTTGTCAAGGTATTTCCACGTTTTGCGGGCTTTTTTCGGGCTTTTGTTTCCTGTTTTAGGCCGCTTTCTGAAAGTGCTTTCAGCTTTCCATCTGACGCCCCAGAAAACCTGCTGCTGTCTGGGCCAGTTTTAACTCCGTATCACCCATTTTCGTCCGCTGATCCCTGGAAAATAATGCCACGCTTCCGATGGCATCCCCCTCGCAGATGATCGGCACGACCACCTCCGCATAGAGCCCTTCCACCTCATCCGGCACCAGATACAAAAAACGTTTGTCCCCGGCTGCCGCCTGAACCGTTTCACGCTCCATGATCACCCGCTCTAACTCCCGGCTGATGGTCTTGGACAGCAGTTCCTTCTTCGGCCCGCCTGCCACCGCCACCACCTGGTCCCGGTCCGTGATACACACCATCAGCCCTGAACTCTGCGCCATAGCCTCCGCATACTGACCAGAAAATGCCGTCAGCTCCATCATTGGAGAATATTTCTTTAAAATAATCTCTCCTTCCCGGTCTGTAAAGATCTCCAGAGGCGTTCCCTCACGCAGCCTCAATGTCCTTCGTATCTCCTTCGGAATGACAACTCTGCCAAGATCATCAATTCTTCTTACAATTCCCGTAGCTTTCATAATGTTTATTCCTCCTGCATATCCATTTCCATGGTTTCCATATTGTGTGTCTTATGGGTAGTATGTGGAAATGCGAGGGAAATATACACGACTGCTTTCTATATGTCTGTCATTCCTGCAGCAACCAGTCTGCTATATCATAAATTTCTATCCCTTCATAGCTGTATTTCGGATGCTTTGTCCTGGCAACGATCATTTTCGGATAAGCATCCCGTATCTGAAAAAGCGGAGATACTTCTCGATTAAAAGTCTCCTCACCCGAAATGTTATCACTCACCTGAATATAGATCTTTTCGCTGCCTCTTTGTGCTACAAAATCTATTTCTTTCTGATACAATTTTCCTACATAAACATCATAGCCACGGCGAAGCAGTTCCATGCATACGATATTTTCATAAACTCTGCCATAATCCATATTTCTGCTGCCAAGAATTGCATAACGGATACCACTGTCACAAAGATAGAATTTTTCAGAGTTCTCAAGATACTTCTTCCCCCGAATGTCATAACGCTTAATATCATAAAACACAAACGCATTGCACAGATATTTTATATATCTTCCAATCGTTACATGATTTGTCGGAGTATCATTCGCTGTCAGCAGCTGACTGATTTTATTGGGTGAAGTCAGATTGCTGACATTATCCATCAGGAACTCGCTTAATCTTTGCAGAACCAGCGTATCAGGCAAAGCATATTTCTGTACCAGATCTCTGGTTACAATCGTTTCATAAACCTCTTTGATATAATTGACTCGGTCTTTTTCCGTTCTGTAAGCATAAGAACCGGCAAGTCCTCCCTTTATAGAATAATCGTCAAACAGCTGATCCGTGTCTGGAATATCATCATTGTACCTGCAATATTCCTGAAAACTAAATGGAAATACATGAATGTGAACCTCACATGGCTAAAGTCACGTGCTTCTCAGCCGTTTTAAACGGCAAGAC
>ERZ773133.2916-NODE-2916-length-14167-cov-3.986891_pt1 | contig 14167 bp, 9 predicted proteins | sample MGYA00580861_ERZ773133 | MGnify/ENA primary metagenome ERZ773133 (study PRJEB29015, sample SAMEA2737844) | human gut metagenome | biome: human gut; feature: human-associated habitat; material: faeces | place: China | collected 2012 ...
TGTCGCTAATATCCAAGGTATAATTTTTTTCATGTAATCCACCCCTTAAGCAAATACCCGTTTGTCTGACCGTCTTTGTTTTCCTCTATCATACAATATTTCTGTCCCTTGTTTCAATGCCGTGATCCACATTTCCGGCAAAACCGCCGGAGTTTATTTTGTCAGCTCTCGGGGTAACGGGGAGTTTTTCTCCTGCCACTTGTGCAGACCATAAAAATGCGGTATAATGACATTTGTATATGAATTTTAACGAAAACGAGGTCCGGATATGAGACTTAGAACCAGACTGGCCGTCCTGGTATGCAAGGCATCGGGTGCGGTTCTGCGAAAGCTCGGCCGCGGCGGCACCAACCTGCCGGGCAAACTTGCGCTCAAGATCGACAAAAACATTCTCGGCGAGCTGTCGCGCGGCGTCAAGGTCACGGTCGTGACCGGCACGAACGGCAAGACCACCACCTCCCGCATGATCGAGCAGGCGTTTGCTGACGCAGGACTCAAGTATTTCTCCAACAAGTCGGGCGCGAACCTGCTGACCGGCATCATCGCCGTGTTCGCCCAGCATTCCACCCTGTCGGGCAAATGCCCCTACACCCACGCGCTCATCGAGTGCGACGAGGCCGCATTCCGCCGAACGAGCGAATATCTTCCCGTCGAGTGCCTTGTCGTGAACAACATCTTCCGCGACCAGCTCGACCGCTACGGCGAGATCACGCATACCCTGAACGCCATCCGTGAGGGCATTACCCATGTCCCGAACGCGACGCTGTGTCTGAACGCGGACTGCTCGCTGACCGCCTCGCTCGCCGAGGACGGCATCCCGAACCCCATCATCCGCTTCGGCGTCAACGTCCCCATCTATTCGGAGACCGCGCACGAGCTGTCCGATGCGGTCTACTGCATCCACTGCAAGACGCAGTACGAGTATGACTACCGCACCTACGGCCATCTCGGCGGCTTCCGCTGCCCGAAGTGCGGCTACCACCGCGTCGCCCCCGAGGTCGCGGTCACACAGGTCATTTCGACCGGCGCGGACGCCTCGGACATCGTGCTCGATATTTTCGGACACGCTCACGAGGTGCACGTCAACCTGCCGGGCGGCTACAACATCTATAATGCCGCGGCCGCCGCGGCCGCCGCGCATGTGGTCGGCATCGACGAAAAGACCACGGTCAGCGCCCTCGGCCAGTTCGAATGCGGCTTCGGCCGCGCCGAGCAGTTCCGTCTGGGACAGGCGCAGGCGCGCATGATGCTCGTCAAGAACCCGGCCGGCTACAATCAGGTCATCAACCTCATCTCGCACGACGTCGGCAGCTGCAAGCTCGCCTTCCTGCTCAACGACCGCTTCGCGGACGGCACGGACATCAGCTGGATCTGGGACGTCGATTTCGAGGCGCTCGCCGCGCAGCAGGGCCGCTTTACGCGCATCTTCGTCTCGGGCGTGCGCGCGGACGACATGGCGCTCCGCCTCAAGTACGCGGGCTTCCCGGCCGAGCGCATCGAGCTTGTCCGCGACTACGAAAAGCTGCTCGGTGAGATCGGCGCGGACGCGGCGCCGGCCTTCATCATGCCGACCTACACCGCCATGTTCGACCTGCGCGGCGAGATCGGCAGACATACCGACGTCAAGGCGTTCTACGAATAAGGAGGAACGGAAAAAATGGAACTCAATATCTGCCATCTGTACCCGGACATCCTTAATCTGTACGGCGACCGCGGCAACATCATCACCATGAAGCGCCGCCTCGAGGGCCGCGGCATCAAGGTCAATATCGACGAATGCTCGATCGGCCAGCCGCTGAACGCGGACAAATACGACATCTTCTTCATCGGCGGCGGTCAGGACTTCGAGCAGGAGGTGCTGCTGCGCGACCTTTCCTCCGGCAAGGCGCAGGACATCCGCACCGCGGTCGAGGAGGAAAAGACCTTTCTCGCCATCTGCGGCGGCTACCAGATGCTCGGCGAATACTACAAGACCTGGGACGGCGTGCAGCTCGACTTCATCGGCGCCATCGGCGTGCACACCATCGGCGCAAAGGAGCGCATGATCGGCAACTATATGTTCAGGACCACCCCGGAGAGCGGCGACACGGTCGTCGTCGGCTTCGAGAACCACTCCGGCAAGACCTATCTCAGCGAGCAGGTCGCCCCGCTCGGCATGATGCTCTCCGGAAACGGCAACAACGGCGAGGATAAGACCGAGGGTGCGCGCTACAAGAACGTGTTCGGCACGTATTCGCACGGCTCGCTGCTCCCGAAAAACCCGGTCCTGTGCGATTTTATCCTTCAGACCGCGCTCAACCACCGCTATGACGGCGCCGAGCCGCTCGCGCCCCTCGACGACACGCTCGAGCTGAACGCCCACCGCTATATGCAGGAGCGTCTGTCGCACAACGGATAATGACACACAAGTGTAACACACAGGCCTGTTGAAACGTGGTATTATTATTATAATAAGAGGTGATTACTTTTGAAACTGAAACGATTTTTCTCCGCCTTTCTGGCGGCGGCCCTGCTCGCCGGCACTGTCCCGGCAGCGCTCGCGGCCGACATCGACTCGCACTGGTCGAAGCCCTATGTGACCTCGCTCCACGAGCTCGGCATCATCAACCCCTCCGCCTCGACCGGCAACTATACCCCCGAGGCCTCGGTCACGCGCTGGGAATTCATGCGCTACATCAACCGCGCGTTTGACTTCACCGAAAAGGCATCCATCAGCTTTTCCGATGTCAAAAGCTCGGATATGTACTATGAGACCATCCAGATCGCCGTCAAGCACGGCTACATCAACGGCACGGGCAACAACAAGATGGACCCCGAGGGCACACTGACCCGTGAGCAGGCCGCGACTATCCTCGGCCGCCTGCACAAGTACGCGCCGACCGCGTCCGCGTCCAAGCTCGATGTGTTTACCGACAAGTCCAAAATCTCCTCCTACGCGACGAGCTACGTCGCCGAGGCGGTCTCTCAGGGCTACATCAACGGCTACACTGACGGCACCTTCAAGCCGCAGGGCAACCTCAGGCGCGGCGAGATCGCCAAGATCCTGTACTTCTACCTCGGCTCGTCGCTCAGCGAATCCGGCAGGCAGTACACTGCCGCCGCCTTCCACAGCGACACGAAGAACGTCACCATCTCGGCGGCCTGCACGCTGTCTGACGCGACCGTCGAGGGCAATCTCTACATCACAGAGGGCGTGCTCTCCGGCAACGTCAACCTCAACAACGTCACCGTCAAGGGCGATATCATCGTCGGCGGCGGCAACGTCACGCTCGACGGCGTGACCGCGATGAACCTCATCGTCTCCAACCCGATGGGCATCAAGCCGACCGTGATCGCGACCGGCTCGACCAATATCGGCACCGCCGAGGTGCAGTCCTCCGCCTCGCTCTCTGAGAGCGGTCTTTCCGCAAATGCAGGCGGCTTCTCCGATATCACCGTGACCGGTGAGGGCGCGAGCCTTTCGCTCGATGCTTCGGTCTGGGATCTGGACACCAAGGCCGCTTCCACCATCGTCACCACCGGCAGCACGCTCATCAGCGAGCTGACCGCGGACGCAAAGACCACCGTCACCGGCAACGGCTCGGTACAGACCGCAAAGCTGAACGCGAGCGGCTGCGAGCTTGTCATGCAGCCGGCTGAGGTACAGCTCGCCAGCGGCGTCACCGCCACCATCGCGGGCAAGTCCGCCGCCTCCTCGACGAGCGTTTCGGTCTCCCCGTCCACCCTGTCCATCGACATCAACAACAAGGACAACATCGCCTTTTCCTACGAATTTCTGTTCAATGCGGACAAGAACGACCTGACCCGCGTCACCGTCGGCGGCAAGAATCTGCGTCAGGGCACGGATTACAACATTCTCTCCGGCAAGAACGGCATCCGTGTCTACAAGACCTATCTGTCCACTCTGTCCGTCGGCACCTACACCGCAGAGCTGAAGTTCGAGGACGGCACCAAGGCCGCCATCGGCATCGTCGTCAGCAACTCCTCGCTCAGCGCGGTCAGCCCCTCGCAGGTCACGTTCGACAAGTACGAAAGTTCGGCGAACTACAACGACGTCACCGTAACGCTCAGTCTGCCGGCCGGCACCCTGCTCGATACGGTCAAGCTCGGCAGCTCGGTGCTCGAGCGCGGCAAGGACTACAACTACAACGCAACCTCGGGTACGGTCACCTTCCTGCGCGAGACGCTCGCTAAAAAGAGCAAGGGCAGCTACACCATCACCTTCGTCCCCACGCGCGGCTCCTCGTCGAGCTGCTCGCTGACCGTCACGGATTCCGCGCCGGTCAATGAAGTCGCTCCCTCCTCGGTCGATTTCGACGCGAACACCTCGTCCGGCGGCTATCACGATGTCTCCGTCACCCTCAACCCGGCGGACGGCGCGACCCTCAAGAACATCCGCGCAGGCGGCAAGACGCTCGAGGAGAACTGGCAGTACAAGGTAGACGGCTCGACCGTCACCCTCAGCAAGTCCGCTGTCGCCCAGTTCGGCAAGGACGGCGCGACCTACGCCGACTTCACCTTCGTCATGAGCAAGGGCCAGAGCCCGACGCTGCGCGTCAACTACGTCACGACCTACGCGCTGACCGCGAACGTGGTCGACGACCTCGGTCTGCCCATCTCGGGCGCGACCGTCACCTTCACCCCGAATGATGCCGAAAGCGGCACCGCTGCACAGACCCTCGTCACCGACTCGGACGGCAAGGCGACCGTTTACGTCAAGCGCGGCAGCTACACGCTGACGGCGACGCACGAGCGCTTCACCTCGGCCATCACGCAGACCACGAGCGTCTCCTCCGGCCGCACGGTCAAGATGACCGGCGAGATTCTCGAGACGGTTCAGCTCGTCGTCACCAACGAATACGGCGCTCCGCTTTCCGGCGCGGCGGTATCCATCGGCGGCAAGACCATCACCACCGGCGCGGACGGCACCGCTTCCTTCAGCGTCAAGCGCGGCAGCTATGTAGCGCAGGTGGCCTGCACCGGCTACAAGACCCAGGCAGTTCAGCTTTCGGTCACGGGCTCGCTCCGCGAGCGCGTAAAGCTCGGTTAAACCCGCATAAAAAAGCACCTCCGACAGCCGTAAAAGGCATATCGGAGGTGTTTTTCTGTATGCGGCGCTGCCCCTATTCAGTCTCCCATGGACAGGCCGAGCGCACGCGCCTGCGCGACGATCTCGCAGTCGGGCGGCACGGTCTTCAGCTTGCCCGCCACCTCGGAGAGCGGCACGGCCACGATTTTATCATCGCGCAGCGCGACCATGCAGCCGAACTTCCCCTCACGGATGAGCTCGGCGGCCGCCGCGCCGAAGCGGCTCGAGAGCACGCGGTCTGCCGCACAGGGTGCGCCGCCGCGCTGAAAATGGCCGGGGATGGTCACGCGGATCTCCTGCCCGGTCAGCTCCTTCAGCTCCGCCGCGAGCCGGTAGGATACCGACGGGTACGGCATGGCCTCGCGCGATGCCTTGAACTCCTTTTTGCTCATGGCCGCCTCCTCGCGGCTGACCGCGCCCTCCGCGACCGCGATGATCGAGAAGCGCTTGCCGTCCTTCGCACGCTTTTCGATGGCCTGCGCAATCTTTTTCGCGGAATACGGGATCTCCGGGATGACGATGACGTCCGCGCCCGAAGCGATGCCCGCGTGCAGCGTCAGCCAGCCGGCCTTGTGGCCCATGATCTCGACGATGAACACGCGCGAGTGGGAAAAAGCGGTCGAATGGATGGAGTCGATGACCTCCGAGGCGATGTTCACCGCCGACTGGAAGCCGAAGGTCAGCTCCGTCCCCCACAGGTCGTTGTCGATGGTCTTGGGCAGCGTGACGACGTTCACGCCGTTCTCGCGCAGCAGGTTCGCAGTCTTGTGCGTACCGTTGCCGCCGAGAATGACCAGACAGTCAAATCCGGCCTTTTTCACCGTTTTCAGCATTTTATCCAGTCTGGTCTGCTCGCTGTCCTCCTCGGGGCGCTGCATCTGCTTGAACGGCTGACGCGAGGTGCCGAGGATGGTGCCGCCGAGCGTCAGAATGTCCGAAAAGTCGTCCGGCTTCATCTCATGGTAGTCTCCCTCGATCAGGCCGCGGTAGCCGTCGCGGATACCGTACAGCGTCACGCCTTTGCCCATTTCGTTATACAGTGTCTTTGCGACACCCCGGAGCGCCGCGTTCAGTCCCTGACAGTCGCCGCCGCTCGTAAGCATTCCGATTTTCATATTCATCGTCCTTCCCCCGCCGGTCTCCCTGCGGTTTTCTTCTCTCCATTATAGGATATTATGCCGCACGGAAAAAGCGATTTTACATACTTTTTTCATTGCAATTTGTGCGCATGAGATTTTTCTGTCGATTTTTGATTTTTTTGCAGGAATTCTGTTGACAAAGCTCGCTGTATGGGTTTATACTGTAATCACTAAAAAAAGATGATGCAGTCGCTTTGACCGCATCTCAAACGATAATAGCAAAACCATCGAAAGATGGCGACGCAAAGCTATAGGGCCTTACCCCTCTGAGAGGGCTGGCAGCCAGTTACCGAAAGGAGATCGCCGGATATGAAGCGGCTTTTTCGTTTTGCATGCACAGTTTTTGCAGCAGCTGTCCTCTCGATGGGTTTCACCGCAGCGGCAGCGAATGACATTGTTGACATGAGCAACACATCCCACGGTTATGTAACCGTTAACTACACCTCGAGCGCCAAGCTCAAGGTCGGCATCCAGTACAACGGCGGCAAGACGGTTTACCGCGACTGCCCGAGCGGCAAGGATGCTTCGTTCTCGCTCGACCAGGGCGACGGCCAGTACACTGTAACCCTGTACCGCAACGTTTCCGGCTCCTCTTATGAGCAGGTAGCGTCCAGCTCCATGAACGTTACCGTCAAGGACCGCTTCGCTCCCTACCTCGTCTCCACCTCGGACATTCAGTTCTCCAAGGGCGACGCTGTTTCCGCCAAGGCTGCTGAGCTCTGCAAGAACGCAAAGACCGACGAGGAAAAGGTCGTCGCCATCTACAACTACATGGCAGACCGTTACTCCTATGATTACAAGCTGGCAAATGAGATCACCAGCGGCAAGATCACCAAGTACATCCCGGATACCGCCGCTACCCTGAACGGCACCACCGGCATGTGCTACGATTTCTCTTCCCTGTTCGCGGCAATGTGCCGCAGCGAGGGCATCCCGTGCGCACTGACCAAGGGCTACGCCGGCTCCAGCTATCACGCATGGAACAAGGTCAACCTGAACGGCAGCTGGTACCAGATCGACCTGACCTACGCCGTTACCCGCAATGTCAGGAACGCAAAGACCCTGCATGACTGCGTATCTCCGCTGACCTATACGAACACCAGTGATACGCTCGCCGCAGAAGCTGCTTAACGCTTTCTGCTCTTCCGATTTGTATACAGATGACGCCGACTTCACCTTTTTCTTTACTTAATCAGCGGTCATTTTGTATAAATACGCTGCGAATCAAAATCTTATTCAGTTTACAGTATTTACTTGTCGTTTACGGCTAATTGTAGTATACTGAAAGTGTTGATCCGCGGCATTCTGTCCGGCCGTGCAAAAGGACTCAGTATGTTTTCCGCATGCTGCCTTACCGGCAGACAGCGACCAACGAAATCTGTGCATGACTCCCGCGGACGGGTACCGGTACAGACAAAAGCACCATCGGCAAAAGCCGGTCTCGCAAAGCCACGGGCCTAAACGGAGCTTTTTTCTCCGCACGGCAGCCGGTTGCCAGTGATACCATGTACCTCCTTCGCAGAGCTGTGCGCGCTGTAAAGGGGGTATTTTATTTGGAGGTTGAAACTGCATTACATTCTGAGATGCACACAAACCCAAACACACATGATCTGTGCGGCTCGTTGAGGAGCAAGTTGTACAGACAAAGGCACTATCGGTGAAAGCCGATCTCGCAAAGCCAAGGGCCTAAACGGAAGGTTCCCCTTCCGCATGGCAGCCGGTTGCCAGAAATACATCTGCAATTCCTCTCGATCAGCATGCACGCTGACCAAGGAGGCATTCCATATGTTAAAAAAGAATACGCGCAAACGTCTGCTCGCAGGAGCTCTTGCGACTGTCATGATGCTGACCATGTGCCCGAGTTGGGCGCTGGCCGACGATGAGGACATCGCACTTCTTCCGGCGAACGAAGAAATCGCAGTACCGGTGGTTGATTCCACTCCCGCAGCAGACCCCACCGAAACTCCCGCTGATCCCACTCCTTCTGAGACCGAGGCAAAGCCCGAGAATCAGAATACCGCACCGGCTCCGTCTGGCGACGAAGCAAACGGCGGTACGGACAGCACGGAGTCTGGCAATAACAACGCTTCTTCCGACGCTTCGGAAGATTCGAAAAACAATTCTCAGAATAATGATGTAGTAAGCAATTCTCCGGAAAGTGAAATCAGCATGGCATCGCTGGACATCGACCTCGCATGGAATCGGAATACGAAAGCCCAGTACTTCGTACTTCTGCCAAACCGTGATAAGCCGACGAGCGGCAAAAGCCAGGGCCGAGCAAGCTACCTGCCGAATAAGACTTCGGACGGCGGCGTTACCGGTCGAAACGCTGAAAAAGGCTACGAAGGCTATCTGACTCCGGAAGGCAAGAAGATGGCTGATAGGAATCACAGCATCCTCGATGCCAAGAATGGTTATACCAAGATTGATGGCGTTGAAAGCGAATATCTGGAGCCGCCGACTAACCTCGGTTTCTTCACCAAGGCCAACTGGTCGGAAGATGGCAAAACCTACAACGAGAAGTCCAAGACCACTGATCCGTTCTCGGTACTGGGCGAAAACTTTAATGTAAATAATATTAGAGTTGTATGGTACACCATTAAGAGGCAGATAGACGGCTATCATGTTGACGGCTATGTAGCCGGTGTTCCGGTTAAGGTTACTTATCATACCAACTATGCAAAGAATGGAATCACCGGTATGGAAGAGACTTTCGAGGAAGTTTCTGCAACGAGCGGTGAGACATATACCGTTCGTGATAACACGTTCACCGTCCCGACCGGATTCCACTTCGACGGCTGGTACACCGATAAGGACTGCACCAAAGAATATCAGACGACTACGCTGATGACCAGCCTGGATCTGTACGCAAAGTGGACTACCAACAGTACCCCGGTCGACCCGGAAACCAAGACCCCGGCTAAGTATTTCGTACTTCTGCCGAACCTCGGCACTCCGCAGAGCGGCGCAAGCCAGGGCTGGAAAAATTACCTGCCGAATGAGACTTCGGACGGCGGCGTAAAGGGCGTATCTCGCCAGACCGGTTACGAAGGCTCTCTGACCGCAGCCGGCAGACAGGCAGCAGACCGCGCGTACGACACGGACGACAAAAAAAACGGCGTATTCGACGACAAGGGCTTTGGCGACGACTATCTGGTTCCGCCGACTGACCTCGGTTTCTTCGATGCGGATAACTGGTCGTCTGATGGTACGATCTATAATAGTGAGAAGGAATCCAATACCACTGATCCGTTCTCGGTACTGGGCGAAAACTTTAATGTAAAAAACAACATTAGAGTTGTATGGTACACCATCAAGTATCAGGGCGATGAAGGTAGCTATCACGTTGACGGCTACGTTGACGGTGTTCCGGTTCCTGTAACTTATCATTCTAACTTTGGCACGGATGTTACCGAAGCTCGCACCGCAAAGACCGGCGAGGTCTACAATACGGTTTCTTATGATGAGCTCACTGAGCTCCCGAGCCGTCCGAACTATGAGTTCACCGGCTGGTATACCGACAAGGAATGCAAGCAGCCGTATTCTCCGACGCTCCTGATGAGCAGCATGGATCTGTACGCAGGCTGGAAGCAGACTGCGTTCGACGTAAGCTACTTCTATAAGGACGCGCAGAACGTCGAAACTCAATTTGGCACCACGGAGACCTATAAAGTTAAGTCTGACGTAACCGTAAGAACCGCTCATCCTGAAAAGGAAGGCTACACCTTCACCGGTTGGACGAATATCGCGAATATCGTAACTGTCGATACTACTACCGGCAAGTTCATCATGCCGGCGCATCACGTTCGCTTTGATGCTACCTTCGAGATCAATCAGTACAACGTAACCTACAAGGTTGGCACTGAGGTAGTCGGCACTGATGTCTACAACTTCGATGCCGATGTTGCAATCCGACCCGTTCCGACTCAGGAAGGCTACACCTTCTACGGCTGGACCTCTAAGGATTCTGCATTCGATATCCGCGGCTTCAAGATGCCTGCGCACAATGTTGTCATCGAGGGCAAGTTCGAGAAAAACCCGGCAAAGCAGTACACCTATACCGTCAACAAGCACTTCTACAACGAGAAGGGCGTTGAGGTTAAGGTAGAGAACGGCACGCCCAATCCTGCTGTTGAGAACACGGCTGTTTCCGAGCTTTACAAGGACGCGGCTGTAAAACAGACGGTCGACGGCAAGACCTACGTTTACGTTTCCGGTCTGACCACCGTTACCGATAACCTTGAAAAGCTGACCAAGGACGTTACCATCGACCTGTACTACTACCTTAACGTCGAGGGCGGCAACGACATCCCGGACGCCTGGGAGTACCGTCTTACATTCAAGGTTGTAAACGGCGAGTGGAACGACGGCGGCAACGCTGACATCGTAACTTACGTTCAGTTCAAGGACCAGAAAACCGGCGAAGCGTTCAAAGACGAAGCCGTTGTGGTTCCGGTCACCCGTATCCCGGCCGTTGGCGACAAGCCGAACTCCGACTACCATGCGGGCGCATGGGATACGTCCCCTTACGATAATTACAAGGTTCAGAAGGACACCGTATTCACCTACACCTACGCGAAGAACAGCAGCGGCGGCAGCTCCGGCGGCCACCACCGCAGACCTACCGTTACCATTCCGGATGATGTACCGACCGGTCTGAACGGTGACGATCACTATGCTTACATCGTCGGCTACCCCGACAAGACCGTCCGTCCGCAGAACGGCATTACCCGTGCTGAGGTCGCGACCATCTTCTTCCGTCTGCTGACCGACGAGACCCGCGACGCTAACTCCACCAAGTCCAACAGCTACTCCGACGTAGCAGCCGGTGCATGGTACAACCATGCCGTTTCTACGCTGAGCGCTATGGGCATCGTGAAGGGCTCGAACGGCAAGTTCAATCCGAATGCGCCGATCACCCGCGCTGAGTTTGCGGCTATCGCAGCCCGTTTTGACGACAAGGCCAACACGACGACTGCTGATTTCAGCGACATCGCGTCCCACTGGGCAAAGAACGAGATCAGCGCCGCCTCCAACAACGGCTGGATCACCGGTTATCCCGACGGCACCTTCCGTCCGGACAACAAGATCACCCGTGCCGAGGCAATGACGCTCGTCAACCGCGTCCTCAAGCGTCTCCCCGAGACCGAAGAGGATCTGCACGACGATATGATCAAGTGGAGCGACAACTCTGACGTTTCTCAGTGGTTCTATCTGGACGTACAGGAGGCTACCAACAGCCACTACTACCAGACCAAGGAGAACCAGTTCGAGAAGTGGACCAAGCTGCGCGAGACCCGCGACTGGACCGAACTGGAAAAGTAAATTTCCGCTGCATCCCCCGACCTGTGTCGGGGGATGTTTTTTTGCTCCCTGCCGCCGGTTTCTTGTACATTTTTACCGAACTTGCACAAAACAGGCGGCTGCCCTTGTCTTTCGCGGCGCTGCGGTGTATAATAACATCATTCGGCAGGACTTTTCTGCCCGTAAACAAATAAACAAGCGAACAGACGGTGCCGCTGAACGACCTCGGCCGGGTCAGCGGTTAAAAGGGAAACAGGTGCAAATCCTGTACGATCTCGTCACTGTAAACGGGGAGCATTCCGCTTTTTATGTCACTGATGCTGTGCATCGGGAAGGCGGCGGCGTGCGCAGATCCGCAAGTCAGGAAACCTGCCGCCTCTGTTGGTACGGAAAGCTTTTCCAGGTCACGAGTCATTGACTGTACTGATGCCGCATTCTTCTGCATGATTACAGTCCCTTTCTGCGCACAGGCGCAGGGGGACTGCGTGTTTTCTGTACCCTTTTCAGGGCTTTTCCCCGGTGCGCTTGCCGGAGGAGTCGAAAAAAGGAGGAACTTTTTCATGAAACTCAAGAAACTGGGCGCTCTGCTGCTCTCCGCAAGCCTGATGATGGCGGCTCTGACCGCCTGCGGCAGCAAGCCGGCTGCAAACGACACCGCCGAGGACACCAAGGGCGCGGATAGCGCTGCAACCGATACCGCGGCAGACGACGAAGAAAACTACGAAACGGGTGACGCAAGCTTGGATAATCCGCTCAATCAGGACGAAATCGGCGAAAACGAGCTGCTGGTCGTCAGCTTCGGCACCAGCTACAACGACAGCCGCCGCGAGACCATCGGCGCCATCGAGGCCGCGATGCAGAAGGCGTTCCCGGACTACTCGGTCCGCCGCGGCTTCACCAGCCAGATCATCATCGACCATGTAAACAAGCGTGACGGCGAGAAGATCGACAACGTGACCGAGGCGCTCGACCGCGCGGTTGCAAACGGCGTCAAGAACCTCGTTGTTCAGCCGACGCATCTGATGAACGGCCTGGAGTACACCGACCTCAAGAACGAGCTGGCCGGCTACTCCGACTCTTTCGAGAAGATCGCGCTCGGCGAGCCGCTCCTGACCTCGGACGACGACTTCCAGAAGGTCATGAACGCGATCGTTGACGCTACCAAGGAGTACGACGACGGCGAGACCGCCATCTGCTTCATGGGCCACGGCACCGAGGCAGACTCCAACTCCGTCTACACTAAGATGCAGGAGACCCTGACCGCGGCAGGCCACACCAACTACTTCGTCGGCACGGTTGAGGCGACTCCGTCCCTCGACGATGTGATCGCGGCTGTCAAGGAAAGCGGCTTCAAGAAGGTCGTGCTGCGTCCGCTGATGATCGTTGCCGGCGACCACGCGAACAACGACATGGCAGGCGATGAGGACGGCTCCTGGAAGACCGAGTTCGAGAAGGCCGGCTTCGAGGTAACGACTGTTGTAGAGGGTCTGGGCGGTCTGACCGACATTCAGAACCTGTTCGTTGCGCACGCGCAGGCGGCTGTTGACTCGCTCAAGTAATCTTTCCATACCAGATACAGGTCCGGACTGCGAAAGCGGGCCGGACCTTCTTTTATCCGTCAAACACAAGGAGAAAACAATCTATGAACAGCAAAAAAACACTTCTGGCCGCTCTTCTGGCGGCGCTCATGCTCACCTCCGGCTGCGGCAGCTCCGCCTCTCAGCAGCAGACCGACACCGCCGCGCAGACCGGCGAGACCGGCACCTCGAATGTTGCTTCTGCGTCCGACATGGCCGAGGTCGAGGAGGTCGTCGAGGAGGGCATGACCCCCATTTCCGGCGACAAGGTCAAGGACGGCACCTATAACGTTACCGTCAAGTCCAGCTCCAAAATGTTCGACATCACTGCGTGCGAGCTGACTGTCGAGAGCGGCAAAATGACCGCGACCATGCACATGGGCGGCAAGGGCTATCTCTATGTCTACATGGGCACCGGCGAGCAGGCTGCCGCGGCTGACGAGGCGGATTACATCCCGTTCACCGAGCAGGCCGACGGCACCCACAGCTTCACCGTCCCGGTCGACGCGCTCGATGAGGGCATCGACTGCGCCGCATTCAGCAAGAAGAAGGAAAAGTGGTACGACCGCACCATCCTGTTCCGCGCGGATTCTCTGCCGATGGATGCCTTTGCCGACGGCGTTGTCACGACGCCCGACAGCCTGTCTCTCGCGGACGGCTCCTACACTGCTGACGTCGCGCTTGCAGGCGGCTCCGGCCGCGCCTCCGTCCAGTCTCCGGCCGAGCTCACCGTCAAGGACGGCAAGGTAACGGCGAAGATCGTCTGGAGCAGCAAAAACTACGATTACATGAAGGTCGGCGACACGAAATACGACACCGTCATCGAGGACGAGCACTCCACCTTCGAGATCCCGGTCTCCTGCTTTGACTGGGCGATGGCGGTCAAGGCCGACACCACCGCGATGAGCGAAGCGCACGAGATCGACTACACGCTGACCTTTGACTCGGCCTCTGTCGCGCCGCTGAGCAAATGAAAAGAGCCGCAGCATATCTCGCTGCCGCCGCGTGCCTGACCGGCCTGCTGAGCGGCTGCGGCGGCGGCGCGGCCGTCTCCGGAG
>ERZ773133.2923-NODE-2923-length-14152-cov-3.862098_pt1 | contig 14152 bp, 9 predicted proteins | sample MGYA00580861_ERZ773133 | MGnify/ENA primary metagenome ERZ773133 (study PRJEB29015, sample SAMEA2737844) | human gut metagenome | biome: human gut; feature: human-associated habitat; material: faeces | place: China | collected 2012 ...
AATGGATTTTTGCGCGTAACTGTGAGGGTACTGAACAGTTACCCTGTTCGAAAGAACTGACAGAAGTTTTGAAATTCTGACTTGAAAAAGGAGAATACATACCGATGGCGGAATTAACACCGATGATGCAGCAATATCTGGAAACGAAAAAACAGTATCCGGACTGCATTCTTTTTTACCGTCTGGGCGATTTTTATGAAATGTTCTTTGACGATGCACTGACCGCGTCGAAAGAGCTGGAAATTACGCTGACCGGAAAAAACTGCGGTCTGGAAGAACGCGCCCCCATGTGCGGAGTTCCCTATCATGCTGTGGAGAGCTATCTGGACAGACTGGTTTCCAAAGGCTATAAAGTAGCGATCTGTGAACAGATGGAAGACCCGAAACTCGCAAAAGGACTGGTAAAGCGGGATGTCGTGCGCATCGTCACCCCCGGCACCAACTTAGACGTTCAGGCGCTGGAGGAGTCCAAAAACAATTATCTGATGTGCGTTGCCTATTTTACCGGAAAAACAGGGCTGTCCGTCGCGGATGTCACAACCGGGGACTATTATGTGACCGAGGTGGAGGACGCCAAAAAGCTGCTGGATGAAATCAACAAATATCACCCGTCTGAAATCATCTGCAACGACGCGTTTTTGATGAGCGGTGTGGATATCGAAGATCTGAGAAACCGGCTGCATATCACGGTTTATTCCCTCGATCCGCACTATTTTGATGAAGATTTGTGCCGCAAATGCCTGCAGAAGCATTTCCATGTCTCTTCGCTGATCGGTCTTGGCCTCGAGGAATTTGCGAACGGCCTGATCGCGGCGGGCGGTCTGATGCAGTATCTGTATGACACACAGAAAACCAGTCTGGCGCATTTTACCCATATCGATCCGTATCTGACGAACAAATATATGCTGCTGGATTCCTCCACACGCCGGAATCTGGAGCTGACGGAAACGCTGCGCGAAAAGCAAAAGCGCGGTTCCCTGTTATGGGTTCTGGACAAGACGAAAACCGCCATGGGTGCTCGCATGATGCGCAGCTGGATCGAGCAGCCACTGATTGCGAAGAAGGAGATGAACCTGCGCCTGGACGCGGTCGACGAGCTGCTGAAAAATCCAATGTCCCGCGAAGAAATCCGCGAATATTTAAACGCGGTTTACGATCTGGAACGCCTGCTGGGTAAAGTCAGCTACAAAACAGCGAACCCGAGGGATCTGATCGCATTCCGTAATTCCATGCAGATGCTGCCGCCGATCAAAAGCGTGCTGGGGGATTTTCATTCCGAGGAGCTGGTAAAAATCGAAAACGATATCGACGCATTGCAGGATTTGTGCACGCTGATCGAAGAGGCAATTGTCGAAGAGCCTCCGATTTCCATCCGTGAGGGCGGCATGATCAAAGAGGGCTTCGACGAGACGATCGACCAGCTGCGCGCTGCCAAAACAGAGGGCAAAACCTGGCTGGCAGAGCTGGAAGAGCAGGAACGGGAACGCACCGGGATCAAAAACCTCAAAATCAAATATAACAAGGTATTCGGCTATTATCTGGAAGTCACGAATTCCTATAAGGATATGGTGCCGGACGATTATGTGCGTAAGCAGACGCTGACAAACGCGGAGCGTTATTCCATGCCACGGTTAAAAGAACTTGAGGATATGATTTTGAATGCCGAAGACAAGCTGACGGGACTGGAATATGATAAATTCTGCAGCGTGCGGGAACAGATTGCCGCGCAGATCGAACGTATCCAGCGCACGGCAAAGGCAATTGCCCGCCTGGACGTCTTTGCTTCCCTTGCACTTGTTGCGGAGCGAAATCACTATGTCCGCCCGGTCCTGAATGAAAAGGGCGTAATCGATATCCGAGACGGCCGGCACCCTGTTGTTGAACAGATGACCGACCACGATATGTTCATTTCCAATGACACCTATCTGGATAACCAGAAGCATTGCATTGCGATTATCACAGGCCCCAATATGGCAGGTAAATCCACCTATATGCGTCAGACCGCACTGATCGTGCTGCTCGCCCAGATCGGCAGCTTTGTGCCGGCAAAAACGGCAAATATCGGCATTGTCGACCGGATTTTCACCCGCGTGGGCGCATCCGATGATCTGGCAAGCGGTCAGTCTACCTTTATGGTCGAGATGAACGAAGTCGCAAATATTCTGCGCAACGCAACGTCCAAAAGCCTTCTTGTGTTGGATGAAATCGGCAGAGGCACGTCGACATTTGACGGTCTTTCCATCGCCTGGGCGGTGATCGAGCACATCAGTAACCGAAAGCTTTTAGGGGCAAAGACGCTGTTTGCAACGCATTATCACGAGCTGACCGAGCTGGAAGGCAAGATCGGCAACGTCAACAATTACTGTATCGCGGTCAAGGAAAAGGGCGACGATATCGTTTTCTTGCGTAAAATCATCAAGGGAGGCGCAGATAAGAGCTACGGCATTCAGGTGGCTCGGCTTGCAGGTGTCCCGGATATGGTTATCGACCGCGCAAAGGAAATCGTCAAGCAGCTTTCCGACAACGACATTACAGAAAAAGTACAGAGCATTTCCGTGGATACAGACACGACGGCAAAGAAACAAAAGCATTACGATGAAGTGGATCTGGAACAGTTTTCCCTCTTCGATACGGTCAAGGATGAGGACGTTCTCGAGGAATTAAAAAACGTCGATATCCAGACGCTGACGCCGCTCGATGCGCTCAACACGCTTTATCGACTGCAGAACAAGCTTAAAAACCGCTGGGGAAACGGATAAGGGGGAATTTTACATATGGCTGAAATTATGGTTCTGGACAGCAAAACCATTGACCAGATTGCAGCGGGAGAAGTGGTGGAACGCCCCTCCAGTGTGGTCAAGGAGCTGGTGGAAAATGCCTGTGATGCAGGTGCAACCGCTGTCACGGTCGAAATCAAGGATGGCGGAACTTCGTTTATCCGGGTTACGGACAATGGCTCTGGAATTGAAAAGGCGCAGATCCGGAAAGCCTTTTTACGCCATGCGACGAGCAAAATCCGCGGCGTAGAGGATTTGAGCCGGATTCATAGCCTGGGGTTTCGAGGGGAGGCGCTTTCCAGCATCTGCGCCGTTTCGATGGTTGAGCTGATCACGCGCACGAAGAATTCCTTAGTCGGCGTCCGCTATTGCATCGAAGGCGAGCGGGAAGCGGATTTTTCGGAAATCGGTGCGCCGGAGGGCACGACGATCCTTGTCCGCGATTTGTTCTATAACACACCCGCCCGTAAGAAGTTTTTAAAAACGCCGGCGACGGAGGGCGGCTACATTGCAGATCTGATGGAGCACATGGCGCTTTCCAGACCGGATATTTCTTTTACGTTCCAGATCAACCGCCAAACCCGTTTTTCCACCTCCGGCAGCGGCGATTTAAAGGAGGTCATCTATCGGATTTACGGACGTGAAATCGCAAAGGAAATTTTCCCGTTCGAGGCTTCTGACAACGGATTTTCTGTAAAAGGATTTCTTGGCAGTCCGCAGCTGGTGCGCCCGAATCGCAATTTCGAATTTTTCTTTGTCAACAACCGCTATATCAAAAGCCAGGTGCTCTCAAAAGGATTGGAGAGCGGCTATCAGGCCTATCTGATGCAGCATAAATTTCCGATGGCATACCTCCATCTTCAGATCGATACCGAACAGGTAGATGTCAACGTCCATCCATCCAAAATGGAAGTGCGCTTTTCGGATAACCGCAGGGTGTTCGATTTTCTGGAAGAGCAGGTGCAGAAAGCACTGCACGACCGGGAGATGATCCCGCAGGTTGTGCTGGATGACGACAAAAGGACGGAAAAAAGCGGTGCGCAGGCATCTAAGCAAACTGCCGTCAGTCTCACACAAAAGCTCCTTTCCTCCGGCATTCCGACTGGACATCGCCAGCAGGAGCGTAAGGATGTCCAGGCAGCAGCACCGATGCCGGATTCGGCAAAACAACGATCGACCGATATGGTCAATTTATACAAAAGCCGACCTGCCAGGTCAACGGCCATAAGCAACCAAAGTACAGAAAATAGCATAAATAAGCCAACCGTCCGAGCTTTGACCAATAAAGTCAATATGCTTGATACAGCCGTGGACGGTTTGTCCACACAAAAGACAGAGGAAGAATCTGCTGCCGGCGATTCGCTTTCCAAAGCTACGGCAGATCCCGTTTCTTCTACCGGTGCAGGGATTGGCACATCAGAAAATGTCGGTGTTTCCTCACAGAGGCCCCAGCACCATTCGGCGATTCTCCCGCCGCAGCCCTTTGAGAAAAAACGCTTCGAACAGGCTGTCCGTGAGAATCGAATCGCATATGAGACACAGGCGCCTGACATTGCAAAATCAGAGCAGTTGAATTTATTTGATGAAAAAATCCTTAGCCGCAAGGCGGTGGACGAATACCAGCTTATCGGTCAGATCTTTGACACGTACTGGATTGCCGTGTATCATGATAAAATGATTCTGATCGACCAGCATGCGGCGCATGAAAAGGTAAAATACGAAATGCTCATGAAACGATTCTACGACAAACAGCCCGTCAGCCAGAACCTGATGCCGCCTTTGATCGTAACACTCACAGGCGCTGAAGCAGCGCTTCTGGAACAGTATCAGGAGTATTTTGAACAGCTCGGCTTTGAAATCGATTCCTTCGGCGGCAGCTCCTATGCGATGCGCGCAGTTCCCTGCGATCTGTACGGACACTGCGAGGCAGAATTTTTACAGGATATTCTGGATGAGCTGGGAACCGGTCAGACTCCGAATGCACCGACCGCGATCGCAGAACGTATCGCTACGATGGCCTGTAAATCTGCAGTCAAGGGCAATAATCGTTTAAGCCTTGCCGAAATGCAGGAACTGTTGGAACAGCTTCTGACCCTCGATAATCCGTATCATTGCCCGCACGGCCGCCCGACGATGATTGTGATGACAAAGCAGGAGCTGGAACGCAAATTCAAGCGAATCGTGTAATGGGAATTCGATCCCCGAAAATAGAACTGGGAGATATAGCTTTCAATTTGGAGAGATAAAATTTTATGGAAAAGATACAACCTTCTGCCTGCAGCGTAGCGAATAATGAAAAAGGTTCTCCCGACACCGGACTCAACATTCAAAACTGCCCAAGCGCAGGCAGTGCGCCCTCAAAGCCGCCCCTCGTCATCCTGACAGGTCCGACCGCTGTCGGAAAAACGGCCCTGTCTGTTGCCCTTGCAAAGGCGGTGAACGGTGAAATTATTTCCGCCGACTCCATGCAGGTGTACCGGCGCATGGATGTTGGCTCTGCCAAAGTACGCAACGAGGAAATGCAGGGGGTCCGCCATCATTTAATCGACGTGCTCAACCCGGATGAGGATTTCAATGTCGTGCTGTTTCAGAAGCTGGCAAAAGAAGCGATTTCAGATATTTTAAGCCGTCATAAAATCCCGATTCTTGTGGGCGGGACAGGCTTTTATATCCAGTCGGTTTTATATGATATCGACTTTACCGAGCATGTAGAGGATACATCGCTGCGAAACCAGCTGGAAGAATATGCCAGAGTAAACGGCCCACACGCGCTGCATGAACTGCTTGTACAGGCTGACCCGAAAGCCGCGGAAGAAATCCACGAAAACAACATAAAGCGCGTCATCCGGGCGCTCGAATACCACGAACAGACCGGCGGGAAGATTTCTGCGCATAATGAAGCGCAGCATAAGCGGGACGCCGCCTATCGGTTTTATTATTTTGTCCTGACGGATGACCGCGCAAAACTCTATGAACGGATTGACCGCCGCGTCGACCAGATGTTAAAAGACGGACTGGTGGAAGAAGTCAAAGGGCTGCAGCAGGAAGGCTGTCACAGAGGGATGGTGTCGATGCAGGGACTTGGTTATAAGGAAATCCTGGCTTACCTGGAGGGCGAATATGACCTCGAACGCGCAGTTTATCTGATTAAGCGCGATACCCGGCACTTTGCAAAGCGCCAGCTGACCTGGTTTCGCCGGGAAAAATGTGTGACATGGGTTGACAGGCAGGACTTTGCAGATGAAAATAGTATTTTACAGTTTTTGATTACAAAAGCAGAGGAGTTAAAACAATGATGCAGGATATGTATACCGCCATGGGAATTTCCCCCGAAGTATATGAATACGGGGAACAGACCCTTGTTTCTTTAAAAGACCGGTTTGACGAGATCGACAAAACAGCAGAATACAATCAATTGAAGGTATTAAAGGCAATGCAGGACTGTCGTGTCAGTGAAGCCTGCCTGCTTGGCACAACCGGCTACGGCTATAACGATATCGGCAGAGACACGCTGGAAGCAGTTTATGCGTCCCTGTTCCATACCGAGGCAGCCCTGGTGCGTCCTCAGATCACCTGTGGAACACACGCGCTCGCGCTCGCGCTGATGAGCAATTTAAGACCGGGAGACGAACTGTTATCCCCCGTTGGAAAGCCTTATGACACCCTCGAAGAGGTTATCGGCATCCGGGAATCCCGTGGTTCCCTGAAAGAATATGGCATCAGCTACCGTCAGGTCGATTTAAAAGAGGACGGTTCATTTGACTGGGAGGGCATTAGAAACGCCATCCGTCCGAATACTAAACTCGCAACGATCCAGCGATCCAAGGGCTATCAGACCAGACCGACCCTGAGCGTAGAGCAGATCGGCGAGCTGATCGCTTTTCTCAAAAGCATCAAGCCGGACATCATCTGCATGGTGGATAACTGCTACGGCGAATTCACACAGACGATCGAACCCACAGACGTCGGTGCAGATATGTGCGTCGGCTCTCTGATCAAAAATCCCGGCGGCGGACTTGCACCGATCGGCGGCTATATCGTCGGCAAAAAGGACTGCGTGGAAAATGCTGCCTTTCGTTTAACCTCTCCCGGACTCGGAAGAGAAGTCGGCGCATCGCTGCAGGTGCTCCCTTCCTTTTATCAGGGACTGTTCCTGGCGCCGACCGTCACCGCAGGCGCATTAAAGGGTGCGATTTTTGCGGCGAACCTCTATGAAAAGCTCGGCTTTAAGGTCGTTCCCTCCGGGGACGCCCCCCGCTACGATATCATTCAGGCGATCGAATTCGGCACGCCGGAAGGACTGATTTCCTTCTGCGAAGGCATTCAGTACGCTGCTCCTGTAGACAGCTTCGTTACCCCGGAGCCGTGGGATATGCCCGGCTATGACAGTCAGGTCATCATGGCGGCGGGGGCATTTGTATCCGGCGCTTCCATCGAGCTGTCCGCAGACGGTCCGATCAAGCCTCCCTACGCCGTATATTTTCAGGGCGGACTGACCTGGCAGCACGCAAAATTCGGCATCCTGAAATCCCTGCAGCAGTGCGTCAAAAAGGGAGTCGTTTCTGCCCTTTTGTGTCAGAAATAATCGCCTGCTGTCGGACGGTGCGAAAAAAAGTGCCTTTTCTTTCTATACAGAAAAAAAGAATTATGTTAATATGATAAAAGCTCAGGGAGACAAAAGAGCATGCTGTCCTGCATTTTCATGGAGAGGAAAATGGAGGACAAACCAAATGAAAGTATCCAAAAAAGAAACACAGCTGACAGCTTCTGACCGTCTCCCGTATGAAAAATTTCTGCAAAAAGGGGCAGAATCCTTATCAGACGCCGAACTTCTGGCGATTATGCTGCGTACAGGACCTAATCCCGGACCGGACGCCCCGCAGGCGTTTCGGGATTGTCCGGCGCTCGCGCTGGCAGAGCAGGTGCTCTCCCTGCCGCTCGGTTCCCGAAGCGGACTTTTGGGACTTTCCAGCTTATCTTGCAACCAGCTGCAGCAGATCAGGGGAATCGGCGAAGTAAAAGCCGTGCGGATCTGCTGCATTTTTGAACTGGCAAGAAGGATCGCCCTCGGGCAGCGCAAAAAGCTTCCCGCCTTTCCGGACCCGGGAACGGCGGCAGACTATTGCAGGCCGATATTTGAAGAGGACGGCGGTATGCTCGAACGCACGATTCTGCTGTTGTTAGATGGCAAAGGCTGCCTGATCAGGGAAAAGCTTCTCTCGATTGGGACCATTGATGCGGCGCTCGTTTCTCCGCGCGAAATTTTTCTGCAGGCGCTGCGCGTCGGGGCTGTCAGCTTCCTCTTACTGCACAACCATCCCAGCGGGGACGTTACTCCGAGCCCCGAGGACAAAGAACTTACAAAGCGCCTTGCCATGCTTGGCGGGATGATGCAGCTTTGCCTGACCGACCATATCATTGTCGGCGATTCGGATTTTTTCAGTTTCCGGCAGGCAGGGCTGATCTAAGGAAGGAGAATAACATGGTGCCAAATTGCGCATACGGAATCGATCTCGGAACGAGCAACATCAAAATCTACAGTCTTTCCGACGATTCAGTCATGATGGAAAAGAATATGATCGCCATCGAAAATAAAAAGAACATATTTGCCTACGGTAATTCCGCTTATGAAATGTATGAAAAAGCCCCGGCAAATATTCAGATCAGCCATCCGCTTTCCAACGGTGTCATCGCGGATATCAACAACATGGAGCGGCTGATTCATCTGTTTATTTCCGATATGTCCAAAGGAAATATCCGTCCGGCAGATTTCTATATTGCAGTCCCGACCGATATCACGGAAGTGGAGAAGCGCGCGTTTTATGATCTGATCAAGGATGCGAACGTCAAGGCACGCAAGATCATGGTCGTGGAAAAGGCAATTGCGGACGGCCTCGGCATGGACATCGACGTAAAAAATTCCCAGGGTGTCCTGGTTGTGGATATCGGCTACGATACAACGGAGGTTTCCATTCTTTCCCTCGGCGGCATCGTGCTGAGCAGACTGATCAAAACCGGCGGCTTGAAATTCGACGAAGCGGTTCGCCAGACCGTACGCCGTGAATTTAACCTTCTGATCGGTCAGAAAACAGCCGCAACGATCCGCCAGTCCATCGGCGATCTCGAAAAAGAGGGCAAGGGCGCTGTCGTATACGGCCGCGATATCGTAGTCGGGCTTCCGGTAGAACGTGAAATCCCGACGGATTTAATCAACAGCTGCCTGGAAGAGCACTTCAACACCATCATCGACAGCGTAAAAGTGATTCTGGAGAGAACCCCTCCGGAACTCGGTGCCGATATTTTCAAACACGGTGTCTATTTAACCGGCGGTGCCAGCCAGACCAGCCATTTCGCAGAGCTTCTGCAGAAATCCACCGGCTTAAAGGTCAATCAGGCGCAGCGCCCGCTCGAAAGCGTCGTGCTCGGCATGGGCCGCATCCTGAAAGAGGACAATTACAAATCTGTAGCATATGCTATTGAAGGGATGGGTAAATGAGTCCTGTAGTCAAAAAGAAACGAAAAAAAATCACGATTACAAGCCAACAGCTTTTGCTTGTGCTGACTGCAGTCTGCGCTTTTCTGCTGATTTTTACCTTTAATACCAACGTATTTGAAGGTATTTTAAAGCAGGCGGCAGGCTACGTCGTTGTTCCGTTCCAGAACGGGATCGCAACGATAGGCGGATACTTAGCCGACCGTTCCGACGAGCTGGCGCAGTTAAAGGATGTTCTTGCCCTAAACAAAGATCTGCAGGAGCAGATTGACCAGCTGACGATCGAAAACAACCAGCTGCAGCAGGATCGTTACGAATTAAATAACCTGCGCAGCTTATATGACCTCGATCAGGCATATTCCGATTATGACAAGATCGGTGCGAGGGTCATCTCCAGCGAAACTGATAACTGGTTTTCTTCGTTTACGATCAACAAGGGGGAAGAAGAGGGCGTACAGGTCGATTATAACGTCATGGCAGGCAGCGGTCTGGTCGGACGCGTTGTTTCTGTTGGTCCGCACTACGCAAAGGTTATTTCCATCATTTCCGATACGAGCAGCGTCAGCGCAACCGTCCTTGCAACCTCAAACAACTTAATCGTATCCGGCAGCCTGCAGTCCATACAGTCGGACGGAACGATCCTGTTTTCCCAGCTTTCCGACCCGGACAACAACGTATCAGTCGGAGATAAGGTCGTTACGAGCAATATCAGTGATAAATATCTGCCCGGAATTCTGATCGGCTATATCGATTCGATCAGCACTTCCTCCAATAACCTGACCAAATCCGGAACGGTGACACCAGCTGTCGATTTTTCCCATCTGGACGAGGTTTTAGTTGTAATGGAACAAAAACAGCAGACCGGTGACTGACAAAGGAGGCTTCTTTCTATGAAAAAATTTCTAACAGTTGCCGCCCTGATCTGGGTCTTTTTCCTTTTGCAGACCTCTGTCTGCCCCTGGATTGCGTTTGGCTCGATCAAACCGAACCTTTTAGTCATTTTGATCGCATCCATCGGATTTATGGAGGGATCCAAAGCCGGCATGTGGACAGGCTTTGCCTGTGGGCTTTTGGCAGATCTGTTTGCGGCAAACGGCGTCAGCCTCATTTCCCAGAACGGTGCTACCGGAGACCTGCTCGGTTTTTACGCGCTGCTGTTTTTGTATGTCGGATATTTATGCGGACAGGCGAACCGGCTTTTTTATCCCGAAGATATCAAGCTTCCGCTGATGATGATTGCCGCTGCAGACCTCTGCGTCAATTTCGTCTGCTATCTGATTATGTTTCTGATGCGGGCGCGCCTTGACATCGGTTACTATCTGTTACATATCATTTTACCGGAAGCAGTTTACACCATCGTTGTTGCATTTATTTTTTATCCGCTGCTTTTGCTGCTGCACAAATGGCTCTGGTGTGCGGATCGAGGGAGTACAGAATAATTGTTGAAAAAAATTCAGAGATTTCTGATCAATTTTATCAGTTCCAGAACGTTTTTTTTGTACGTCATGTTTGTTTTGATGGCAGTCCTTTTGTTCCAGCGCATTTTTACGCTGCAGATCGTACAGGGCGAGGACAAGCAGCAGGAATTTGAACTGAAAATCAAAAAAGAGCGTTCGATTGCAAGCACGCGAGGCAATATTTACGACGTAAACGGCATTGCGCTCGCCTACAACGAGCTTTCCAGCTCTGTCACGATCGAGGATGTCTATGAATCCAGCAAAAAAAATGCCACAATTAACGGTATCCTCAAAAAAGTCCTTCATATTCTGGATGAAAACGGCGACAGCATCAGCTGCGATTTCAATATTTATATCGATGACGACGGCGAATTTGCTTACAGCGTGACTGGCTCGAGAAGGCTGCGTTTTATCGCTGACGTCTACGGTATCACCCAGATTTCCGATCTGGAAGAGCGCCAGAAAAATGCAACCGCGCAGGATATTATCGAATATCTCGCCGGCTCCAAACGTTACGCAATCGGCGGACTGACTGATCCGAACGATAAAAACAGCTTTACAGTCGGAGAGGGATATACCCAAAAAGAACTGCTCAACATCATCGCGATCCGGTATACGATGGGAACCACCGGATATCAGAAATATATCCCGGTTACAATCGCGACTGACGTTTCGGAAGAAACCGTTGCCGCAATTGCAGAAAACCAGGACGAGCTGGAGGGCATTTCCGTTGCGGAGGACACAATCCGCAAATATAAGGACGGACCGTATTATTCCCAGATCCTCGGCTACACCGGCAAAATTTCAACGGACGAACTGACCGCATTAAACAGTAAAGAGGGCATGGACGGCGTTAAGAGCGCGCCGGATGTCAAAGAATACGAGCTGACGGATGTCGTCGGCAAGGCTGGCATCGAAAAGGTCATGGAAGAATATCTGCAGGGAACAAAGGGCTATGAGACAGTCTTTGTTGACCGGATGGGTCGAGAGGTAGAAGTGCTTGACCATGTGGACGCGACTGCCGGAAACGACGTTTACCTGACGATCGACAGCAAACTCCAGGCGGACGCCTATAATATCCTGGAAAAATTCGTTGCCGGTATTCTGGTGGATAAAATCATCAACGTTAAAAACTATGATTCCACCGATGTTTCCAGCGCGAACCTAAAGATTCCGATCGATAATGTATACAGCGCGTTGTTTAAAAATAACGTGATCGAGCTTTCCAAAATGGAAGCTGCCGTCGAAGGAGAAACCCAGCACAGCGTCTATCAGACGATTTTATCCCGGCGCGATGAGGTCTTTACCTGGCTCTCCGGGGAGCTTTTGTCCGGAACGACCCCTTATCAGAGCCTTCCTGCGGAATATAAGGCATATGAAAGCTATATCATCAACAACCTGCTGCCGGAAAACAATATTTTATCCGGCGTAGACAAAACCGATCAGACCTACATCGACTGGACGACCAATGAGACGATCAGCATCCGGGAATATCTGGAATACGCGATCTCCAAAAACTGGATCGACGTGACCCAGCTTCCCCTGGAGGGAAAATATTCCGATTCCTCGGAGGTCTATCAGCAGCTGGTTTCCTACATTTTAGAAGAGCTGGACAGCCAGACTTTCTTAAAGAAACTGATTCCGTACATGATCGAGCAGAACCGGATTACCGGAACCCAGGTCTGCATCATCCTGATCGAACAGGATGTCATCAACCCGACAGAAAACCAAATCGCCGAATTAAAATCCGGCAGTGTTTCTGCCTTTAATTTTATGGTAAATCTGATTCGCAACCTCGAGATCACCCCGGCACAGCTTGCTCTCGACCCGTATTCGGCATCCTGCGTTTTAACAGACGTCAACACCGGAGAGGTGCGTGCGCTCGTCAGCTATCCCAGCTATGATAACAACCGGCTGGCAAACGGCATCGACGCAGAATATTATGCGCGGATTTCCAGCGGCGAGGATCTTTCCCGCCCGATGTGGAATTATGCGACCCAGATGCGTACGGCGCCCGGTTCCACCTTTAAGATGGTATCGTCTACCGCGGCTTTGATGGAGCATGTGATCGATTTGACGACAAGAATCGAGTGTCCGGGAATTTTTACCCGTTTCTCCGATTATCAGCCCCGATGCTGGAAGAGAAGCGGTCACGGCAGCTTAAATGTATCCGAAGCGATCACGAACTCCTGTAACGTCTTTTTTTACGAGGTCGGCTATCAGCTCGGCTTAAACGGCGATAAATACGATCAGGATCTCGGTAATGAAAAGCTCGCCAAATATGCGTCTATGTACGGACTGAACGAAAAATCCGGCATTGAAATTGAAGAATCCGAACCGCAGATTTCTGACGCACTGTCTGTTGTATCCGCAATCGGACAGGGTACCAACAACTTCACCACCGTCGGTCTTGCCCGTTATGTGACGACCGTTGCAAACAGCGGTACCTGCTATGACCTGACGCTTTTAGATAAGGTGACGGATACCTCTGGCAACCTGCTTGTCAATTATTCGGCAAACGTCCGCAATACGATCGATATGCCCCAGTCCTACTGGAATGCAATCCATCAGGGCATGCGCGGCGTTGTCCAGAACAAGAAATACTATCAGGATTTCGGCGTTGAGGTTGCCGGCAAGACCGGTACCGCCGAAGAAGATAAGTCCCGTCCAAACCACGGTCTGTTCGTCGGCTACGCGCCTTACGACAATCCGGAGGTCTCTATGGCGATCCGTATCGCAAACGGTTATTCCTCCGACTACGCCTGCCAGCTTTCCAAGCAGCTGATGACCGTGTATTTCGACCTGGACGAAAACGGAGCCCTGACTGACAGCCAGACTGCACTTTCCCTGGAAACTGTCGTTGGGGGAGGAGACTGATCATGAAAAACACCGTAATTCTCAAAAGCTATAAAGACGGCATTGCAATCTATCTGGATGATACGCTGGAATTTGAACAGCTCTGTCTGGATCTTGCACAGAAATTCCGCGACTCAGCCCGTTTTTTCGGGGATATGCAGGTCGCGGTGTCCTTTGAGGGCAGGACGCTTACCCAGGAGGAGGAAAATATCCTCGTGGACACAATCACCTCATCCAGCCGTCTGCAGGTGCTCTGTGTCATCGGAAAAGATGCCGGGCTCCAGAACCATTTTTCCAACGCAGCAGAAGCGGCTCGGTACTTTACGCAGAAATCTGCGAGCGGGGACGATGGACAGTTTTACCGCGGCAGCTTAAAAAACGGGCAGATTCTTGAAACCGAGGGCAGCATCGTCATTTTAGGCAGCGTGGAAGAAGGCTGCAGCATCATTTCCACAAAGGATATCATCGTTCTGGGAAGGCTTGCCGGAAACGCCTATGCGGGCGGCGACGGCAGGGACCATCACTTTATTGCAGCGCTTGAAATGACTCCGCAGAAATTAAAAATCGGA
>ERZ773133.2935-NODE-2935-length-14087-cov-4.663198_pt1 | contig 14087 bp, 13 predicted proteins | sample MGYA00580861_ERZ773133 | MGnify/ENA primary metagenome ERZ773133 (study PRJEB29015, sample SAMEA2737844) | human gut metagenome | biome: human gut; feature: human-associated habitat; material: faeces | place: China | collected 2012 ...
AGATTTACAGTCTGTCCCCATTGGCCACTCGGGAACACGCCCATATTCATTTTTGTGCGTCCGTTCGCCGGACGACTTGCTTATTTTAGCATGGGAAATGGATTTTGTCAACTGTTTTTTACTTTTTTCTTCAAAGCTTTTTTGCGCCCGTCGAAGGCAGGGTGCGGCAATGCGGCTGGCTTTGTGCGAAAACGGCGGATATCCGTCTTTTTTGCTGCAAAAATATTTATTGGATAAGCGGCAGATCCGGCGGCTCCGGATTGCATTCTGCGCAATTCTATGTTATAATTTCGGACGAACTGAACAGAAAACAGCAGGTGCCTTCTGCCGCTTTGCGCGGTGGGAAGGGTAAAAGGGAAGCGGGTGCAGATCCCGCACGATCTCGTCACTGTGATAAGGGAGTCCGCGTCAGGGTGCTGTGCGCACCGGCCACTGGAGCATTGCTCCGGGAAGGGGATGCCGGGCGGCGATCTTTCAGTCAGGAAACCTGCCTGCTGTTGGTACGGGGGCCTGAGCCCCAGATCACGAGGAATTGGTTGTACCAAAAAGCCCTGAAAAAAATCAGAGGTCTTTTTGTCATGCCATCCGCAGGACAAAAGGGCCTCTTTTTTACCTCACTTTCCTGTACCCTTTGTTCGGTTCAGCCGCAATTTATCCACAGGAAAGGACAAGACAATGAGAAAGATCGAAACCAAGAAGCTGGCTGCAGCCGTTACGGCTCTGGCCCTGTGCGCCGGCGTGCTCACCGGCTGCGGCGGTGCTGCTTCCGGCACTGCATCCAGCACCGCTGCGTCTGCCGCTTCCAGCGAAGCGAGCAGCGAGGAGGCTGACGAAATGGCAGCAAAGAATGTGGCAGACCTGATCGATGCCATCTATGTGCAGGAGCGCAATGATGACACCGACGCTCAGTGCGAAGCCGCCAAGGCTGCATGGGATGCTTTGACCGACGCCCAGAAGGAACTGGTGGAAGGCGAGAACGCCGACCCCGACTACTTTGGCCGTGACACCGGCGATGCCTCCAAGGACGATGCCCGCAATCAGGACGACATCGGCGACAACGAGCTGCTGGTGGTCTCCTTCGGCACCTCCTTCAACGACAGCCGCGTGAAGGACATCAAGGGCATCGAGGATGCTCTGCAGGCCGCATACCCGGACTGGAGCGTGCGCCGCGCCTTCACCGCACAGATCATCATTAACCATGTGCAGGCCCGTGACGGCGAAAAGATCGACAATATGCAGCAGGCCATGGACCGCGCTGTGGCAAACGGTGTGAAGAACCTTGTCGTCCAGCCCACCCACCTGATGCACGGCGCTGAGTACGACGAAATGATGGAAATGATCGACACCTACCGCGACAAGTTTGAATCTGTCGCTGTGGCTGAGCCCCTGCTGGGTGAGGTCGGCTCCGATGCCACCATCATCAATCAGGATAAGGAAGACGTTGCCAAGGCTGTCACCGCTGCTGCCGTGAAGGAAGCCGGCTACGACAGTCTGGATGCCGCTGCGGCGGACAAGGTCGCCTTTGTCTTTATGGGCCACGGCACCTCTCACACCGCAAAGGTGAGCTACAGCCAGATGCAGACCACCATGCAGACTCTGGGCTATGACAATGTGTTCATTGGCACCGTTGAGGGCGAGCCGGAGGAAACTGCCTGCGAGAACGTCATCGAGGCCGTCAAGGCTGCAGGCTACACCAAGGTGATCCTGCGCCCGCTGATGGTGGTTGCCGGCGATCACGCCAACAACGACATGGCCGGTTCGGATGATGATTCCTGGCTGAGCATGTTCAACGCTTCCGATGCATTTGAGTCGGTTGACTGCCAGATCGCTGGTCTGGGTGAGATCGAGGATGTCCAGAAGCTGTATGTCGCCCACACCAAGGCGGCGATCGATTCTCTGAACGGTTGATCAAACGAACCCTCTCCGTTTCGCGGCCGCTTTGCGGCACCCGGTGGAGAGGGTTCATTTTTTATCGGAACAATGGTATAATAAAAGCTGATTTCTTATAATGTAGAGGTATTTCCTATGAAACGCGTTTTTTCCTGTGTTGTCGCTGCTTCTCTGGCACTGAGCCTGCTGGCGGGCTGCGGCGCTTCTTCCACGGCATCTTCTGCGGCGTCCGGCGCTGTCAGCTCGGAGGCTGTTTCTTCCGTGGCATCTTCTGCCGTTGAGACCGCCGCTCTCCCGGACGGTGTGTATACCGCCGACTTTGACACCGACAGCTCCATGTTCCATGCCAACGAAGCCTGCAACGGCAAGGGCACCCTGACCGTGGAGAATGGCCAGATGACCTTCCACGTCAGTCTGGCGTCCACCCACATCGTCAACCTGTATCTGGGCAAGGCTGCAGACGCTGCGGCCAACGCGTCCGACTGGCTGCAGCCCACCACCGACACTGTTACCTACTCCGATGGCACCTCGGAGGAGGTGTACGGCTTTGATATCCCGGTCTCTGCCGTGGATGCCGACTTTGATCTGGCCATTCTGGGCACCAAGGGCAAGTGGTACGATCATGTCGTCAGCGTGCGCAATGCGGTCCAACAGGCTGGCACCGCAGCTCCCGCCGATGGCACCTACACCTGTGAGGTGACACTGGAAGGCGGCTCCGGCCGTGCCACCGTGGAGAGCCCCGCTGCCCTGACTGTGGCAGACGGCAAAATGACCGCTACCATCGTGTGGAGCAGCCCCAACTACGACTATATGCTCGTGGACGGCGAGAAGTATCTGCCCACCAACACCGATGGCAATTCCACCTTTGAGATCCCCGTTGCCGCGCTGGACACGGCACTGGACGTCACCGCCGACACCGTGGCCATGAGCACCCCCCACGAGATCGAGTACACGCTGACCTTTGATTCCGCAAGTCTGAAGTGACTCCTCCAGTCACCTTCTTTGGCAAAAAGATAAACTTTACCGTACTGCCAAAGCCTCCCTCTATGAGGGAGGTGGCGCGGCGCTAGCCGTGACGGAAGGAGTTACCTATGAAAATCACTCGCAACCAATTTCTGAAACTGATCCCCGCTGCGGCGCTGACGCTGACCGGCTGCGGCAGCAAGACTCAACCTGCCAATACGGAAAGTCTTGTTTTCTCCCATCATTACCAACTGGACTATGCACAGCAGTTCACAGCGGACTGCTATGAGGGCGGCTATACCATGCTGACCATCGCGGAGTCGGATACGCGGTTCCTTGTTGTGCCGGAAGATGCTGCGGAGGTGGACAGCCTGCCCGCTGATGTGACCGTGCTGCGCCAGCCGGTGGAGAATATTTATCTGGTCTCCACCTCGGTGATGGATCTGCTTTTGCATCTGGATGCACTGGACAGCGTGGCCTTTTCCGGCACCAAGGCCGAGGGCTGGTATCTGCCCGCGGTGCAGCAGGCCATGGAAGAGGGAAAAATCGCGTATGCGGGCAAGTACAGCGCCCCGGATTATGAGCAGATCCTGGCGGCGGGCTGCCGCCTTGCCATTGAGAATACCATGATCCTGCACACGCCGGAGGTAAAGGAACAGCTGGAACACTTTGGCATCCCGGTGCTGGTGGAGCGTTCCAGCTACGAGAGCGACCCGCTGGCCCGTATGGAGTGGATCAAGCTTTACGGCATCCTGCTGGGCAGGGAAGAACAGGCCGAGCAGGTGTTTTCCGCGCAGGAGACAGCCGTTCAGCCCATCCTCTCGCAGGAACCCACGGGAAAAAGCTGCGCCTTTTTCTCGCTGACCACCAACAACCTTGCCACTGTGCGCAAGGGCAGTGACTATGTGGCCCGCATGATCGAAATGGCGGGCGGCAGCTATGTCTTTGCGGATCTGACGGACAATGGCAACAGCCTTGCTACCATGAACCTGCCGCTTGAGGACTTCTATGCAGGCGCAAAGGATGCCGACGTGCTCATCTACAACAGCGCCATCGAGGGCATGATCGCATCGGTGAGCCAGCTGACCGAGCGTTTCCCGCTGCTGAACGAGTTCAAAGCGGTGCAGAACGGTCAGGTGTGGTGCACCACCCAGAGCCTGTTCCAGCAGAGCATGGAGCTGGCAGACCTGATCGTGGATATGAACCGGGTGTTTACCGAGGGTACACCTGCCGCCGGTACCCTGAAATTCCTCACCCATGTGGATTAAAGAAGAGAAATTTTACGGAAAGGAAAGCCTATGACCCGTACCAGACGCCTCGCAGCCGCCTATATTGCCCTTGCGGCAGCCGTGGCGGTGCTTTTTGCGCTGAACCTGTTCTGGGGCAGCGTATCCCTTGCACCGGGTGCGGTGCTGACAGCGCTGCTGGGCAAGGGCGGCGATGTGCTTGCGGGGAACATCATCCTGCAGCTGCGCCTGCCCCGCGCGGTCATGGCGGCGCTGCTGGGAGCAGCCCTCAGCGCAGCGGGATACCTTCTGCAGACCTTTTTTGCAAACCCCATTGCCGGGCCCTTCGTCATGGGTGTTTCCAGCGGCGCAAAGCTGGCGGTGGCTCTGACCATGGTGGTGTTTCTGGACCGCGGGATGCTGACCAGCTCGGCCACCATGATCGCGGCTGCCTTTGCGGGTGCCATGGCGGCCATGGCCTTTGTGCTGGCGGTGGCCCGGCGGGTGCAGCGCATGAGCATCCTTGTCATCTGCGGTGTGATGATCGGCTACATCTGTTCCGCTGTCACCGACATCGTGGTGGCCTTTGCACAGGACTCCAACATCGTCAACCTGCACAACTGGTCGCAGGGCAGCTTTTCCGGCATGACATGGGCCAATGTGCAGGCGGCGGCGCTGGTGACGCTGCCTGTGCTGGCGGCAGCCTTTCTGCTCTCCAAACCCATGGCGGCCTACCAGATGGGCGAGGAGTACGCCCGCAGTGTGGGCGTGAACGTCAGGCTTTTCTCGGCGGTGCTGGTGCTGCTTTCCAGTCTGCTGGCTGCCTGCGTCACCGCCTTTGCGGGGCCGATCTCCTTTGTGGGCATCGCGGTGCCGCACCTTGTAAAGCAGCTGCTGGGCAGCGCAAAGCCGCTGCATGTGCTGCCCGGGTGCTGTCTGGGCGGTGCGGCCTTCTGCCTGTTCTGCGACCTGCTGGCCCGCAGTCTGTTTGCGCCCACGGAGCTGTCCATCAGCTCGGTCACGGCCGTGTTCGGTGCACCGGTGGTCATCTGGCTGCTGGTGCGGCGCAGTCAGGAGGGGGCACGATGAAGGAACATTTTTTGTGCGGAGCACAGGGTCTTGCCATCGGTTACGGCAAGACACCGCTGCTCTCGGATATTTGCCTCGGGGTGCAGCCGGGCCAGATCCTGACCCTCATCGGCCCCAACGGCGCAGGCAAATCCACCTTGCTGCGCACGCTGGCGGGCCAGCTGGCCCCCATGGGCGGCACGGTGCTGCTGGAAGGCAGAAGCCTTGCCGATTACACCGGTACCCAGCGGGCGCAGAAGCTGGCCCTCATGGCCCCGCACAGCCGCCGGATGGAACTGACCACCTGCTTTGACTTTGTTTCGGCGGGGCGCTATCCCTACACCGGACGGCTGGGCATTTTGTCTGCCGAGGACAGGCAGCAGGTGCACAGGGCCTTGGAGCTGGTGGGCGCGGAGCAGCTGGCAGACCGGGATTTTAACCGCATCAGCGACGGCCAGCGCCAGCGCATCCTGCTGGCCCGGGCCTTGTGCCAGCAGCCGGAAGTGATCCTGCTGGACGAACCGACCTCTTTTCTGGATATCAAGGGCAAAATTGAACTGCTCACCATCCTCGGAACGCTTGCACACACCCAAAAGCTGGCGGTGATCCTGAGCCTGCACGAGCTGGAACTGGCCGAAAAAATAGCGGACACGGTGGTGTGCGTTTCGCCCGGCGGTGTTTCCGGCGTGCTGACTCCGGAACAGGCGTTTCAGCCGGAGAACATCCGCGCTTTGTACGGCCTGACCGAACAGCAGTACACGGCTCTGTTCGGCACGCCGGAGCCGGAAGCCGAAAAGGCACCCGCCGGAAAGCCGCAGTTTGAACATTACGTCCGCAGCGGCCAGAAGCTGCTGCGCTGCGGCTACACCACCGGTACCTGTGCCGCGCTGGGAGCTGCCGGGGCGGCGCGTCTGCTGCTGACCGGCCGCGAACCGGAAACGGTGGCTCTGCGCACGCCCAAGGGCATCGTGGTGGAGGTGGCTCCCCTCTGGTGCCGCAGAACGGACACAGGTGCCGCATGTGCCATCCGCAAGGACGGCGGCGACGATGTGGATGTGACCACGGGCCTGCCGGTGATTGCATCGGTGGTGCTGGAACCGGATGCCCCCGGCGTGCGCATCTTTGGCGGCGAGGGGGTGGGCCGGGTGACGAAGCCCGGCCTTGACCAGCCCGTAGGCGAAGCCGCCATCAACCATGTGCCGCGCCGGATGATCGCCGAGGCACTGGAACGGGAAGCTGAAAATGCTGCCTACACCGGCGGCTTTGCGGTGACCATTTCCATCGAGGGCGGTGCCGAGACCGCAAAGCGCACCTTCAACCCGCACATCGGAGTGGAGGGCGGGCTTTCCGTGCTGGGAACCAGCGGCATCGTGGAGCCCATGAGCCAGCAGGCGATTCTGGATACCATCCAGCTGGAAATGAATCAGGCTGCGCTGCGGGCAAAAAATGCCCCCGGCCCCCGGCGGCTGGTGCTGGCCCCCGGCAACTACGGGCTGGACTATCTGGCCTCCGCTCTGCCGCAGTTTGAGCGGTTCCCGGTGGTCAAGACCTCCAACTTCATCGGGGATACGCTGGATATGGCGGCAACGGCAGGATTTGAACAGGTGCTTCTGGTGGGACACGTGGGTAAGCTCTGCAAGCTGGCGGCAGGGGTCATGAACACCCATTCCCACACGGCAGATGGCCGTGCCGAGGTGTTCTGTGCCCATGCGGCGCTGTGCGGGGCCCGGCGCGAAGTGTGCGCTGCCCTGATGGATGCCGCCACCACGGATGCCTGCCTTGACATTCTGGACGGCGCAGGGCTGCGTGCACCGGTGCTGGAAAGCATCCTTGCGGCCATCCAGATGCATCTGGACCGCCGCGCAGGCGGGGCATTCCGGGTGGGCGCGGTGCTCTTTTCCAACCAGCACGGCCCGCTGGGCGAGACCTGTATTGCAAAGGAGCTGATGAAGGAATGGCAGAACTGAAAGGCACCTTTTACGGCGTCAGCGTAGGCCCCGGCGACCCGGAGCTGCTGACCCTGCAGGCGGTGCGGCTGATCCGGAAATGCCCGGTACTGGCTGCGCCGCAGACTTCTTCCGGCCAGATGCTGGCGCTGGACATCGCCCGCAGTGCGCTGGGAAAAGCGCTGGACGGCAAGACTATCATCCCGCTGCACTTTGCCATGAGCCGCGACCCGGCCGTGCTGGCGGCTTCCCACAAAGAGGCGGTGCAGGCGGTGCGGCCTTATCTGGATGCCGGGCAGGACACTGCCATGCTGAACCTTGGGGACGTTTCCATCTATGCCACCTTTGGCTATCTGCAGTGCCTTCTGGAAGCAGAGGGCTATCCCACCGCCATGGCGGCGGGCGTGCCAAGCTTCTGTGCGGCGGCGGCGCGGCTGAATGTGCCGCTGACCGGCGGCATGGATGCACCGCTCACCATTGCGCCGGGCAGCTGGGCGGGCCGCATGCTGGAAACGCCCGGCACCAAAGTATTGATGAAGACCGGCAGGCAGCTGCCCGCTTTGCTGGCTGCGCTGGAACAGGCTGGCAGGCTTGAAAACAGCGCCCTTGTGTGCAACTGCGGCCTGCCGGATGAACAGGTCTGCCCGGACCTTTCCCGCGGACAGCCGCAGGTCCAGCCGGGCTATTTTACCACCGTTCTGGTAAAGGAGTGATGTTATGATACATTTTGTAGGCGCAGGCCCCGGCGCACCGGACCTGATCACCCGGCGGGGCGCGGCCCTGCTTCAGAAAGCCGACTGCATCATCTATGCGGGCAGTCTGGTGAACCCGGCCCTGCTGGGCCTTGCAAAGGCAGACTGCGCCATTTATAACAGCGCTGAAATGACGCTGGAACAGGTGCTGGCAGTAATGCGGCAGATGGAGGCCGCAGGCCGCACCACCGTGCGCCTGCACACCGGCGACCCCTGCCTGTACGGTGCCATCCGGGAGCAGATGGATGTGCTGGACGCCGAGGGCATTCCCTACGATGATACCCCCGGTGTTTCCAGCTTCTGCGGCGCGGCAGCGGCGCTGAACGCCGAGTACACCCTGCCTACCGTGAGCCAGACCGTCATCATCACCCGCATGGAGGGCCGCACCCCGGTGCCGGAAAAGGAAAAGCTGGCAGGCCTTGCCGCCCATGGGGCGACCATGGTGATCTTTTTGTCCATCGGCCTTGTGGAAAAGGTGCAGCAGGCACTTCTGGCGGGCGGAGCCTACACGCCGGATACCCCGGCAGCGGTGGTGTACAAGGCTACATGGCCGGAAGAACGGACCGTCCGCTGCACTGTGGGCACGCTGGCGGAAAGCGTTCATGCAGCGGGCATCACCAAAACGGCGCTCATCGTGGTGGGTGACTTTTTGGGCCGGAACTACGAGCGCAGCAAGCTGTACGACCCGGCCTTTACCACCGAGTTCCGCAGGGGGACAGACCAGTGACCCGGGCCTACCTTGCCTTTACGGCAAAGGGCCTTGCGCTGGCGGAAAAGCTGGCCGCAGAATATCCCGGCAGCGTGGCCCGCTGCGGCCATGAGCCCGGGCAGCCGGGCCTTGCGGACTGGACGGCCCGGCAGTTTGCACACAGTGATGCCCTTATTTTTGTGGGTGCGGTGGGCATTGCGGTGCGGGCCATTGCGCCCCACTGCAAAAGCAAGGCGTCTGACCCGGCGGTGGTGGTGCTGGACGAGTGCGGACGCTTTGCGGTGCCCGTTCTCTCCGGCCATCTGGGCGGGGCCAACGAGCTGGCGCGGAGGCTGGCCGCTGTGTGCGGCGCGGTGCCGGTCATTACCACTGCCACGGACGCAAACGGTGTGTTTGCGGTGGATGAATGGGCCAGACACCAGAACTGTGCCGTGCTGGAGCCGGAGCGCATCAAAAAGGTCAGCGGTGCACTGCTGGCGGGCAAAACGGTGCAGTTTGCATCCCACTGGCCCATTGCGGGTGCACCGCCTGATGGGATCACGGCGGGAGATGCCCCGGACTTTGCCCTCACCCTCTGCCCGGCGGGGGATGCGCTGCATCTAGTGCCGCGCATCGGCGTGCTGGGGGTGGGGTGCAAACGCGGCACCAGCACCGAAACGCTGGCCGAAGCCTTTGCAGCTTTCTGTGCCCAGAACCGCCTTGCGCCGCAATGCATCACGGCGGCGGCAAGCATCGACTTAAAACAAAACGAGACGGGCCTGCTGACCTTCTGTAAGAGCCACAGCTGGCCGGTGCAGTTTTTCACAGCGGAACAGCTGCGTGCCGCCCCCGGCAGCTTTACGCCTTCGGCCTTTGTGCAGAGCGTTACCGGCGTGGACAATGTCTGTGAACGGGCTGCAGTGCTGGCTGCAGGCGGGCCGCTGGTTTTTCACAAATATGCCCATACCGGCGTGACCTTTGCGCTGGCTGTGCGGCCCTTCGCCCCGGATTGGAGGTGGCAGCATGTCTGACAGGTACGAATTTGAGATGGATGAATGGGACATGGACCGGCCCGAGAATGTTGTTTACGTGGTGGGCCTTGGCCCCGGAGATGTTTTTTATCTGACCCAGGAAGCCCAGAGCGCCCTTGAACATGCGGATGCGATCTGCGGCTACAAGCTTTACATTGACCTGATCGAGCCCGAGTTCCCCTGCGAGGAATACTATGCTACCGGCATGACGCAGGAGATCGACCGCTGCCGCTGGGCGCTGGAAAAGGCCCACACCGGCAAGCGGGTCGCGCTGGTGTGCAGCGGCGACGCGGGCGTTTACGGCATGGCCAGCCCGCTGCTGGAGCTGGCCGAGGATTACCCGGATGTTGCCGTGGAGGTGGTGCCCGGGCTCACTGCCGCCCTCAGCGGCGGGGCGGTGCTGGGCGCACCGCTGGCCCACGATTTCTGCGTGATCTCGCTTTCCGACCGGCTCACCCCGTGGGAGGTCATCGAAAAGCGGCTGGCCTGCGCCGCGCAGGGCGATTTCTGCGTGGCACTGTACAATCCCTCTTCCAAGGGCAGGCCGGACTACCTGCAAAAGGCGGTGCGCATCCTGCGCGCAAACGGCAAGGGGCCGGAGACGGTCTGCGGCCTTGTGCGCAACATTGGCCGCGAGGGCCAGAGCGCCCGGGTGCTGACGCTGGCCGAGCTGGAAGACACGCCGGTGGATATGTTCACCACCGTGTACATCGGCAACGGGAACACCCGCGCCCTTTCGGGCCGGATGGTCACACCTCGGGGGTATCGCAAATGAAAGCTGTCGTGTTCAGCGGTACCACTGAGGGACGCCGCTTCTCCAAAAAGCTGGCGGCACTGGGGGCTGAGGTGACCGTGTGTGTGGCCACGCCGCTGGGAGCCGAGGAACAGGGCGAGATGGCGGGCATCACGGTCCACGCCGGGCGGCTGGGACCGGATGCCATGTCGGCGCTGCTGACGGGTGCAGACCTCTGCGTGGATGCCACTCATCCGTATGCGGTGGATGTGACCCGGAACATCCGCGCTGCGGCGGCACAGGCCGGCGTGGAATACCGCCGCCTGCTGCGGGCCCGGAGCCCGCTGCCCGAGGACTGTGTGGTGTTCGGGACCGCGGCGCAGGCGGCAGAGTACCTTGCCGGAACGAAGGAAAACATCCTGCTTGCCACCGGTGCCAAGGAGCTGGCAGCGTTTGCGCCGCTGGATCCGGCGCGGCTTTATCCCCGGGTCCTGCCCACGCCGGAGGGCATTGCCGCCTGCGAGGCAGCCGGGATCCCACACCGGAACATCATTGCCATGCAGGGGCCGTTTTCCTGCCAGCTGAACAAAGCTTTGATCGAACAGTTCCACATCCGGTATCTCGTCACCAAGGACGGCGGCGCGGCGGGCGGCTTTGCCGAAAAGGTGCAGGCCGCAGCCGAGACCGGCGTACAGCTGGTGGTGCTGCGCCGTCCGGAGGAGGTCGGCGAGACCGAGGCAGGATTATTCACGCATTGTCAGGAGATTTTGAAATGGTCACACTGATCGGTATGGGAAGCGGCAGCTGGGAGGCTTTGTCGGCACAGGCGCAGGACGCTGTGCGCAGGGCGGGCCTTGTGTTTGGCGCAAAGCGGCTGCTGGCGGGCCTCCCGCCCGAGTGCACTGCCCGGCAGTTTGCCCTCTATCAGCCTGCCGAGATCCTTGAGACGCTGGCACAGGCTCCCGGGCAGGATGCCGCCGTGCTTTACAGCGGGGACACCGGGTTTTATTCCGGTGCGTCCGGCCTGCTCACGCCCCTGCGGGCGCTGGGCATCCCTGCGCGGGTGTATCCGGGCGTTTCCAGCATCCAGCTGCTGGCGGCGGCGCTGGGCCGCCCATGGCAGGACTGGAAACTGGTGTCGGCCCACGGCTGTGCCTGCGACCCGGTGGCGCAGTGCATGACGGAACGCTCCGTCTTTTTCCTCACCGGCGGCGCCGAAACACCCGCCACCCTCTGCCGGAAGCTGACTGATGCCGGCATGGGCGAGGTGCACGCACTGGTGGGCGAAAACCTTGGCACCGGGGAAGAAGCCATCCGCTACGGCTCTGCGGCGGAACTGGCGGGGCAGAGTTTTGCACCGCTCAGCGTGCTTCTTGTGGAAAACTTCGATGTCCCGCACTTCCGCACGCCGGGCTTCCCGGACGAAAGCTTCATCCGGGGCCAGGTGCCCATGACCAAGCAGGAGGTGCGTGCCGCCGCACTGGCAAAGCTGGCCGTGAAGCCTGCGGATATCCTGTGGGACGTGGGGGCAGGCACGGGCAGTGTGAGCGTGGAGCTGGCACTGGCAGCACCCAAAGGGCATGTGTATGCCGTGGAGTGCGATCCGGACGCCTGTGCCCTGATCCGGCAGAACCGGGCAAAGTTCCAAACTTACAACCTCACCCTCATCGAGGGCCGCGCCCCGGATGCACTGGCAGACCTGCCTGCGCCGGACGCCGTGTTCATTGGCGGAACAAAAGGCGGCATGGAAGGCGTGCTGGATGCTGTGCTTGCCAAAAACCCGGACGCGCGCATCTGCATTTCCGCCATTGCGCTGGAAACGCTGAGCGCTGCGGCTGCCGCCCTTACCACCCGGGGCCTTGCTGCCGAGGTGGTGCAGCTGGCGGTCAGCCGCACAAAGCAGGCAGGCCGCCTTCACCTGCTCATGGCGAACAACCCTATCTTCCTCATTACGGGTATACGCAAATGATGCAATTCCTCATCGCCGCGCCCCGGTCCGGCAGCGGCAAGACCACGATGACCTGTGCCGTGCTGGCGGCACTGAAAAAGCGCGGGGCCGACCCCTGCGCCTTCAAAAGCGGGCCGGACTACATCGACCCCATGTTCCACCGTTCTGCTCTGCAGGTGGACAGCCATAATCTGGATCTGTTCCTCTCGGACCGGCCCACGGTGCAGGCGCTTTACGCCCGCTGTGCCGCCGGGCACGGCGCTGCCGTGTGCGAGGGGGCCATGGGCTTTTACGACGGGCAGGGCCTGACCACCCGGGCCAGCGCATGGGAGCTGGCAGACACGCTGGGGCTTCCGGTGCTGCTGGTGGTGCAGCCCGGAGGGGCCAGCGTAACGCTGGCGGCAGAGATTCAGGGCCTTGTGCACTTCCGCAAAAACAGCCATATTTCGGGCATCCTGCTCAATAGCTGCTCCGAAAAGCTGTATAAAATGCTCAAAGACCTGCTGGAAAGAGAGACCGGCCTGCCGGTGCTGGGCTATCTGCCCAACCTGCCGCAGGCGGCGGTGGAAAGCCGCCATCTGGGCCTGAAGACCGCAGGCGAGATCACGGACATTCAGGAAAAGATCGCTCTGCTGGCAGACCGTCTGGTGATGGACTGGGAGAAGCTGGCGGTGGTGACGGAAAGGCCGTGCCCCGAGGGCGGACGCCTTTCTCCCCGGGGAACAGTTTCCGCTTCTGTCCACATCGCCGTGGCGAGGGACGGAGCCTTCTGTTTTACTTACGCTGAAACGCTGGACGCTTTGCGGGAGGCGGGCGCAGAGCCTGTATTTTTCAGCCCGGTGCGGGATGCTGCTCTGCCGGAGGGAGTCTGCGGGCTGTATCTGCCCGGCGGCTACCCGGAGCTGTATGCGCAGGCCCTGAGCGAAAATAAAACCATGCGGGCCTCCATCCGGCAGGCTGTGAACGCCGGCCTGCCGACAGCGGCAGAGTGCGGCGGCTTTCTGTATCTCGGGCAGAGTCTGGAGGACGCCGAGGGAAAGAGCTGGCCCATGGCGGGCGTCCTGCCGGGAGCAGGCGTCCGGGCGGGCAGGCTGGTGCGGTTCGGCTATGCTGTCCTGACCGCAAAGCGGGACAGTATGCTGTTCCGCGCGGGAGAAAGCCTGCCCGTCCACGAATTTCACCACTGGGATTCCACCGCAAACGGCACTGCATTTACGGCCCGTAAAAACGAGAAAATGCAGTGGGAATGCGGCTTTGCAAACGAGAATTTCTATGCGGGCTTCCCGCATTTATACTGGGCGGGCACGCCCCTGCCGGGACGCTTTGTGCGTGCGGCAGAACGATACAGCAAAACAAAAGGATGACCAAAATGACCGAAACGGAACTGAATGCACTTTTGGCGGGTATCACGCCGCCGGACGAAGCCGCCCGCGCGGCGGCACACGCCCACTGGGCCAGCCTTGCAAAGCCTCTGGGCGGGCTGGGCCGGCTGGAGACCATGTTGGAGGACGCCGCTGCCCTCACCGGCAGTGCGGAGTTTGACCTCTCCCGCCGGGCGGTGGTGGTGCTCTGCGCGGACAACGGTGTGGTGGCGCAGGGCGTGAGCCAGACCGGGCAGGAAGTGACCCGCGCCGTGGCCGAAAACCTTGCAATGCGGCGCACCAGTGTGTGCCAGATGGCCCGCGCGGCCCACTGTGATGTGGTGCCCGTGGATATGGGCATGGCAGGCGAACCGGTGCCCGGCGTGCGGAACTGCCGCATTGCCGCCGGGACGATGGACTTTACGGCAGGGCCCGCCATGAGCCGGGCTGAGGCGGTGCAGACGGGTTCAACATTGGCGGG
>ERZ773133.2945-NODE-2945-length-14052-cov-3.163321_pt1 | contig 14052 bp, 10 predicted proteins | sample MGYA00580861_ERZ773133 | MGnify/ENA primary metagenome ERZ773133 (study PRJEB29015, sample SAMEA2737844) | human gut metagenome | biome: human gut; feature: human-associated habitat; material: faeces | place: China | collected 2012 ...
GAGGAGGTAGGCTATCTTGTAAAGGGTGTTTCAGACCGCAAGCACAAGGAGCTTACACCATCGGTTGTATATCAGATATTTGAAGATAATTACATAGGACAGACGGATGTGTTCTCTGTTCCGGAGTGCCACTTCAAGCAGGAGGATGGAATCTGGGCGACTGTCACAATACAGCAGGGCAAGGAGAAACGCATTGTCGAGACAGGTGGAAACGGACGTCTTGATGCGGTGAGCAACGCACTTAAGATGTATTTTGGCATAAGCTATGAGCTGGCCGCATACGAGGAGCATGCTATTTCCAAGGGCTCATCCTCAAAGGCTGCTTCCTATGTGGGAGTGCTCTGTAAGGATAAGATGTACTGGGGCGTGGGTCTTGACGAGGATATAATCAAGGCTTCCATATCAGCACTTGTGGCAGCAGTCAACAAGCTTGCCAAGGATACTATTGTGAAAGAGGGCAGGGAGGAGCGCATTGTCGATATCCTCAACTTCATCCAGAACCATTATACGGATGTAACACTTGATGAGCTTGCTGAGAACTTCAATCTCTCGAAGCCATACCTTTCCAAGTATATTAAGGAAAAGTCGGGAATGACATTCCAGGATGCGGTAAAGAAGGCAAGAATGAAGAAGGCGAAGGTTCTTTTGCGCGAGTCCAACCAGAATGTCGAGACAATCGCCGCAAGCGTCGGCTATGAGAACGTGGAGCATTTCAACAGACTTTTCAAGAAGGAATATGCCATGACACCGCTTCAGTACCGCAATTCCAAGAATCAGGAGGAGTAGGCGATATAAATTTATATATGCATTGTCACTTCCGATGTGATGGCCTGCAAAAGCGTAGGAGACAAAAAGCATATTCGTATATAGGGAATGCTTAATTAAGGATAAGAGTATGTGTTTAACCGCCACTGTGTGCGCAGATTATGTGTGCGCAGTGGTGGTTTGATTTATGCGCAGATTTCAATATGCAGATACACAAATATTAAGAAACTATAAAATGTAACATCAGTTACTGGATAAAAAACACATATCTTGTTACAATATATACGAAACAAAAACAAGGAAATCTTTCACTTATTGTATGAGCAGGAAGCGGAGCGGATTGCGAACTTCAATGGCATTGCGATTGCGGATAATATATCCGTATCGACTATAAATTGTAGGATTTCTATTTGTAGACACAAGGAGGCAAAATCCTCTCCTCGCACGAGCATAGCGTATAAATACGCATTAGGATTTTTGCTTCGCAAAAACAAGGAGGCAAAATCCTCTCCTCGCATGGGCTCGGATTTTTGCTTCGCAAAAACAAGGAGGATTTAAAATATGGCAGCATTACACATTACAAGTGACAATTATGAGAGCGAAGTACTCAACTCCGATAAACCGGTGCTTCTTGACTTCTGGGCTTCATGGTGTGGACCATGCCAGATGCTCCTGCCGGTTATAGAAGAACTCTCAAATGAGGTTACGGATGCTAAGATATGCAAGATTAATGTTGATGAGGAGTCTTCACTGGCTGAGAAGTATGGCGTTATGTCAATCCCTACTCTGGTAGTGGTTAAGGATGGCAGAACAGTCAGCACAAGCGTTGGCGTACAGCCAAAGGACAAGATTCTTGAGATGCTTAAATAGCTTTCGATAGATTCTATTATCGAAAAAAGTGACAGCGATAAAAATGCGTAAATCCGTATTTCGGATTTACGCATTTTTTGTCTGGCAGCAGGTTTTATAATATATGAAAGTTCAAAAAGCTAAGTAAAAATACTTTTTATGCCATCCTCGTTTTATACCTCAAAGAGAAGGTCTCCATAAGTAGGTATTGGCCAGAAGTCCTTGTCAACAAGCATTTCAAGCTTATCGGCAGGAGCACGAAGAGCAGCCATATCGGACATAATTGTGTCATGATAGTAAACGGCTGTGCACTTAGCACATTCCTTCTCACCGTTAGCCTGATCAGCCTTGAGCTTTTCAAGAGCGGCATTCATAGCCTTGAGCTCAACTGTAACTGCCTCAAGTCTTTCCTTCTGAACACTTGCGTCACAGCCTACAGACTCAACGGAAGCGATAGAGTTAGCAAGCTCAGTCGTGTAGCTGATGACAGCAGGAAGAATCTGCTTGGATGCCATGCTTATCATCGTGAGAGCCTCTATGTTGATGTACTTGGTGTATGTCTCGTATGTAATCTCCTCGCGGGATTCAAGCTCAGCCTTTGTGAAGATGCCGAATTTCTCAAATAATGCTACAGCCTTATCTGTTGTGAGAGCACTTGCGGCGTCTACCATGGACTTGATATTAGGAAGTCCTCTTCTCTCAGCCTCAGCTACCCACTCATCTGAGTAACCGTTACCGTTGAAGACAATTCTCTTATGCTCAGTCATGTACTTCTTGATTAACTCATGAACATCCTTGTCGAAATCGTCGGACTTCTCAAGAATATCCGCAGCCTCACAGAATGCCTCCGCAACAATTGCGTTGAGAACTGTGTTAGGGCTTGCGATTGAATCGGCGGAGCCAACCATACGGAACTCGAACTTGTTACCTGTAAAAGCAAAAGGTGAGGTTCTGTTTCTGTCGGTAGCATCCTTTGCAAAATCAGGAAGTGTTGAAACACCTGTGAGAAGCTTGCCGCCCTCAATGCTGTGTGTAGCTGTACCTGTCTCTATAATCTGGTTAACAACATCCTCAAGCTGGTCGCCAAGGAACATTGAAATGATTGCAGGAGGTGCCTCGTTAGCTCCAAGTCTGTGATCGTTTCCTACATCGGAAGCGGACTGGCGGAGCAGGTCAGCGTGTATATCGACTGCCTTCATTATGCAGGCAAGTACAAGCAGGAACTGAAGGTTCTCGTTAGGTGTATCACCCGGGTCGATGAGGTTGACACCGTTATCCGTAACGATGGACCAGTTGTCATGCTTACCTGAACCATTGACACCTGCAAATGGCTTCTCATGGAGAAGACATGCAAGACCATGACGTGTGGCAACCTTCTTCATAACATCCATAACAAGCTGGTTGTGGTCAACTGCGACATTGGCTGTCTCATAGATAGGAGCAAGCTCATGCTGTGCTGGGGCAACCTCGTTATGCTGTGTCTTAGCTGTTACGCCAAGCTTCCAGAGTTCAATGTTGATGTCCTTCATATAAGCGCCGATTCTTTCCTTGATAGAACCGAAGTAGTGGTCCTCAAGCTCCTGACCCTTAGGAGCAGGTGCGCCGAAGAGAGTACGTCCGGTATAGATTAAATCCTTTCTTTCAAGGTACTTTTCTCTGTCAACAATAAAGTACTCCTGCTCAGGACCGACAGATGCTGTAACCTTGGTAGCCTCTGTGTTTCCGAAAAGTCTTACAATACGAAGAGCCTGCTGGCTTACTGCTTCCATGGAACGAAGGAGAGGAGTCTTCTTATCAAGAGCCTCACCTTTATAGGAACAGAAAGCTGTAGGGATACAGAGGATGGCACCTGTTGCATCCTCCTTAACGAATGCAGGTGATGTGCAGTCCCAAGCCGTATAGCCTCTGGCTTCAAATGTAGCTCTTAAGCCGCCGGACGGAAAAGAAGAAGCATCAGGCTCACCCTTTATAAGCTCCTTGCCGGAGAACTCCATAATCATCTTGCCGTCTGCATCAGGATGTGTGACGAAGGCATCGTGCTTCTCAGCTGTGATACCTGTGAGTGGCTGGAACCAGTGGGTATAGTGTGTTGCACCCTTTTCGACTGCCCAGTCCTTCATAGCCTTTGCGATAACATCGGCATCGGAAATTGACAGCTCGCCACCCTTGTTCATAACATTCATGAGATTTGCAAATACCTTCTTAGGAAGGCGCTCTCTCATCTTACCAACTGTGAATACATTTTCGCCAAAAATTTCTTCTACATTGATATTGCTCATTCTTTTCCATTCCTTTCATGCTATAAATTTTTCGTGGTGATTATGCATCAGGATGTACATTGGATTGTATTTTATCCGAACTATATGTCTGTTATTTATATCTATAATTAGATATATATGCATAAAAAAAGGGCATTCCAAATAAACGGAACGCCCTTGTTCACTCACACGAAATATATGACCTTGTTCCCTAAATATTGGCTTTAGTATTACAAGACATCATTTATGTTAATAAAATAAACTATAACTAACAAAATTGCAAGCCCTTTTTTAAAAAAAACTTATTTTTTTTATTCAGCCTTGCCAACTGAGCCGAATAACTCCATCTTCTCTTTAACAGTTTCCTTAATTGCTGCTGCACCAGGAGCTAAAAGCTTACGAGGGTCGAAGCCCTTGCCCTCTAAGTCCTTGCCTGCCTCAATGTACTTACGTGTAGCATCTGCGAAGGATAACTGGCACTCTGTATTTACGTTAATCTTGGCAACACCAAGAGAGATAGCCTTCTTAATCATATCAGCAGGGATGCCTGTACCACCGTGAAGAACAAGTGGCATATCGCCTGTAAGCTCTTTAACGGCTGCAAGTGTCTCGAAGCTGAGTCCCTTCCAATTAGCAGGGTACTTACCGTGAATGTTACCGATACCTGCTGCAAGCATTGTTACGCCAAGGTCTGCAATAGCCTTACACTCGTTAGGGTCTGCACACTCACCCATACCGATTACGCCGTCTTCCTCACCGCCGATAGAACCAACCTCAGCCTCAAGGGACATATTGTGCTCAGCACAAATCTTAACTAATTCCTTAGTTTTTGCAATATTCTCCTCGATAGGGTAGTGGGAACCATCGAACATGATTGATGAGAAACCTGCCTCTACACACTTAAGGCATCCTTCGTATGAGCCGTGGTCTAAGTGAAGAGCAACAGGAACAGTGATGTTGAGCTCTTCCATCATTCCGTTAACCATGCCAACTACGGTCTTGTAGCCTGCCATATATTTTCCGGCACCTTCGGAAACACCGAGGATAACAGGGGAATTAAGCTCCTGAGCTGTTGTAAGGATAGCCTTAGTCCACTCAAGGTTATTAATATTAAACTGACCAACTGCATAATGACCGGCAACTGCCTTTTCAAGCATTTCTTTAGCTGTAACTAACATAAGAATACCTCCGATATTGTTATTATTTTGACAATATTATAACACATAAAGTAAAAAAGGGAATAGGAAAAATTATAAAAACTGTGTGAATTTTATTTTGCGTTATATTTTAGTATTGTTTTGATTTTATATGCCAGAGTGTCACTTACATCGTAAATAACGCAGCGCTTTTGAACGGAATTTCTCTTGTAGCCGAAGGCTGTTGTGTCGGTGTAGGTTGAGTTTGCACAGTAGAGTGGAACAAAAAATTCATGCAGGTATAGCTTCTCCCTTTCCGGTGGAACTATGTCGGTTCTGCTTAAATCAGGGTTGGTATCGTATGCAGGGAGTATGAATTTCTTTATGGAGCCGAAGTCGGCGGACACATTGTCCACATAGCCGAAAACATATATTCTTAGCTGCCCCTTGTGGCCACCCATAAATGTTGTACCCGAAGCCTTGTAGGAAATGTTTTCAATATATGCCTCAACGCGGAAATAGTCACGGATATATTTATATGATGTGGGAAGTGTAGGTGATGAAGCATCGGGAATGTCGGAAAGCTCCCTGTACCCTATATCCTCCGCGCGTATAGCCTCCCCGGTCTGCAGGGTTCCGAAATCATACCGTGTTATCGGGATGGTCGCTTCATTGCCAAGCTTGTCCTTTGAGACTATACACATCCTGACCTGTTCGATGTCCTCTGCATCCGGAAGGCTGTCATACAGGTTAAAGCGGCAGATATAGGTTCCTGAACTGTCATCAGGTGTGAAAGCATGGTCAACACTGTTTGACGGGTCGGCTGCATCGCTTATCCTGAGAACATATCCGGCTATGCCGGCTATGTCATCATGCGGGTCATGTATGGTCATCACGGCATAGGGTGAATCCGTTATGGAATCGTTGTAAAGACCGAGGGTGAGGTTATTCTCTGTGTATTCTGTCTTTCCGGACGGGGCGGTGTTGTCAAATACATATATGCCGTACACATGGCAGCTGTTGACGGTTGCGAGTGCGGAAGGGCTTACGGAGAGGCTGCCGCTGTTATCCATCACCTGGCGCACCCACAGGTAGTAATAGCCGTCCATTGAGGCACCAAGGTCCGGAAGTGAAGTGGTAAAGCCTGAAGGTGAGGAGGCGCTGCCATAGCTTTCCCATTCCGAAGGCAGGGCTGAGGCAGAAGCGGAAAAGCCGTACTCATAGGAATTATCCGTCCTCAGTCCTGAGCCGTGCTCCGTCACGGTTATGGTTATGTCGATGCTCCTTACAGCATCATTGTCCGCATCAGGATTTACGGTATGTGCCGGGGTAACATCTATCACGGGCGCGGAGGTGTCACGCCATGATGGATACAGGTCAATTACAGCTCCGCCGGCAGCTGAGAGGTTCCATTTCTTAATTTCACCGCCGCCTGTATAGTCGGAGAGAAGACTGTTTTTGTACCAGCCGCTTATGGCATATTCCGTGGTGTCCTGTCCGCCAGCGGTGTAGACAATTGAGTATGTGTCCGGTGCGGCAGGAAGAAGGCTTTCTGTATCGTAGGTAAACACTGCACTGTAGTACTCATTTTCCTTCCATGTCCACACTGAAGAAGTCAGTTCCCTGTCAGAAGGCTTAACAAGTGTTCCAAGAGCTTCCGCCGGCACGCTGCTGTGGAGTCTCACCTCGTATTTGACAGGTGTCCATTTTGCGGCAGCTGTCTTGCCGGAGGTATAATGCCAGATTTCATTGTCGCCTATCTTTACGGAAGTCCCATCTGCATTCTCTATATACCACCCCTCAAATGTCCAGCCGGTAAGCTTCGGCTCGGGAAGCCTGCCTATACCTGCATCAAACGTGACTGTCCGTGACGCTTCGTCTGAATCCCTGAGAGTTCCGGTTGCATTGCCGGGTCTGTTATAATTGAATGTAAGTGTATAACTGCACGGTTTCCACTGTGCATGCAGTGTAACCAGACCATTCGGTATGAGGGTAAGGTTTTTGACAGCCGCACGGTCCGGATAGTTTCTTCCATTACCAGCTGTGCCGTCCGCACTCTCGTTCCATCCGTCAAAATAATAGCCTGTCCTTGAAAAGCCGTTTGCCGGAAGAGTTTCACTCTTATCGTATGTAAATGCCACATCGGATGCTGTCAGAGCTTCACCGTCTGTAAATTTGACATCATCCCGGATCTTAACAGTCCAGGTAAGTCCATCATCGCTCACAGAATAATCTGTCGCCAGGTCCATACCGATAGAAAGATCTGTGTTTGTAGTAGTAAGTGTGCTCTGGATCAGTGGCTCATGCACATGCTCTCCTGCGCCCCATCCATATGCCGGGTCAAAACCGGACTCCGGCTCAGATGTTGTCGGCATGGTTACGATTACTTCATCTTTCGCTGTGCTTTCTTCCTGTGCCGCAAATACAGTTGCAGATCCTCCTGCAAAGGATGCTGTCACACAGACCGCCATCATAATTGCCAGTAATTTTCTCTTCATTGTCTCATTTCCTCCTTTTGTTCTTATTTATGCATAACGCTGTGTCTATCAACAGTTTTATGGTTTATTTTTATTTATTATGCATAACAAGTTCTATCAGTATACCATCAATTTCGGTCATATATAACCGCCCCTGGGGGATATTGACATATTCATATATCGCATGGATCATACTGTTTTTTTCATGGCTTTACATCCCCCTGGGAGGCTTGTTTTTACACTGCGTTTTGTTAAAATATAGTCAACACAAAGAACTGTGTTATTTTATCAAATAAAGGTGCACAGACCTCCACCCTTAAGGCACCAGTTAACCCATAATAAAAAAAGTACTTCTAATCCGCGGGAAGTACTTTTTTTATATTTATATCATTTTTAATTCATGGTCTTCATTCATAACCGCAAATCTGCTTCCGATCGTTTCTGCAAGATGTCGATTATGTGTGATAGTAATCAATGTCTTTCCTGCCCTGTGAAAATTCTTCAGAAATTCCAGCAGCATGTCCTGTGTTTTCTCGTCCAGACCGGCAAGCGGTTCATCCAATATCAGCACTTCCGGATTTAGTGAAAGAATACAGGCAAGCGAAACTTTGCGTTTCTCACCTCCGCTCAGATGATACGGCGGTCTTTCTCTGAGTTTTTCTATTCCAAACAACTGCAGACAGTCTTCTGTTCTTTGCCTGATTTCAGTTTCTGACAGTCCCATCTGAACAGGGCCAAATGCAATTTCTTCTTCCACGCTTCCGCAGAACAGCTGTGTATCTGCATTCTGAAACACATATCCCATCTGCTGATGGAACCACTTTGCAAACTGTCTGTCTTTCAATGCTTTTTCTGTAATTTCATGATCATTATAAAAATAATGTCCCTCAGAAGGATATATAATTCCATTCAATAACCTGATAAGCGTGGATTTCCCACATCCGTTTGGTCCCTGAATAACCACAGAATCGCCTTTTTCAATCTGGAGATTCACATATCTTAGTGCCACCTCATGCTCATATGCGAAGCAAACTTTTTCCAGTGTGATCATAATTGTCTACCTTTATCCTCTCTCCTGCTGCCTTTATGTCTTTATGAAACAGATGTATCGTAAACGTTACTGTTCATTCAGTTCAGGTGAATAAACAGTGCCACGCACCCTGCCATGATCAAAATATGTACAATGTCGTACGGACACACTCTGTATTTCTGTTTTGACTGATATTCTCCGGTGAATCCCCTGCAGCACATGGATGCATACATTTCTTCTGCCATTTCGCTGGATTTGAGAAAGGTAATTCCAAGAATGCCGGAAAAAGATTTTGCCTTGTCCGGATTTTTTCCCACAGATCTCAGGCTGACGGACCGTAAAATCTCCACACATATCTCACCCAGAACTGAAATATATTTCAGTGTAATATCCAGAGTAAAAATAAACAACGATGGTACATGAAAAGTTCTCATGCCGGCTGTGAGTTTATTCCACGAAGTCCCTGCTGACAAAATACCGACCAATGTTACCGATACGTATACTCTCGCTGTAATGTTTGCCAGAGTCTGAGGATTCCCCATAAAAACCGCCGGCAAAAGAAGAAATATCGAAATCATAACTGATCCTGCTGTTCCGCTTAATATCTGTCGGATAGCAGATGCTGAGAAAAAGGCCAGTCTGACCGTTACAGCAGCACACATGATCAGTACAAACAGATAATTTCCCGAACATGCGGTAAGAATAATATAAAGTACCGTATAAAACAATTTAAGAGAAGGAGTGGCAGAAAATCTGCCATCCTTCCCTTCATCAAATCTGAGTCTTGCCAGCACAGACAAAACAGATTTTGTGCTTCTGGTAAGAAAAGCTTCTTTGTCTGCAGAGGGGTTATACTCTTCCTGCCTGCACATCCAGTCTGGAATCTCTGTTTTTTCTGTTCTGTAATTATCCATCATTATGCCGCTTTCTTTTTAAAATTAATTTTATCCTTCATAAGTGAAGAAATAATTTTAAAGAATATAACAAGAAGTGCCACGCCGACAACGGCAGACAGAATATAGCCTGTCCATTCCGGCATACCTGCCATGGAATAATCCGGGAACAATGTCGAAAGTTCAAATCCGCTTTCCATTCCTGCCGGAGTGTATCCCAATTGTGCGCCGCCACTGACAAGTGTTGACATTTCATCAACGCCCCATTCGCCCCAGGCAGTGCCTGTCGCAAGAAGACCGATCGGTGTCAGGACGATAAGTATCGCAATCAGTATATACAAAGGTTTAAATGAAGTTTTATTCGGAACTGCATCCAGAGCGGATGGTGAAACCTTCTCTACAAATGTCAGTACCACTACAGTAAGTACAATCTCTGCCAGTCCAAACAAAGTAATATGTCCAATCATCATTGCCGGTATGGATACACTTAAAGGATATGGACAATAAAGAGCCTGACCTGCTGCATTCTTAAACAATAACGGCTGAATACCAAATTCAACAGCGGCACAGAATGCTGCTACATTGATTCCTATATATGCACCAATTGCTGCACTGAGTTTACGCATACCTGTTTTTTTCAGAAGCAGCTTATACAGGAAAAATCCCAGGTACGGCAATACAAACGCCATGTTGAAACAGTTGGCTCCAAATGCAAGGATTCCTCCATCCCCAAAAAGCAGTGCCTGTATCAGCAGCGCAATGGAAACCGATATACATCCGGCTGCCGGATTGCCTGTAAGGATTGCAATAAGAGTTCCACCTACTGCATGTCCTGTAGTGCCTCCCGGAAGTGGCACATTAAACATCATTCCAAGAAATGAAAAGGCAGCACCGATACCAAGAAGCGGCATCCTGGCCTTTGGTATTTCTGTTCTTACTTTGTTGATTGAATATCCCCAGACCGGGACCATGGCGGCTGTCATTACAGCACATGTCGACGGGCTTAAATAGTTCTCAGGTATATGCATAGATATACTTCCTTTCCCTGTGAAAACTTTATTTTATTTGGTGCGCGCCTCATAATTAACTGTATTGTAGCACCACATTAAAGCGTCAGCAACCTACCCTGGGGGATATGGAGATATTCTTATCTGTTATGGATAAGTGATTGTTTTTCATATGTGCAGGCTACTGTCCCATTCATATCCTATTTCTTCTGCAATTTTTTCAGCGATATCAATATCCAGCATATCACTGATCAGCCCCAGTGCCATGTCCATTGCCGCCATTGTCGTACTGCTGGAATAATATTTCCCGTCCGAAATCCAGTTCTCTCTACTGATGTAGTTGATTCCCACTGTAAACATCCGCTTCCAGTTTTCATCATATGCATAATCTGCCACCTGCCTATGGAACAGAAGCCCTGTTCTCGCAAGCATTGCAGAAGCATTCTGAACCATCACACAAAAAGATGCTTCTTCTACGGCCTGTTTTAACATCTGCTGTCCCTTATCTCCTTCTGTATGCAGAAAGCTCTTGACGCCCTTTCCTCCTGGAATCAAAAATATATCCTCAATCTCGATAGGATTTAATGGCTCTGTCCATACTTTCATCCCCTGTTTTCCAGTGATCAGTCCTCCACGCAGTGAGATAAACCGTATATAAAAATGTTCCGGTACAGTTCCAAAGATCTGTACCGGGCCAAATGCATCCATCGCTTCAAAATCATCAAACAGAAAAACATTTACTACCATACTTCCTGCCCTCCGGTTATTATTCGCTGATTATTATGCTGTCGATTTATAAAACTGAATCTATTAATTTCTTTGTATAATCCATCTTCGGATGATTGATGATATCATCCGGTGTTCCATATTCTACTGTCTTTCCATGATAGAGAACCAGGACTTTGTCACAGAAGGCCTGCACCAGCGCAAGGTCATGACAGATCAGGATAAATGACAGATTCTCTTTTTCTTTCAGTTCAATCAGAAGTTCCAGGATCTGTTTCTGCACAGTTACGTCAAGTGCGCTGGTGGCCTCATCACAGATCAGGATCTCCGGACTGACTGCAAGTGCTCTGGCAATTGCGGCTCGCTGGCACTGCCCTCCGCTGACCTGATGCGGATAACGGTCCGCGTATTCTTTAGAAAGGCCGCATCTTTCGAGAAGATTTTCTACACGTGTTCGTGTTTCTGTGCGATTTATCCCCATATTCCGGAGACTTTCCCCAATTCCGTCGCCCAAAGTACATCTCGGGTCAAAAGATTCCATTGGCATCTGAAAAACCATCTGGATATTCTGATATGTTTCTCTCAAATCTTTGCCTCTGGCATGAGTGATGTCCTTTCCCTTAAGAAAGACCTGTCCCTCTGTGATACTTTCCAGATGTGTGATCATCTTGGCAATCGTACTTTTGCCAGATCCGGACTCTCCTACGATTCCAAGGCATTCTCCACGTTCCAGTTCAAAGCTTACATCATCCACAGCGGTCATGGATTTTTTCCCTGATATAAATACTTTTTTGAGATGGTCTGCTTTCAGGATAATGTCTGTCATTTTACTGTACCTCCTGATTTCTGTTCCGTTTCAGATGAAGCACGGAACTCATCAGTTTCTTTGTATACGGATCTTTCGGATGATCCAGAACAGTCTCAGTTTCTCCATACTCCCTTGCCTGTCCATTCTGAAGTACCAGTATTCTGTCTGCCATCAGCCTTACAACACCGATATTATGTGTTACAAGAATCATCGCGGTATTGTATGTTTTACGCATAAGCAGAAGTTCCTCTACTACCTGTTTCTGAACGGTCACATCCAGCGCACTGGTAGGTTCATCTACCAGAAGCAGGTTCGGATGCATAATCATAGCTGTACAGATTCCCACTCTCTGGTTCATTCCACCAGAAAGTTCAAACGGATAACTGTCCAGCACGCGGTCACTGTCGTTCAGTCCAATCTTCTTCATGATCTGTCCTGCTCGTTCCCGAACTTCCTTCTGGCTGATCTTCTCATGTTCTGACACTGCTTCATGTATCTGTGCTCCGATCGTACGTACAGGACATAATGCGGCTTTGCAGTCCTGAAATACCATTCCGATCTCTGTTCCCAGAAGCTTACGGAGTTTTTTTTCGCTCATGTCTGTAAGGTTCTCACCTTTGTACCAGATATCACCTCTTGTAACCAGACCTTCTTCTCCCAGAATCCCCATGATTGCCTTGATGATCGTACTTTTGCCGCTTCCGGACTCGCCCACGATTCCAAGGATTTCGCCCTGCTTTAATTCAAAGCTGACATCCTCAACCGTTGGTTTTCCATTATAAGAAATTGTCACATGCTCTACACGAAGCAAAGAATCCATAATTTATTTTCTCCTCAAAAATTGCTGCTGCAAGCAGAAGCAATAATTTTATTCTACATCCAGGTCAGCAGTGATCTCATAGTAATCACATGGATGTGCTGCCATTCCTGTAACATTTGATTTTGTTACGATTCCCATATTCAGATGAGATACAAAGAAGAACGCATCATCATCCAGAATATCCTGCTGAAGTTCTACTGCAAGTTTTGCTCTTTCATCCTTGTCAAACGTCTGGTGAAGCTGATCTGTCAGTTTTGTTACTTCTTCATTCTGATAGTTACCATAGTTCTTGGCACCTGTTACTGTACTGGTAAAGAAGTATTCCGGATCACCTGTCGGTGCTGTAGTTATAGAACTTACATATACATCAAAGTCTCCATTCTTTGCAATCGTCATATGGTCAGATGTATTATTTACAACCACATCGATTCCGATATCTTTCAGTGTAGCCTGTGCGTACTCGGCAAGTTTCGGCTGTTCCAGACGGGTTGGGTAAGTCAGCCAGTTAATGCTGAGTTTCTGTCCGTCTTTATCTACATATCCATCACCATCAGTATCTGTCCATCCTGATTCTTCGAGAAGTTTCTTTGCGCCATCCGGATCGTAAGAAACAGTTTCCACTGCATCGTTTCCATAAGAAAAACTGTTCGGGAATGCTGCTTTTGCCGGAACTCCACGTCCCTGCATAATTACAGAACAGAATCCGTCTTTATCGATTCCCATCTCCACTGCTTTGCGGACATTCTGGTCTTTCATGATCTCGGAATCCATATTAAACTGACCGAAGAAGCAGCGGCTTGTTGCACAGGAATTAATTGTGTAATCTGTATTTCCGTCAAATAATGCATAGTTATCATACTGGAGTCCATAAGTTCCCTGAATGTCTCCGGTCTGCAGGGCTGCGGTCAGTGCACTTCCGTCTGCAAAAGATTTGACTGTAACTTTATCTACTTTCACTTCACCGCCCCAGTAGTTATCGTTTTTTACCAGATCGATCTGGGTTGGAGTGACGTTCTCTGCAATATATGGGCCAGTTCCGGCCACATTGGCAGAACCGCCTTCACCCTGGATTCCATAATCCATGTCAATGATCGCACCATATGGATCACCAAGATAATTGATGATCGCCGGACATGGCTCTGTTGTATAAATGGTAAGTGTCAGACCATCTGCATCAATATGATCGATCTTCAGATCATAAGGTGCACGGTCATGAACTGCGATCAGATCTTCCAGACATTCCTTGACTGCTTCCGCATCCATGGTACGTCCACTGGAAAACT
>ERZ773133.2947-NODE-2947-length-14034-cov-2.708849_pt1 | contig 14034 bp, 9 predicted proteins | sample MGYA00580861_ERZ773133 | MGnify/ENA primary metagenome ERZ773133 (study PRJEB29015, sample SAMEA2737844) | human gut metagenome | biome: human gut; feature: human-associated habitat; material: faeces | place: China | collected 2012 ...
CTGGAGGCGGTAAAGGTTGCAGTTGTTACCGAAGATCCGAGACTTGTTCTTTCATGGAGAGGAAAAGAGATTGTAAATATTTCCCGTGCCTTCCTGAACACCAACGGTGCACACCAGGAGACAACGGTTAAAGTTGATATTCCTTCAAGAGAAGATACCATCCTTAAGAAACAGGTTGAGGTTGGCGATGTAAAAGAAAAATGGCTGGATACTCTGAAAGATCTGAATGTATGCTCGCAGAAAGGTCTGGTTGAGATGTTCGACGGATCCATCGGAGCAGGCTCGGTTTTCATGCCTCACGGTGGAAAATACCAGATGACAGAGACGCAGAGTATGGTTGCAAAGCTTCCGGTTATGCATGGTAAATGCGATACCGTTACGATGATGAGTTATGGATTTGATCCGTATCTGTCAAGCTGGAGTCCGTATCACGGAGCTGTCTATGCTGTCACAGAGTCTATGGCTAAGATCGTGGCTTGTGGTGGAGATTACAGCAAGATCCGTTTTACATTCCAGGAATATTTCCGCAGAATGACAGAGGATCCGGAAAGATGGAGTCAGCCATTTGCAGCACTGCTTGGTGCATATAAGGCACAGATTGCTTACGGACTTCCGTCAATCGGAGGAAAGGACAGCATGTCCGGAACATTTGAACATATCGATGTACCGCCGACACTCGTATCCTTCGCGGTTGACGTTGCAAAATTAAAAGATGTAGTATCTCCGGAGCTGAAAAACACAGGAGACAAACTCGTGTGGATCCACCTTCCAGTCGACGCACATCTGCTTCCAGAGTACGAAGGCGTCATGGAAACCTACAGAAAACTGCATGAGGATATGCAGAACGGCCGTGTGAAAGCCGCTTATGTCGTAGACCGTCAGGGTATCGCAGCAGCCGTATCCAAGATGGCATTCGGTAATGCTCTCGGCGTAACCATCGAGCACAATGTAGACGAGAGAGATCTCTTTACTCCATATATTGCAGATCTGATCTGCGAAGTTCCGGCTGAAAAAGTCGGAGAGCTGGCAAGCACCTACACCGTCATCGGTGAAGTGACAGACAAACCGGTTCTTTCCTATAAAGACACCGAAATCACCATCCGCGAGGCCGTTTCCGCATGGAACAAACCGCTGGAAAAAGTATTCAAGACCGTATCCGGTGCAGAGCTTCCGGAGGTAGATGCCCTGAATGTGGCAGCAGCAGACGAAAACGGAATTGTTGCAGACAGCTGCTATCAGGCAAAGAGCATCCACGTATGCTCCCACAAGCTGGCACAGCCGACCGTATTCATTCCGGTCTTCCCGGGAACGAACTGTGAGTATGACAGCACCAGAGCTTTCGAGCGTGCCGGTGCAAAAGTTATCACTCAGGTATTCAGCAATCTTTCCGCAGAAGACATCCGCGGTTCTGTCGATGCCTTTGAAAAAGTCATCAACCAGGCGCAGATCATCATGTTCCCTGGCGGATTCTCCGCAGGTGATGAGCCGGATGGATCAGCAAAATTCTTTGCAACTGCATTCCAGAATGCGAAGATCAAAGAAGCTGTTACCAAACTGCTGAATGAGAGAGACGGACTTGCCCTTGGTATCTGCAACGGATTCCAGGCACTGATCAAACTGGGACTCGTTCCGTACGGTGAGATTCTCGGACAGACGGAGGATTCCCCGACTCTGACCTTCAACACTATCGGACGCCATATTTCCAAGATGGTTTACACGAAGGTTGTGACCAACAAATCCCCATGGCTGGCAGGCGCCGAGCTTGGCGGTGTTTACACCAACCCGGCATCCCACGGAGAGGGACGTTTCGTAGCATCGAAAGAGTGGATCGACAAGCTGATGGCAAACGGCCAGATTGCAACCCGCTACTGCGATGTCAACGGAAACCTGACCAACGACGAGTACTGGAATGTCAACGGTTCCTACTGCGGAATCGAGGGTATCACCAGCCCGGACGGCCGTGTCTTTGGTAAGATGGCACACGCAGAGCGCCGCGACAACGGCGTAGCAGTCAACATCTACGGAGAGCAGGATCTGAAGATCTTTGAGTCCGGTGTTGCTTACTTTAAATAAAATAAAACCAAAATAGAAGATTCCCGCAGAGAGGAAGAAAGCTCCTTTCTGCGGGAATTTTTTGTCAGAAACAGTAATTTCTGATTTCGAAAGAAAAAATTTGATTATGCGCCGCGGTGCAGTTATAACGCAATATTTTGCTTTATTAACAAAAGTAATAAGGTCAAATAGTAGAAATATTCTGAAAAAACGAAAGATTTCGATAGTCTCAACACATTACATATATGACGGGCCCGGAAGAGAAGGACAGCGAAATAACAGGAGGGAGAAAGAAGTGTATGAGACAAGAGAAGGAACGATTTTTTCAGATCATATTCGAGGAAAACAGTCATGTGCTGTTCCGTTATATCTGCGGTCAGTTGAACAATGACCGGGAGACGGCGAAGGATGTGCTGAACGATGTATGGGAGGTATTGGTGGTAAAATTTGAAACCGTTGCCGATCTCGAAGGAGAAGAGATGACGAAATGGCTGTTCTGTGTGGCAAAAAACAAGATCAAGAATCAGCGCAGAAAACATTATTATCAGAATGAAGTTTCCTATACACAGTATCAGAAAGAGAACAGAAATGAAGGGGAGGCGGCCGCGACAGCCGAGATTGAGGAACGAATGGTGATGCAGAACTGCATCCAGAACCTGAATCCGATGGATCAGCGCATTTTCTGGGGGAGAGCATATGGATTCAGCTACAAAGAGCTCAGCGGATTCTGCAAGAAAAGCGAGCAGGCGCTGCAGTGCCAGTACAGCCGCGCAATCAAGAAACTGCAGGGAATGATGAGTCAGGAAATCAGTCTGACGAGAGCGTAGAAAATGGAAATGGTATGCAGCGGAAACCTCAACTCTTACAATCCAAAAACAATAGAAATATCTAAAAAATTCTCTGCAGGAGAATATCCTGTGTCTAAAAATAAAGTGTTACCGTTTACATATCAAAAATCCGTTTTCCTCGTTGTCGTGGCGCGGAAATTGTGTTAAAATATTTTTAGAAAATTCACACGATGTGCGAGAAGGCAGAAAGGATGAAAACAACATGAAGGATGAGTACGTAGCCTATGTAGGCACTTATACCCATGGAAGCAGCATTGGTATTCATTTATATGATGTAAATGTAGAAGAAGGCACTCTGACAGAGCGAAAAGTCATACCGGTCAACAACTCTTCCCACATTGCCCGTTCCTTAAACGGCAAATACCTGTATTCGATTGCAGATGAAGGCGTTGCAGTGTTTGCAGTGGAGGATGACGGAGACCTGACCCCGATCAACAAAGTAGACATCGACGGCATGCGCGGCTGCTATCTGTCGGTGGACAAAACCGGAAGATACCTGTTCGTGGCAGGCTATCATGACGGAAAAGTAACCGTTGTACATACCCATAAGGACGGCCGCCTCGGAAGTCTGATGGACGGCGTGTTCCACAAGGGCCTTGGCAGTGTGGCAGAGCGTAACTTCCGCCCGCATGTCAGCTGTGTCGTTCCTACACCGGACAACAAATATGTCTGCGCAGTCGACAACGGCATTGACCAGATCAAAATGTACAAGCTGAACACACAGCGTGACCGCCTGAAACTGGTGGATATCCTGCGCTGTGAGCGTGAATCCGGTCCGAGAGAGATCGTTTTCAGTGAATCCGGAAAATACGCGTATGTCATTTACGAGCTGATGAACAAAGTCGATGTATTCAGCTACCGTGATACGGGAAACGGACCGGAATTTGAAAAACTGCAGTCGATCAGCACCACATCCGCGAACGTGGACCAGGCGCACGACGCTGCATCCGGCATGTGCCTTTCCCCGGATCACCACTACCTGTTTACTTCTACAGCCGGAGACAATACCGTAGCAATGTTCCATATCGACCCGGAGACCGGCTGCATGGAGAAGAAGTTTGCACTTCCGATCAGCGGCGAATATCCAAAGGATATTGCAATGTTCCCGGACGGAAAACATATCGCAGTGGCAAACCATGAGTCCAACACGATCACAACATTTACCGTTGATTATGAGAAAAACGTGCTGGTTCAGAAAGGCCGCCCGATGAAAGTGGAGACGCCGAACTGTATTCTGATTACGAAAAAAGGCGTTCACTAAAAAATAACGCAAAAATGCCTGCAGGAAGAACTGTATCCCGCAGGCATTTTTTGTGTTGAAGCCAGAAAGAAGCAGTCCGGCCTTTATTTCTCGTCCAGAGCCCAGACTTTCTTTACATTGTCCAGTTTGGCGCTCATGCCGACGAGCAGTGCGTCCGCCAGGACAAGAGCGGTCATGCATTCCACGACAACAACGGCGCGTGCAACGATGATCGGGTCGTGGCGGCCTTTGATTTCGATGGCAATATTTTCGCCGTCTTTGTTGATGGTCTGCTGGGAAGCAGCAACGGACGGGGTCGGTTTGAAACCAGCCCGGACAACGATATCGCTTCCGTCGCTCATGCCGCCTAAGATACCGCCGGCGTGGTTGGTCAGCTTGACAATGGAGCCGTCCGCATTTACATGGAAGGCATCGTTATTGGTAAGCCCGGTAGCTGTGCAGACCGAGAAACCGTCTCCGATTTCCACGCCTTTTACGGCGCCGATGGAGACGAGTGCTTTTGCAAGGTTGGCATCGAGCTTTTCAAACACCGGATCGCCGACACCGGCCGGCATATGGTGAACGACACATTCGACCACACCGCCGACGGAATTTTTTTCCGCCATGGCTTTTGTTAAAAGCTCGGAAGCCTTTTCGGCAGCCTCTGCATCCGGCATATTCAGGGCGTTATTCGCGATTTCAGCGGTATCAAAAGACTGGATTTCCACGTCACCGATGGAGCGGGTGTAGGCGGAAACGGTGATGCCAAGCTCAGAGAGCATTTTTAAGGCAATGGCACCTGCAGCCACGCGTGCGATCGTCTCGCGTCCTGAGGAGCGTCCGCCGCCGCGGTAGTCGCGGAAACCGTATTTTGCATCAAACGTATAGTCGGCGTGGCCCGGTCTGTAATAGGAAGCAATGTCGCTGTAATCTTTGGAATGCTGATCCTCATTCCATACCACCATGGAAATCGGGGTACCGGTCGTTTTTCCTTCGAAAGTGCCGGATAAAATCTGAACGGTATCGGATTCTTTCCGTTTTGTGGTAAAGCGGTTCTGTCCCGGCTTCCTGCGGTCGAGGTAAAACTGAATATCCTCCTCGGAAAGCGAAAGGCCGGCCGGCACTCCGTCCACAACAACGCCCACGCCTTTTCCATGAGACTCTCCCCAGGTGGTCAGTCTGAAGATGGTACCAAATGATGATCCTGCCATATATAAAGTCCTCCTGAATTTTTTCGTATATTTATAAAATAACTGGAAAAGATTTGATACCGTTCACTGGTACCCAGTAAACGGTATCATTCGCAGCCCTCATTTAAAGTTTTGCTTCGCAAAAGGAGGGCTGTTCACACCTGAATCACTTTCTTACGCAGCGAAACAGTAAATGTTTCACTGCTGAGTGAAAATTAACAAGTATTTCCAGTAAATTATACCGGAAAGTAAAACATTCGTAAAGCTCTTTTTCAGAGACGAAATTCACCGTTATACCGTTTGACAAACGAAAAGGCAGCACGTATAATGAGAATGTATTTTCGGGCAGTGAAAGCCGGTGAAATAAAACAAACAAAAAGGAAGAGTGTGCATGAATTTTTTAGACAAAATGGAGCGAAAATATGGGAGATATGCGTTAAGCCATCTGACGATGTACATTATCGTAACGTACATTGCGGGCTATATCATTCAGCTTGCGGCCCCCATTATGAGACAGTATCTGACACTGGAACCATACTATATTCTGCATGGCCAGATCTGGCGTCTGGTGAGCTGGATTCTGATTCCGCCGAGCAGCCTTGATATCTTTACGATCATCATGCTGTTTTTCTATTACTCAATCGGAACAAGCCTTGAGAGAGCCTGGGGAGATTTCAAGTATAATGTTTACATCTTTTCCGGCATTCTGATGACCATTATCGGTTCCTTCCTGCTGTATGGAATCTTATATGCAGTCAACGGATATCCGTCGCTGATGGGAACGGCATTCAGCACTTACTACATCAGCCTCTCGATTTTCCTCGGCTTTGCGATCAGCTTCCCGGATATGCAGGTACTGCTGTATTTCATTATTCCGATCAAAATCAAATGGCTGGCATACCTTGACGTAGCGCTTCTCGCCTACAGCATGATTACCAGCATCATGAGCGGAAACTGGGCAGGATGTGTTGTTATTCTTTGTTCCCTTGCAAACGTCCTTGTGTTCTTCCTGATGACAAGAAAGGGAAAACGCGGCTCTTTCCAGCAGAACAGACGCCGGAAGGAATTCAAAAAGGCCGTTTCAAGAGGCGAAGCCGAATACCGCAATCCGAACGGGATCACAAAACACAAATGTGCGATCTGCGGCCGGACCGAAAAAGATGATCCGAATCTGGAGTTCCGTTTCTGTTCCCGATGCAACGGAAACTATGAATACTGCCAGGATCACCTGTTTACGCATGAACATGTAAAATAAAGAAGGAGAGAAAGTATGAGAAGAACGAAAATTGTCTGCACCATGGGACCAAATACCAACTCCCGTGACCTGATGAAAAAACTGATTGAAACCGGAATGGATGTTGCTCGTTTTAATTTTTCTCATGGAGACCACGATGAGCAGAAAATGCGTATGGATATGCTGAAAGAGCTTCGAAAAGAGCTGAAAACTCCTGTGGCAATCCTTCTGGACACCAAAGGACCGGAAATTCGTACCGGCGTTTTAAAAGATGGAAAAAAAGTGAATCTGGTAACCGGACAGACTTTTACCCTGACAACCGTTCAGGAGACCGGAGATGAAAATCACTGTTCGGTCAGCTACACCGGCCTTACCGACGATATCAAAGAGGGAGACACAATTCTGATCGATGATGGTCTGATCGGCCTGCGCGTAGAAAAAGTAAATGCACCGGAAATTGTCTGTACCGTAGTAAACGGCGGCGAGCTCGGAGAGAAGAAGGGTGTGAATGTACCGAACGTTTCGATCAATCTTCCGAACCTCACGGAGAAAGACAAAGGAGATCTTCTCTTTGGTATTGAACAGGATATTGATTTTGTAGCGGCTTCTTTTATCCGGAATGCAGAGGCAATTAACGAAATCCGTGAGTTCCTTGTGGCAAACGGAGGAGAGCGTATTGATATCATTGCCAAGATCGAAAATGCGGAGGGTGTGCAGAACATCGACAGCATCATCGATGCGGCAGATGGTGTGATGGTTGCAAGGGGAGACCTTGGTGTAGAGATTCCGGCGTGCCAGGTACCGCATGTACAGAAAATCATCATTGAAAAATGCAATCATAAATACAAACCGGTTATCACAGCAACCCAGATGCTGGATTCCATGATCCGGAATCCGCGCCCGACCCGTGCAGAGGTAGCCGATGTTGCGAATGCAATTTATGATGGAACGGATGCGATCATGCTCTCCGGCGAAACAGCAGCCGGAAAATATCCGATCGAGGCAGTTACCATGATGGGAGAGATTGCCGAGCAGACAGAGCGCTATCTGAAATTTGAAGATTACCGAGATGGAAAAGCGCTGGAAGGAAAGCTGAATGTTTCCGCAGCAGTTGGAAGCGCAGCCGTTTCTATGGTAGAACACATCAAAGCAGCCTGTATTGTGACCCCGACTATGTCTGGTCAGACCGCAAGACTGATCTCAAACCTTCGTCCGAGCGTACCGATTTACGGTGTTACCCCATATGAATGGGCAAGAAGAAAAATGCAGCTCTACTGGGGCGTTCGTCCGGTGACCGGATACGAGGAAGATTCTACGGAGAACATCATTTCCCATGCTATGTATATGGTGCGCCGTGAGGAGCTTGTAGAACGTGGCGATATGGTTATTTTTACGGCCGGAGACCCTGCTACCAACGAGGTGACGGGTGAAGGATATATGACAAACATGCTTCACATTATTCAGGCAAAATAAGCAGAAGAAGGAGACAAAAGAGAATGACGAAGAAGCCTTTTGTAACAAAAGAAAAACTGGAAGAAATCGCAGCAGCAGTACCAACTCCGTTTCACATTTACGATGAAAAAGGAATTCGTGAGAATGCGAAAGCGGTAAAGGAAGCTTTTTCCTGGAATCCGGGATTTCGTGAGTATTTTGCTGTGAAAGCGAACCCAAACCCGACATTGATCAAAATGCTGGGTGAATATGACTGCGGATGCGACTGCTCTTCTTACACGGAGCTGATGCTTTCCGATGCGATGGGATTTGAGAAAGATAAAATCATGTTTTCATCCAACGTAACACCGGCTGCAGAGTATCAACTGGCTGCAGAGCTTGGTGCGATCATTAACCTTGATGACATTACACATATTGATTTTCTTGAGAAAACATTAGGCTACATTCCGAAGAAAATCTGCTGCCGTTATAACCCGGGCGGACTGTTTAAAATCAGCACCGACATCATGGATAATCCGGGAGATGCGAAATATGGAATGACTACAGAACAGTTATTTGATGCATTTAAGATTTTAAAGGAAAAAGGTGCCAAAGAATTCGGTATTCATGCATTCCTTGCAAGTAACACAGTAACCAATGAGTATTATCCGATGCTTGCGAAAGTTCTGTTCGAAGTTGCAGTAAAGCTTCAGAAAGAAACAGGTGTACATATCAAATTCATTAACCTGTCCGGTGGTGTAGGTATCCCTTATAAACCAGATCAGGAGCCAAATGATATCCGTGCGATTGGTGACGGTGTGCGCCGCGTATATGAAGAAGTACTGGTACCTGCCGGTATGGGCGATGTGGCAATCTATACAGAGATGGGACGTTTTATGATGGGACCTTATGGATGCCTGGTTACAACGGCAATTCATGAAAAGCATACACACAAAGAATATATTGGTGTAGATGCATGTGCAGTTAACCTGATGCGTCCTGCTATGTACGGAGCTTATCATCACATTACTGTAATGGGTAAAGAAATTGCACCTTGCGATCACAAATATGATATAACAGGATCGTTGTGTGAAAACAATGATAAATTTGCAATCGACCGTATGCTTCCGAAGATTGATATGGGTGATGTGCTGGTAATTCATGATACGGGAGCACATGGCTTCTCTATGGGATATAATTACAATGGAAAATTAAAATCTGCCGAAGTGCTTCTGAAAGAAGACGGGACTACACAACTGATCAGAAGAGCAGAAACACCGGCTGATTATTTCGCAACATTCGACTGCTTTGATATCGGAAAAAAACTGATTGAAAAATAGTTGTGGAAAAAATCAGGTTTAGATATAATGATAGTGTCCTTTCAATTAAGAAACGGGCACTATCATTTTTTATGAGGAGGCAATAAAATGAAAAAACATGGTGTACTGGCGCTGGTGCTGGCCGGAGTGATGTTACTGTTATGCGGATGTGGAGGTATGACAACGGACGATGCAATGGATTATGTACAGTCTGCCTTGGATTGTGGATACAAAGCGGAAGTTAAGAAGTATGCCAAGATAACAGAGACGACAGAAAAGAATACGAGACAAATCTTGATACAATTATGAAAGAAGCCGGCTTTGATGACACCGGTGTATCAGATGAATTAAAAGCGGACTATCGTTCGATGTTTGAAAAAATGTTAAAGAGTGCAAATTATAAAGTGAAAGAAGCAAAAGAAACAGAAGATGATGAATTTACTGTAACTGTTGAAGTGTGTCCGTTTACGGCATTTTCTACTGTATCAGATGAGCTTGATCAATGGGTGACAGACACATATTCGAATGTAGAAACAATTCCATCAGATGAAGAGCTTAATGAGGCAATCATGCGGAAGATGTATGAAATTATGAGTGCAAAACTCGCTGACCCGACGTATGGCGATAAGATGGAAAAAGAAGTTCACGTAAAGGTGAATAAAGACGGAGCATATTATATTCCGAATGATGATCTCACGGCAGTAGATGATGCACTGTTCCCGCAGAATCAGCTTTAGGTTCCGGTAAACAAAATATGAATTAAAAACTATGTAAAACACAGGTTTTGGGGATTGACATCCCTGGAATCTGTGTTGTATTATATACAAAAATAATTGAATAACATTCTGTTGTTCGGTCTTATTTAATTTCAGATAAATGATCAAAAGGCAGGTCATGCTTCTCATATGACGTTGCCAGATAACCCATTTATAATCTATCCAAGTGAATATGGAATAATCTGACAGATTTTACGTTGTGTTTGACATGGAAAGGAGGTATTTACAACGGTCGGATTAATATAAATAACAAGAAAGAGAGGAATTGTATGACGAAGATTCAAAAAAGTAAGAAAACGATAGCTTCGTTACTGGCAGGGATATTGCTATGTCAGGTCTCTGCGTTTGGCGTGTCACAGACCAGTGTGAATGCGGAAAATCCGGCAAGGAAGATGAGTTTTGAAGTTGTAGGAGAAGGTTCCGTAACAGTAACAGATGTAGAGGATTGTATAAGAACGGTCCAATCAGGCAGTGAAATAACAGTGCCTGATGGAATGTGTATACGTGTACAATCGGATGCAGAAGAAGACACCAGGATCAGCATGAAGATACTTGATGAAGAAGGTAGATACGAGCTGGAAGACACTTCGGTGACAGAGGGGAAGAGTTACTGGCGTGATATTACAGCTATGGGTATGAACAAGAAAGTAGTCATAACATTCGGGAATGGAGCAGAAAGAAGCAGTGTATATTCAAGAAGAATGGTACAGGCGCGGGGAAATCAGCAAAAGCCGGAAGTAGGGGATGTATTTACCGGAAATTGTGTGGTCACGGCTGTGAATGGTGGAAACGGTCATACGGTACACGGGGTAACCATGGGCGGATTTACCGGAATCCTTGCCGGCGTTACTGCAAACGGAGGGTGTGCGGATCATACGGCTGCTGCGCCATATACAGGGCAGGAATGCACCTATAAATACACCATCACTGCAGTGAATAAAGCAACGGGAGAAGTTACAGGAAACTTATACTGTACGAGTGTGACTGGGGCAACGGATGGCGTGACAAAAGACAGCAGCGGCAGGCTGATCGGGTATCAGAGAGTCAGCGGAACTGCCGTCATACACCGCAGTTACAACGGGTATGCAAAGTTAAAAAAAGGAAAGACACTGACAACGCTTACAGATGGTAATGCAGAATATTCTTTGGAAGGTGCAGCCTACGGAGTCTATTCAGATCGTGGCGCAACGAAAGAAAACGCTGTATTTACAACGGACAAAAACGGAGAGTCTAATACGCTGGAATTAGAAGAAGGTATGTATTATGTAAAAGAAAAGAAAGCACCAAAAGGATATAAACTGGATGATAGGATATATCCGGTAACAGTTACATCCGGACAGACAGCAGAAGTAAATGTGAAGGATGTACCGGTGTATTCAGATATAGAATTACTCCTGGATAAAATCGATCAGGAGAGCAAAGAGGGAAAAGCACTTGGCGGTGGAAGCCTGGAAGGTGCAGAGTTTACAGTACGCTTTTATGCAGGCAGATATACGCAGGAAGCTTTGCCTGAAAAACCTTCGAAAGTATGGGTGTTACGTACCAAAAAGGAGAATGACGTCTGCAGAAGTAAACTGGGAAAAGAGTATCAGATATCCGGTGATGATTTTTATTATGCAGAAAATGGAGATAAGCCGGTGCTTCCGCTTGGAACAGTCAGCATTGAAGAAACCAAAGCACCAAAAGGATATATGCTGGAACAAGCTTATATAGAAGGAGATAACGGAAAACTTGCAGAAAATTATTACCTGACACAGATCGTTCAGAATGGAAATCAGACCAATATACAGGGTGGAAACAACTATAAAATAGCAGACCGTATATGTAGAGGGGATATTGAATTTCAGAAAAAAGATGAAGAAACACAGATGGCAATGGCAGGAATTCCGTTTCAGATCACATCGGTAACGACGGGTGAATGTCACCGGATCATGACAGACGAAAATGGATATTTTTCATCGGCATCTGATTATACGAAACACAGCAAAGATACCAATAGCGGACAATCTGAAAGTGGTGTGTGGTTTGGAACGAACAGTAACGGAGAAAGTGTAGAGGTAAATGATGCATATGGTGCATTTCCTTATGATACCTATCGGTTGGAAGAACTTCGCTGTGAAGAAAATGTAGATAAAGTTCTGTATAAAGGAACATTCCGTATTTCCAGAGACCGGTATGTTGTTGATCTTGGGACAATACTTAATCCAGATCTTACAATTGCAACATCAGCAAAAGATGAAGCAACCGGAACACATTATTCAAATGCAGACGAAAAAGTAACGATCATAGATGCCGTCACTTATACAGGTTTGAAAAAAGGGCAGGAATATGTCATGAAGGGTACATTGATGGACAGGGAAACAGGGGAAATGATTCTGGATGGCGAAAACAGAAATATTACTGCTTCTAAGAGATTTAAGCCGAAGACAGCCGAAGGCAGTGTGGAAGTGAAATTTGAATTTGATGCAAAGTCTCTGGCCGGAAAAAGTATTACAATATTTGAAGAATGCATGTTGGATAATACAGTGATCGCAGTGCATAAGGATCTGGAAGATGAAGATCAGATGATTCATTTCCCAAAATTAAAAACTTCTGTAAAAGACGAAGTAACAGATATGAAGATGGTAAAAGCTGAGAAAGATATGCGGATTATAGATACGGTAGAATATCATAATCTGAAAAAAGGGAAAAAATACAAGATTACCGGAACGTTAATGGATAAGGAAACAGGAAAAGCAGCAAGAAGTGCGTCTGGCAGAAAGATAACAGAAAGTGTAGAATTTGTTGCAGAAGGAAAAGACGGAACAGCGGAAGTAGAATTTGTGTTTGATGGAAGTAATCTTGCAGGAAAGACATTGGTCGCATTTGAAAAATTATATTATGGTGATAAATTATATGCAGTACATACAGATCTGGAAGATGAAGATCAGACAATCCATGTGCCGTCAGCAGGAACAACGGCTTCTGACAAAAATACAGGGACACATCATGCATATGCCGGTGAATATGTAGAACTTACAGATACGATAGAATACAGGAATCTACTGCCTGGTGAAACCTATACATTACATGGAACGGTAGTCGAGAAGGAGACAGAACAGCGGTTGAGTGAAGAAAAACAGCAGGAATTTATTCCGGAAAAGGCAGATGGCAGTATTGAAATTGCATTTGAAATCAACGGAACTGATCTGTCGGGAAAAACGGCAGTCATATATGAAGAGATTAAAATAGACGGAAAAAGTATCGCAGAACATAAAGATCCGGAGGCAAAAGAACAAAGTATTTATTTCCCGAAGATTGGTACAAAAGCTATGGATAAAAAGTCAAAGACGCAGGAAGGAGATGCAAGAGAAAAGCAGACAATCATAGATCAGGTGTCTTATGAAAATCTGCTGCCTGGCGAAACTTACATATTAAAAGGCGTTTTGATGGATAAAGCGGACGGGAAAGAAATGACAGATAAAAACAACAGAAAAATCACAGGCAGAACAACATTTACGCCGGAAAAATCAGCAGGAACAGTCGAAATGACATTCGAACTTGATGCACGTGAATTGGGCGGGAAAGCGGTTGTGGTATTTGAGAATCTGTATGATGAGGAAGATCATCTGATTGCAGATGAAGCGAATATAGATAATGCGGATCAGACAATTATATATAAGAATAATGAAAAATCTGCAGTATCGCCGAAAATCAACACAGACAATCCGAAACCATCTTCATCCATCCGTAAATCACCGAAGACAGGAGTGGAAAATCATACATTTTTATGGATGTTGACGCTTGGATCTCTGGGAACAGCGGTTGCGGCCGGAATTGCAATTTATAGAAAAAAACGGGATTGATGAAAGTTAAGCACTAGCGGAAGAAAATAGAATTTTCTGTTAGTGCTTTTTGTATAAAAAAAGAAACATTTACTTCTTGCGAAACCATAGTAATAAAAA